>Ga0209012_1002072_pt1 | contig 18541 bp, 12 predicted proteins | sample RS3BMetagenome_FD_184735 | JGI IMG/M metagenome (GOLD analysis project Ga0209012, IMG submission 184735) | Ferric oxide microbial mat and aquatic microbial communities from Rainbow Spring, Yellowstone National Park, USA - RS3B (SPAdes) (version 3) ...
CGCTCTCGCCGCTCAGGGATTCTGCTAAACCGTTGCTCATGGTGCCCTCTCACAATCTTTCGCTCCTGACAGTCTAGCATCCATCCTACTCTTCGTCCGATCCTCTATAATCCTCCGGACCAGGACAGAAACGGCGGGTTTTCACAAATCTTATCGACGGATTGGCTATCATGGGGTTCATTAGCAAAACTGTCGAGTTGCCCAGCCTGTCGTGGCGGACGAGCACATGATGAAGAGTTGCACCGCCATCGAAAATAGTATCCCTTGTGGCCATCCTGACGTCTGGATGCATCCGACGGATCGCGTCTGGTGTCGCGAGATCCACGTGCCGGTTCGCGATCGTGGGTGGTGCACCGTCTGTGGGAAGGCCGCGGCGTGGCGTCGGCCCGCTTCGGGCGAGTGGCTGTGTCGGGAGCATATGCCATCGGTGGTGTGGTAGGGCGAATTCCTCTAGGTGCGCTGAAAAGGTGCCGCCCACAACGCGTGCGGCTCCGAGCGCCAGATCATCGTCGATTTCGCCAGGAGATGGGCAATATGGCGCCGGCGAAGAGTTCCGTCACCTAGGCCGTGGAACAAGTTTACCGCAAGGGGCTGCCGCTTGATGGCTTCTGTGAAAAGCTGTACGTCATGCGGGCCATGGCCAAGGGGCGGATGGTGGTGACCAAGACGACGATGGAACCAGGAAAGGTCTTCCCGACCAAGCGGGCTATGGGGTATATCTTTGCCGTGCTAGAAGTTCAACTGAGGTGATAGATGGTGAAGGCGGGCTAATAGTGATGGAGCGAATCTCTATAAAGACGCGCACGTACTTTTCGATCCAGCACATCCAGTCAGCCGCGTTGTTCGCCCGGAAGAGTGCCGACGTTGAGCGTGGTTACTCGGGCACCTACTCTGGCGACTTGATCGCTGAGCATCGCGCGTACGTCACTGCCGCGATCTCCTTTGCCGTTGCGTTTCTCGAAGCCCTCGTCAACGAGCTCTTCCTCGATGCTCACGAGGGATTGCCAGGCCCGAATCGCGAGTTTGACCACCTCACTCCTGAGGTGGTGAAGGCGCTTGGAACGTGCTGGGGCCCGGAGCTCGCCTGGAAATCGATTCTCGACAAGTTCCAGGAAGCACTCTCCGTCGCCCAGAAGCCGCCACTCCCAAATGGAGGTGGGACAGCCTACGAGAACGTCAAGCTGCTGATCGGTTTGCGTAATGCCCTGGTCCACTACCAGCCAGAAACGATGACGACGTACTCGCAGATTTCCGACGAAGCGGTTACGATCCATAAGTTCGAACGGAAATTACGAAGGAGGTTTGCCTTGAGCCCGTTGGTGAGTTCCCACAACGCCTTCTTCCCCGACCGTTGCCTAAGTCACGGCTGCGCACAGTGGGCAGTGAATTCCAGTATCGAGTTTGCCGATCAGTTCTTCGCCCACCTAGGAATACCGCCGACTTTCGATCACGTTCGTCCTCAGCTCAAGACTGAGTAAGCGAATACCAAGTCGCGGAGTTGTTGTCGCAGACCCCAGCCCGAGTCAGCAACTCGACCCAGAGCAACCCGGCGTTCATTGAGAAGATGCTAGCCAGCTGATAGCCCATTCGTCGGAGCGTGCAAATGGACTTGCGGCCACTCATCTTGGATCGCTATCGAATAGGTTCACCTGATGGCGGTGGCGCTTCGGCGGTCGCGCGTCTCGCGAACGACCGGAATGAGTCCGAAGCGGTCGCCCTCGTTGTCGCGTATTTCGCCCTGCACCTGACGTGGCGCTACGTCGACGACCACCTCGGTCCGACGTCGATGACGGAGCGACGTGAACTATCCCAAGGAAACGCGTCGACACGCCTCTTCGATCCTTCTGCACTGCTCCAGTCCGTCGCGGACTACCGCAGGCGCTCAACGGAGTCTTGCGGTTGCCGTCAGCTTAGATGTCTCATCTGCACCACGCGCACTCTATACGGGAGTTACCTGCAATCAAGTAGACGCATCCGCGCGAGTCGCCCACGCTCCTTTCCCACCAACGGAACGAACCGGCTTGTCGTCGCGAGCATCCCATATGAGTGGGATCCCGGGGAGAAAAGTTGGTTCTGCCCTCTCGAACTGTTGATTCTCCGTACCATCGAAGGCGACCAACGGCAGGCCCGACGCGTTTTCATCCCAAGGGGGGCCGTCACACCCGCGGATCCACCGAGGGGAGTGGAGCGTACAAATGACCCCCTGATCCAAGAACTCGATTTCCCCTGGCTGGACCTACTCATTCGCGACACACGAAGCATTGATGGATTGGAGATCCCCGCATCGAAACCGAAGCCTCCCCTGCCAAAGCCAGTTCCTGCCGCGGCGACAACGCGCTTGGTCAATTCGGAAACATCGAGGAGGTGCTCGAGATGTGGCAAGGCAGGTTTCCGCGAAGACTATGAGGGTGATTTCATTTGTACGCATTGCGGGGCATCTGCGCCGAGCGCATATTCCGAAAGTTCCGCACAGGCTGGAGTGAGGGAAGAAGTAGATGATAACGGAAACAGGCACCATCCCGGCGCGGTTGGGCGATGTGACGAGTGCGGAGACTACGGCCTTGAAGAGGATGGTATTGGCTTTCTCGTCTGCTCGTATTGTGGAGCTGTCTTTCATTGTCCGTGGTAACAGAGCGGTAAGCTTCCGACTATGCCTCTAGTCGGAAGCTTACGGACACGTTGGTGGAGATCATCACTCACGTAATCAGCCAAGGGAAGTACCCCCAGAGCGTGTGTAATGACGAAAGCAGGATCCGTATGGTGGTTGGCTCGATAATGCGCCTACAAAATAGACGGGGTTCGATGGGAAAATGCATGTTGAATACCGATCACCTAGCTGGGTGGGTCACGGAATACGGCTTCCCACTGTCGAGTATCGCGGTCAACTGATAGTCCTGGCCACCTTGAGTGACCTGATACGAGTACGGTTGCTTGGTAACCGGATCGAGCGGAGGAGTAGTCAGTTGACGCCCACCTGCGCGTGGGGCAAATGCCGGGAACAGGTCGGCAAGTTGAGATGGGTAGGCGCCTTTGGCGAGATGATACTTCTCTAGACCAATCTGGAGCGTGCTGAGGTCTAGGAGGCGTTGGACATCGGGTGCAAAGCCTTGGCCTGAGGTATAGGCAGGCTGCGTTGGATGGGCGAAGATTGTCGCACTCGGCGGAAGCGTGGGAGCGGACTCGTCGGCTTCCGCCGAAGTACTCGCCGATGCCATGCTGGGCGTCGAGGTGTGCGTCGACGTAGCAGGGGAAACGGTAACTGCTGTCGCACCTCCTGAGGGCGGCGGTGTCTCGGACCGGTGTGATGGTGCTGCACCAGGGCGGGTGATTAGGAAGGCAAGAACGAGAACACAACCCAGCGCGAGACCGGCGAAAACGTACTTCATTGCCTAGCCTCCAGTGCCTGCTCCGGGATTGCTAGCCCGCGGCCTTTTAACTGCCCTGGTGTGAGTACGCGGCTTCGGGTAGTCATTTAGCCGCCTATTTCCAAACCTTCGCGAGCGTAACCGGTTGCCGCCGGATAATCTTCATCCCGCCCAGCTTACTATCCGCAGCCGGAGCTAACTCGACTTTATCGGCGGTCCAAACCGGCCCCGGCTTAATGTTCACGAGCGCCCAGAGCGTAAGTGGACTCCGGCTTACCAACTCGCCACAGCGGTTGCGGACAAATTGGTTGGTATCGGCGATCAGCAAAGGGCCCGCACTGGAAAACCAGCAGTTCGAGCCATCCGCGAGCTGCACGACGTAGAGGTCGAGGGGCGAAGATTGGTGTAACGGCTCATTCACCGGTAAGGGGCTGGCCAGTACCACGCGTATCCCTCGGCCGTCCGTCGTCGGATCCGCTTCACAGATCACCTCGGTCGCGTTCGGTGCTGAACTAAAACAAGGGTCGGCGATTCCGCTGGGACCCTGGCAGCGCCACCGATCCGCACCGTCTAACTGCGTCGAGCGCGTCCAGCATTGCCCGCTGAATACGGGACCGGTCCGAACTCCGGCGGGGTGAAACTCGACAACCGTGGTCGTAGGGACCGCCGTAGCCGTTGGGGCCTTGGGCACCGCGAGGGCTATGGGGAGCGAACCTGTGATGGGGAATGGCGTCGGCTGCCACGCGGGTTCGCGTCCGACGCCGATCTTGTTCGGGTTCGTGCCATCGACCCCGACGACCCACAACTCCGGCTGCGCTATTTGATGACCGGCCAGATCATCCCCCACTCCGAACGTCACTTGCAGGTGTTCAGGAGAGAAGGTGAGGGAGTCGGCTTGCTCCCCCGGCGGCACGCGGTAGATGGTCGTCGATTGGGCACCATCGGATTGGGCCAACTGGAGGTTCTGCCCCGCAGCCGGGTCAGTTCCCGAAAAGAAATAGGCAAGTTTGGCTCCGTCCGGAGATAACGTCGCTAAGCTGACGCGCGGGCCGATTGCGCTGTCCGGGTGCGGTAAGGTAACGACGGGGCCGGAAGGGATGGGCACGCGTTGAGCGACGAGCGTCGGATCGCTCCCACCGCTCGTGATCAGGAGTGATTTGCCGTCCGGCGCGACCTGGAGTGACCAGATCCGACATCCGGCTTGGATCAAGGGCGATACCGTGCCCGAAGCCAAGTCAACCGAGACCAGCTGATTCTGACAGAAGCCGGAGTTGGCCGGGGCTCGACTCACCGCGGCGACGTGCTTTCCATCCGGAAAGAACGCGAAGGGAGCGGCGATCGGCTGGGTCGGTTGGACCAAATGTGCTGTCCCATCCGCGAGCTGAACGATCCCGAAAGCCGGGATGGACGCGCCTTGGCCGGTGGAGCCGACCGCGAAGGCGAGGAGGCTCCCGTCGCTTGACCAGTGAGGAGAGGTAAAAGGCCTCCCCGCCGTACCCGACGATGTCACCCGCTTCGGATCGGAGCCATCCGAATTGACGACCCAGATGTTGCCGTCGAGTCCGGTGTAGGCGATCAACCCTAAGTCAAAGGGGCGGCTAGCGGTGAAATCGACCGAACCGACCGACTCGTCTGTGATGGTGGCGAAGATGACATCGCCGGTAAGGCGGAGAAGATCCGCAATCGTCCAAACCACCGCAAGCTTCTTGAGGAAGGTTGTGGAGACGTGGACTCCGACCATCTCCAGAGCATCTTTGAGGATTTGCACATCTTGCGGATCGTTGAGGATTTCGTAGAAGTCCTGAACGAACTCGACCGCGTCCTGCTCGTCGAGGGCACGCGAGGCGGCGACGATCTTCTGGCTCGTTTCGAGCTTACCGATAATATCAAGAAGCTTCGGGGTGTCACCCCACTGGGGAGTTTGGCCGATGAGAGCCAAGACGATGCTGAGGACGTTGAGGACCCCGGCGGCCGGGGTAAAGGTATGGTCGGGGTTATAGATCGCCGGCGAGACGTAGACGGAGACGCCGGTCGAGCGTACGCGGGAGAGATCGGGCTGCCAGTCCCAGACGGCCTCTCCTCCCCCGATCAGCACGCCGGCCGCGGCGTAGATTCCGCCAACATTCACACCCCCTTTTGTCCAATCGGCCGGCTTGACGGTGCTTGCAAAGTGAGGCTGAGCCGAGAGGTTCGTCCAGAAGCGGTGAGGGTTCTTGACCATGATCTTGACCTGAGGAGGTGACACGTCGAGGTTCTGAGAGACGATTTGCCCCTCAATCGCGTGGTTCGCAAAGCGGTCGTCGATCCCGATCGTGGGCGGCACGGCGGCTTCGACCGGTGCAGGGAAATACTGCGAAACCATGAGGCAGATGGTCAGGAAAGATAGCGCGCGGAAAATCCCCCTCACGGATCCTCCAAACCTCTAGCGAGCTTCATCAGATTGCAACTGAAGTCATCGCTAAGGCGCTACATCAGGTAAGAGTGCTTGTGCGGTTGGAGATGGCCGATGTCGCTGCACGGACCGACAACTTTTGGGTCGATCCTCCAATAGACCGGATGATATGCAACTCATAACGTAGCGTAAAGGGAACCCAGCCGCTCGCTCTTTGGCTACAACCAACCTATCATCCAGCGGCCATCAGCTTAGCGTGGTTCGACGACGGAGTCAATGGGAAAGTAGGATGCAGATGCGGGCCGTGTGGCCGTACCGATGGACGATGGGTTCGCGATTTGCTTCTGATGATGAGGTGTGCTATAATATTGTTGTCACTCGAAAGCCCAGCCAGATTCGGCTGGGCCTTTTGCCGTTGTAATAAAACTTCGAAGTTAGGCTCCCGTTCTAGAGACAAGTGGTAGAGAGGTTCGATTCAGTGAAGTTAAGTGTTTCGGCGCACGATGCCATCCGCGAGTACGAGCGCGTTTACTGTCAAGGTCGAGGCTGCCACGCGTGGTGGATCGATGCCGAGCGGATCGCGATGTGGAAGAGGGGAGAGCGCTCCTTCGGGCCAGGGGGCGATCTCTGGACTTATTGGCCTTTGTACGTCGAACTCAAAAAGTGGGTCTGGTACCGACCACAATACCCGCCACCGGCGGACTTCGTTTACCGAATCCTATCCGAATTGAAGGTTCTGACCCCGACCAGCGACCGCCTGCGCACGCTCAGTCTAGACCGCCTCACTCTCGCACACGTGCCGGATCTGCGGCGCATCCTCACGCGCGCCAGCGAAATCAAGACGAACGACTCTGGGCCCTCTCTGGTCGCGGTCTCGAAGAACCTGCATTTCTTCAATCGTCGCTTGTTCGTCGTCGTCGACGACGCAGAGATGCAGGCCAAGGCCCTGTCACAACCGTGGCTTGCCGACGAGATCCGCGCGGTGCAGGACGAGATGGACGACGTGTGCCCCCCCGATCCGAAGATGGACGTGGAGCCGTTCACCAGGCAGGGCCTCGCTTATAGCGCCATTTTGTTCTGGGCGAGCCGCTTCGCGCAGAACCACCCGGAGATCCTCCGTGCTTTCGACGAGTACGTCTATCATAAGAACTATTTTCGAGCCCGCTATGACGGCTGCCAGGCGACAGCGGTCGAGGTCTACTTGCTAGGCGCCGCTAGCCTGTTGCGTTCCAGGGCGCGTCAATCGGCTTAGATTCACCGGCCAGAGCTTGTCGCGCTCCCGCACGCATGCTCACGCTCGTCGTTACCCGGGTTCCTCCGCAGGAATCAATGACGTCCGTTACCCAGATTGGGGAAGGCTGACTCTGCGCACCCAGGTAACGCAGTTTTGTCCGTTTTCACAAAACGCACACGATCTTCTCGAAGAGTGCCTTGTCCACTTTTCGGTACCCCTGGGCCTCCAGGAACTTCTGCCACATCGGACGGTTGTAGCTGTCTTCCCAGGTGGTGTAGAGGTGTTCGACACCCGGCGAGCGGGTGAGCAGCACCTCTTCGAAGCCGTTCCAGAGCACTGCCTGGTTTGCATCCTCCAGAGGATTGGCGATGCGGTGGCGGTCTTCGAGGAAGCACTCCCAGAGCATCAGCGACTTTTCGGCGGGGTAGTACCAGCCCTGGGCGTTGCCGACGATCTTGTGACGCATCCCCTCCCAGTGGGACGCGGCGACCGTGCCGACGTCGGACCCGCGCGGCTCTGGATGTAACGCGACAGTGAGGCGGATGTCCGAGATCAAGATGTACGGGCGGGCGTGGAAATACAGGCGAGTGCCGTTGGGCGAGGCGAGGGGGAAGCGCTCTTTCCGGCCGAAATAGCGCTCCGTGGCTTGGTGGAGCGCGAGGCGGAGGGTGTGGGGCTGATTATAAAGGACACCATCGCCGAGCTGCAGGTCGTCGGTCCAGTAGTCGTCGTGATCCCGCTCGGAAGAGTCCTGCTCTTTCATAGTGTTCCTGTCATATCAAAAACCAGCCGAGAAAGCAAGCTCGACGTTCCCCGCACTCAGCTTGTCCACAGTTCTTCCTCGGTAACTGAGGGGAGAGTAGACCAGACAACAGTTCACGCAACCGCCGTGATCGCCGTATTCACCCTTCATCCGACGAGGGGCCGAGCGCAAAGTCTTCGACGGATGCCGTCGGATCAAGGAGGAAGCGAAGGGTAACGGTTTGCCCATCGGCACGAACCGCTACCTCGACAATCAGGGGCTGGGGTGGAAGCTCCCATTTTTCTGGGCGGAAGTTGGACGTAAAGCTGTCACCCGTCCAGCCCCAGGCGCCGGGTTCACCGGCGTATTTAATCGCCACGGCAGCAACCTCGCCATCGCCGGGGGTCAGATCAATTGCATACCCCTGCGGGAATCGGGTTGGGTCCGCGATCATCTGAAATCCGTTCGTCGTTGGGAATAAACTCACCGGCTGGGGATTACTCGACCAGAGAAGTGGCATCGGCTCCTCGAAGAGGGCCACACCGTCTGCGGTAAGAAACCGCGCCCACGCTCGGGTCTTCCAACAAATGTGCTCGGTCAGGTTGACAATCCGGACGTGTGCAAAGGTCTGGACGATGCGGCCTTCGCTATTACGCGTGAATGAGCTTTTGTCCGTTTCCAGCTGCAGGAGTGGCTGGCGTCTCTCATACTCTCGAACCGCGCGGAGAATCTCCACCTGCCGAGCCGGCCGTGAGGACGACCCATCGCGAATGTAAGGGATCTTGTCAACACAGTGGATCGGCTCGCCCGAGGGAGCGATCTCGACCTCGACAACGATCGCCTGCCCGACGGCGAGCCAGTGTGTCAGAATAGGGACTGATGGATCGATTGACTTCTCGGCGATCCCGTGAATCCGCAGGTCAAACGCGTCGATTTCGCCGCGCGATGCCAGCGGAAGCCCGACGACACGCCCGTCGTTATCTACCCCCAGATAGACGCTCCCGCCCTGCGGTGCGAGGGCGGCAACCTCCTTCGCGATGTCCCGAGCTTGCGCCTGGGGAGGAAACGATTCGATGAAGTCGACCTTCGGCCCCTCCAGTGTCCGGAGTGCCGCACGGAACGCAGCGGCCCGCGGTGACTCCGCCGCGCGCGCGTAAACGCGCGCGGCAACCGACTGCCAGTTTCGGTCGAACGAGGAAATATCACCCTTCGCTAGAGCCTCGGCAAGGGTACTTTCCTCAAGGGTGCGGGCTAACATGGGCAAGAGCCCGGATGCCTTTGGAGCGATCGGGTCGAGCTCGGCGCGAATCTCTTGGATGCGCTGCAAAGATTCCAGACGCTTGCTCGATGCTTCGGATCCCATCTGAGGGACTTTTGCGTACTCTTCACACGCCTCGCGTAGCGCGAAAAGCCGGAGTTGTACCTCAATGGGAAGGATTCGTTTAGGCAAGGCGACCAGCCGATAGAGCAAACACTTCTAACCCTCAAAACCAGCCAACCAGAAGGGATAAGGGACATTATATTCTAATACAATCCAATGTATGGGCAAGTCCTCACGATAACTGGTCCCCCCGACCATTTGCTCCATCACCGACTGACCGCATAAATCCAGTCGGTTAGCGAGAGAAGTCCACCTGTTGCTGAATCCGCACCGCGTCCTCGGCGGTGAGCGTCGAAAGACACCGCATCGTCATGAGCGGTGAGGCGTGGCCCAGGTGAATCTGCAGGGCCTTCGGATTCCCCGTCTGCCGCAGCCGCTCGATGGCGTCGCTATGGCGGAGCAGGTGGGGGTAGACGTCTTTCTGCAACCCCGCTTCCTCTCCCGCTTCGCTAATGATCTGATGGGCCCGCTTGCGGTGGATCGGGAAGACCCGATCCGTCGACGTGAGCTGGTGACGGTAGGCGTAAGCCTGGAGGCTCTCGGCCAACGCCTTGGGGCAGGCGACCAGGCGCGGCTTGCGGCCCTTCCCCAGGATACGTAGCACCGGCCGTCCCTCGAACGATTCGAGGTGCTTTAAGGTGATCTGCAGCGCCTCGGAGATGCGCAGCCCGGTCTCGAAGAGCAGGCGGATCAGGAGCCCGTCGCGTTCGCCCTTCCGCCCGTGGCTCGCCGCGGCGATCAGCTTCGCCACGTCCTCGGGCGTAAGGTAGGGGACGATCGTGTGGGCCCGGGCGAGGGCGGTCTGGGTGGGGACGAGAGACTGATTACTCGGCATAGGTTTAGCGTCCCACGCGAAATTGGACCGATGGAACTTTTGTCCAATATAGCAGGTTGGTCGGCTGCTGGTCAAGGGCCAAAACCTGGGTGATTCGGGATTCGAAGCAGACGACCGAAAGAGCAAAATTGGACAATATTGCTACTTTTTGCCCGCAAGCGGGTAGCTTGACATCCTCCGGACCAGGACAAAAAGTGCCCAAATTGCCTGGAATGTGCGGCACAAGGAGTACGAGGGCGCCTACCTCGACAGCCACTACAGCCTGGTTGAGGAGGGCACCGGACGTCGCTACACCCTCAGCGATTGCACGAACCCCAACAGAAACCGACCAAACCTTACCTACGAGTGGAAGGGCATTGTCAAGGTTTGGCGGTGGACGCGAGAACGGATGGAGCGACTCGACCAAGAGGGGCGCTTGGTCTACACCAAATCGGGCGCTCCACGCTACAAGCGCTACCTTGACGAGATGCCCGGGACTGTCGTCACCACGGTTTGGAATGATATTGCCTTCGTAAATTCGCAGGCACTGGAGCGCATCGGCTACGCTACCCAAAAGCCCGAAGCCCTCCTTGAGCGCATCATCCAGGCGTCGTCCAACGAGGGCGATCTGGTGCTGGACTGCTTCTGTGGTTCAGGCACCACGCCCGCGGTAGTCGAGAAGCTGGGGCGTCGCTGGATCGCCGCGGATCTCGGGCGCTTCGCGATCCACACCACCCGCAAGCGGCTGCTGGGGATCCCCGAGGTCAAGCCGTTCGTCGTGCAGAACCTGGGGAAGTACGAGCGCCAGGTCTGGCAGAAGGCCGAGTTCGGCGAATCCGCCGAGGCGCGCGTCCTCGCCTACCGGGGGTTCGTCCTGGACCTCTACCACGCCCAGCCGATCACCGGCTACAACTGGCTGCACGGGCTGAAACGCGGGCGGATGGTCCACGTCGGTTCGGTGGATGCGCCGGTCAGCCCCGGCGACGTGACCCAGATTGTCGGCGAGTTTCGGCGGGCGATCGGCACCGGCGAAAACGCTCCGGCGAGCAAGAGCGTCGACGTGCTCGGCTGGGACTTCGCCTTCGAGCTGCACGAGGTCGCCCAGCAGCAGGCGCGGCTCGCCGGGATCGATCTGCGCTTCGTCCGGATTCCCCGCGACGTGATGGATAAGCGCGCGGTGGAACAGGGCGACATTCAGTTCTTCGAGCTTGCCGCGCTGAGCGTCCAGGTTACGACCAAGGGCCGCGACGTCACCCTCACCCTGACCGACTTCATTATTCCGCTGGACGACGTGCCGGAGGATGTCCGCCGGGCGATCACCAACTGGGCCCAGTGGATCGACTACTGGGCGGTGGACTGGGACAACCGGAGCGATACCTTTCACAACCAGTGGCAGACCTACCGCACCCGCAAGAGCCGCGAACTCCAGAAGTCGGTGAGCTATCGCTATCCCGAGGCCGGCCGCTACCGGGCGATGGTGAAGGTGATCGACATCCTCGGCAACGACACGACCAAGACGTTCGGCGTGGAGGTGAGTTGACATGCGGGGGAAGGGGGTCGGGGGACGGGGAACAGGGGAGGACGGGAGGACCGAATCACGGCCAAGGCGCCGGAGTGGCCGGGTCGGGGCCGCGAGCGATGGCGATCCGGCCGCCGAGCAGTTGAGTTTGCTCAACCCGGCGGTGAAGACCGCGCCGTGCGTGCCGGCGATTCGCAAGGTGGTGGCCGAGTGGCGCAGAACCGGCTACAAAGGGGTCAGCGAAACGACCGGAATGCTCCTCAATTACTGGTTCAAGACCGATCATCGCCTGCCCAACGGCCGCGCCTTTCGCTATCACGATTCCCAGCGCGAGGCAATCGAGACGCTGGTCTACCTCTACGAAGTCGCCGAGATTCGGCGGCACAAGGATTTACTGGAGACCTTCGCGCCGAACCTTCCGGGGCTGCGGCTGCTCCAGCACGACGACTTCGCGCGCTATTGCGTCAAAATGGCGACCGGCAGCGGAAAGACCAAAGTCATGTCGCTGGCGATCGCCTGGCAATACTTCAACGCCGTCGTCGAGGGGCGTCCGGAGTTCGCGCAGACTTTCCTCTTGCTCGCGCCCAACGTCATCGTCTTCGAACGGCTGCGGGCCGACTTTGCCGGCGGCCGCATCTTCAAGGTCGATCCGGTAATCCCCCCGGAGTTGCGCACTTTCTGGGATTGCGAGGTCTACCTGCGCGGCGAGGGCGAGCGGGCGAGTTCTCCCGGCGCGCTCTATCTGACGAATATCCAGCAACTCTACGCGCGCCCCGGGCGCGCCGAGGACGAGGAGCCGGACGCCATGACCGCGGTTCTCGGTCCCCGGCCGCCGGCCAGACCGCTCGCGGTGGAAGACTTCGCGGAGCGGATCGTCGAGCGGGGCGGGCCGTGCCTGGTGCTGAACGACGAGGCCCACCACACCCACGACGAGGCCAGCGAGTGGAATCAAGTTCTTCGCCGACTCAACGCGGGCGTGCCGCGCGGCCTCGCCGCGCAGCTCGACTTCACGGCCACGCCCCGCGACAGCCGGGGGTCGCTGTTCACCTGGGTCGTCTACGACTATCCTTTGAAGCAAGCGATCGTCGACGCCGTGGTCAAGCGGCCGGTGAAAGGCATCGCGGCCGGCATTGGCGAGCAGCCTTCCTCCATTGCGAGCGTGCGGTACCAGGCGTTCCTGACCGCGGGCGTGGAGCGCTGGCGCGAGTATCGCGAGCAGCTTGCCCCGCTGAAGAAGCGGCCGATTCTCTTTGTCATGCTCAACGACACGAAAGATGCCGACGACGTCGGCGACTACCTCAAAGCCAGGTACCCGAGCGAGTTTGGCGGCGACCGGCTGCTGATCATTCACACCGATCGGTCCGGAGACGTGTCCGGCAAGGATCTGGAGAAGGCGCGGCGGGTCGCGCGCGACGTGGATCGTGAGGACAGCCCGATCAACGCGATCGTCAGCGTGCTCATGTTGCGCGAGGGCTGGGACGTCCAGAACGTCACCGTGGTGGTGGGTTTGCGTCCCTACTCCGCCAAGGCGAACATTCTCCCGGAGCAGGCCATCGGTCGCGGCCTGCGGCTCATGTTTCGGGACCTGGGCAGCCGCTACGTCGAGCGGGTGGACGTGATCGGCAACCAGGCGTTCATCGAGTTCGTCGAAAAGCTGGAGCAGGACGAGGAGCTTCAGCTGGAGACCTTCGACGTCGGCAAAGACCGGCTGGTCATCACGACGATTCAGCCGGACCCGGCGAAGCTCAGCCGGGACGTCACGATCCCGGTCCTCAGCCCGATCCTGGCCCGCAAGAAAACTCTCGCCGAGGAGATCGCCGCGCTGGACGTGGCAGGGTTCGACGCACCGGTGCTGCCCCGCAAGGAGAGCGACCTGGCCGCGGTCAACTTCCGTTACGAGGGCTACGATATTATCACCCTCCAGAAGCTCGTCGAGCGGGAATACGTCATTCCGGCGGCGCAAACCCCCCAGGAAGTCATCTCCTATTACGCCAAGCGAATCGCCCACGAGGTGAAGCTGCCCTCGCAGTTCGCCGCGCTCGTTCCCAAGGTGCGCGAGTTCCTCGAAACGAAAGCCTTTGGCGAAGCGGTGGACCTGAACTCCCCGGCGATGATCAAGGCGATCTCCAGCAACGTCGCCCAGTACGTCACCGTGAAAAGCTTCGTCGCGGCGCTTCGCGAGGTGATTGTCGAGGAGCTGACGCCGATGCTGCTGAGCGCGGGCCGGCGTCTCTCGGAGACTCCACCGTTCCCCTACTCGCGTCCGACGTTCGCGGCGGACAAGAGCGTCTTTAACCTCGTGACCTGCGACAACGAGTTCGAGAGCCGCTTCGCCCACTTCCTCCAGGGCGCGAGCGACGTGGCGGCTTTTGGCAAGCTGCCGTCGCAGTTCGGCTTTGCCATCGAGTACACCGATACCGCGAGCAACCTGCGCTACTACGAGCCGGACTTCGTCGTCCGGCTGACCGACGGCGTGCACTACCTGGCCGAAACCAAGGGGCGGGAAGACGTGGACGTTGTCCGCAAGGACCGCGCGGCGCAGATCTGGTGCGAGAACGCCAGCATGCTCACCGAGACCGAGTGGCGTTACCTCAAGGTGCCCCAGCGGGACTTCGAGCGGCTGCAACCCAGTGACTTCGCCGAGCTACGGATCCTGGGGTAGCGGCGTTAGCAGCCCAGAGAGCCTCCCATCAACGCCCGGGAAACTCCTCTCCGGCCCCTTTACGAGCCATCCACGGGCCGCTAAAATACCGGCTTGCCGGTGCAAGCGGGCAGCAAAGCGGGTGCCCTTCCGAGGCGGCTGGATTTCTCCTCGGGCACTGGTCCGTGAATTATTTCCCGGTCATCCCGGGACCGCTCAAGGAGCCATTTATGTCCCCACGTGCCCAACGCGTCCTCAGGCGGCTTGCCGCCGGCCTCATCTTTCTCGTTCCCCTCTTCGCTCCCACCGCCAGCAAGGCGGCCAACCCGGTGGGCACCGCCTTCACCTACCAGGGCCAACTCGACGCGAATGGCCAGCCGTACACCGGCACCTGCCAGGTGCAACTCAGCCTCTTCGACGCGCTTAGTGGAGGCAATCAAGTCGGGAACCCGGTGAGCCTGAACGGGGTCAGCGTGAGCAACGGCCTTTTCAGTGTTCAGCCCGACTTCGGGATGAATCCGTTCAACGGTCAGGCGCTGTATGTACAAACGGCGGTCGAGTGCGGGACGGACACCTCGTTCACGACACTCAGTCCACGCCAGACCCTCACCGCGACGCCGTACGCCTTAACCGCGGCGAGCGTCAGCGGGGTGGTGGGAACGAGTAACGGGGGGACCGGGTTGAGCTCGGCGGGAAGCGCCGGGAATTACCTGCGCAGTAACGGAACGAGCTGGACGAGTTCGCCGTTGCAGGCGAGCGATTTGCCTTCGGGATCGAGTAATTACATTCAGAACGGGACCGGTCAGCAGGCGAACGCGAGCTTTAACGTGGCCGGATCCGGCGCGGTTGGCGGGACGCTGACCGCGAGCGGCGGTGTCCAGTACGCCGATGGCTCGGTCCAGACGACTGCCTACACGCCTCAGCAGATCGCTCTTTTGCGCTGGTATCCGGCCATTCAGACCGGCGCCTCCTTTAGCGTCGGGAACCCGGGGAACCGTCCCCAGGGCATCGCTTTCGACGGGGCGAACGTCTGGATCGCGAACTCCAGCGACAACACCGTGACCAAGTTGCGCGCGAGCGATGGCGCTGTTCTGGGCACCTTTAACGTGGGCATCTCCCCCGAATCTGTCGCCTTCGACGGGGCGAACGTCTGGGTTGTGAACGGCGGCAGTATAAACGTGACCGAACTGCGGGCGAGCGATGGCGCGTTCGAGGCCACCGAGCCGGTGGGAAACGGCCCCAGCGGCATCGCCTTCGACGGGACGAACGTCTGGGTGGCGAACAATGTTGACGGTACCGTGACCAAGTTGTTGGCGAACCCTCCTTACACGTCGACTACCTACAACGTGGGGGCCAACCCCGACGCAATCGCCTTCGACGGGGCAAACATCTGGGTCACCATCGTCGGCAGCAACAAAGTAACCAAGCTTCGGGCGAGCGATGGCGTGATCCTTAATACCTACAATGTGGGGTCTGGTCCGCAAGGGATCGCTTTCGACGGCGCCAACGTCTGGGTCGCCAACTACGCCAGCAACAACGTGACCAAGCTGCGAGCAAGTGATGGCGCCTTGTTGGGTACCTACACCGTGGGGGCCAATCCCCAGGGCATGGCCTTCGACGGGACCAACATGTGGGTCGCGAACGCTGGCGGTGGCACCGTGACCAAGCTACGGGCGAGCGATGGCACCGTCCTGGGCACTTTCAAGGTGGGAAACAATCCCTGGGAGGTCGCCTTTGACGGGGCGAACGTCTGGGTGACGAACTATGGCAGCGGGACGGTGAGCAAGCTGTGAGCGGTGGGCGAGCGGCACGTGTCGCGCGTCTTCGGGCGCCCCTCCTTAGCGGTGCGGCCCTCGCGGTGGCTGGCGCGCTGGCGCTGGCCGCCGCGCTGGCCGGGAGCAGTTATACCGTGCCGTCCAGCGTGGTAAGTGGCGGCGGGGGCACGAGCAGCGGGGGTAGCTACGCTTTGACCGCGGCGATTGGTCAGGCGGTGGTTGGGACGAGCAGCGGCGGAGCGTATCGTCTGACCGCGGGGTTTCCGCCCGGTTCGTTGGGCGGTCCTTTATTGCGAAGGATCTATCTGCCAGTCATCGCCAAGGGCGTGGCGCCCTGATCCGGGCTTGAGAAAATGTCAGGCCCAAGCCCTGGCTCTCGGCCAAAACAAATTGTATACTTGTAAGTAAGAGCGTCGACCAGGACGAGTAGGCGGCTTGCCAGTCACAGAGACGGAAACCCCGCGCTGAGAGTTTCCGGACCGGGCGACCGTCGAAAACCCCCTGCGAGCTGCCGCCCGAAAGCTTTCGACGAGTAGGGTATGCCGGTGGCCGCCGTTAACGGCTTAACGAGAGCGGGATCTGCCCGGGTGTGACACACGCGGCGGTGACCGGAAATTGGGTGGAACCACGGATCAGGCTCCCCGTCCCAATGGGATCGGGAGCCTTTTGAATTTCACCCTTTTCATAGGAGGAAGACCGTGGCTTCTAACGTTTCGTCGGACGCCGGTCAGAGCTATCGCCAGTCCCGGCTCTACCGGGTGCGCCACTCGGCGGCGCACGTCATGGCCGACGCCGTCCAGGAGATTTTTCCGGATGCCGAGCTAGCGATCGGACCGCCGATCGAAGAGGGCTTCTATTACGACTTCAAGCTGCCCCGCTCGCTCACTCAGGATGACCTGAAAGACGTCGAAGAGCGCATGAAGCGGATCATCGCGGCGGACTTTCCGTTCGAGCGCGAGTTCATGGACCGCGAGGCGGCGATCGATTTCTTCACCCAGCTCAACCAGCCGTTCAAGGTCGAGATCATTCGCGATCTACCCGAGGAAGGGCTGGAAGACGGCCGAGTGTCCATCTACAAGGATGGCAAGTTCCTCGATCTCTGCCGGGGGCCGCACGTGGAGCGCACCGGGCAGATCGGTCCGTTCAAGCTGCTCAACGTCGCGGGCGCCTACTGGCGCGGCGACGAGCACCGGCCGATGCTCCAGCGCATCTACGCCACGGCGTTTGAGACCCAGGAAGACCTCGACCGCTACCTCTGGCGGCAGGCCGAGGCCGAGCGGCGCGATCATCGCCGGTTGGGCAAAGAACTGGAGCTGTTCCACTTCGATCCGACCGCGCCGGCCATGCCCTACTGGTTGCCCAAGGGCTTTAAGGTGCTCACCGAGCTGATCAACTTCTGGCGGGTCGAGCACGAAAAGCGCGGCTACCAGGAGATCTCGTCGCCGTTGATCAACGAGCGGAGCCTCTGGGAAACCTCCGGCCACTGGCAGAACTACAAGGACAACATGTTCCTCGTGCCGATCGACGAGAACGTGACCTACGGCGTGAAGCCGATGAACTGTCCCAACGCGATGATCGTCTTCAATTTGAAGACGCGCAGCTACCGCGACCTGCCTTTGCGGCTGTCCGACTGCGACACCCTGCACCGCTACGAGCGGTCCGGCACCTTGCACGGGTTGCTCCGGGTGCAGAAGTTCCAGCAGGACGACGCGCACATCTTCGTCACCGAAGATCAGATCGAGGACGAGTATCGCCGCATCTTCGACATCGCCGATTTGTTTTACAGCATCTTCGGCCTGAAGTACCGCCTGCGCATGGGAACTCGTCCGGAGAAGTTTATCGGCGACGTAGAGACCTGGGATCGCGCCGAGGCCGCGCTGATGCGCATCCTGGACCAGCGCGTCGGTCCGGGCAACTACCAGATCGAATATGGCGACGGCGCGTTTTACGGACCGAAGATCGACATTCTCATGGAAGACGCGCTGGGCCGATCCTGGCAGATGGGGACGATTCAGCTCGACTTCCAGCTTCCTCGGCGCTTCGGCTGCGTGTACGTGGACAAGGACGGCCTGCAGAAGACGCCGGTCGTCATCCATCGGGTGATCTACGGATCGTTGGAGCGTTTTATCGGCATCTTGATCGAGCACACCGCCGGAGCGTTTCCGGTCTGGCTGTCGCCGGTCCAGGTCGCGGTGCTCCCGATCGCGGATCGCCACAATGCCTACGCCCAGGAAGTGGTCGATCGGCTGAAAGAGGCCGGCTTGCGGGTCCAGCTGGACGACCGCCGCGAGAAGATGCAGGCGAAGATCCGCGACGCGCAGCTTCAGAAGACCCCCTACATGCTCGTCGTCGGCGACCGGGAGCAGGAGGCCGGCACGGTCGCGGTTCGTTTGCGGACCGGCGAGAATCTCGGGGCGAAGCCGCTGGACGAGTTTCTCCAGCAAGCCCGCGACGTGGTGGCCCGGCGGTCGCTGGAGCTGACGTAGGGCGGGTGTTGGGGCTGGACCTAACCCTCGTTCCCCCTTCCCGACGCGGGCATAGGGGAAGGCAGAAAACTGTCGTGTTGGGGTGTGGCATAGTAGGAGGCGGGTCACCCGCCCTCCTACAAAATCCTCGGGCGGGGACCCGGAGATCAAGTATGCCATACTCGTCCCGACACGACCAGAGTTCCCCCGAGC
>Ga0209012_1002083_pt1 | contig 18468 bp, 16 predicted proteins | sample RS3BMetagenome_FD_184735 | JGI IMG/M metagenome (GOLD analysis project Ga0209012, IMG submission 184735) | Ferric oxide microbial mat and aquatic microbial communities from Rainbow Spring, Yellowstone National Park, USA - RS3B (SPAdes) (version 3) ...
GGCGGGCCGCCGGCAAGGCCGGCCTGATCACGCTCCTCACGGACCGCGTCGACGAGGAGTTCCTGGATGCGGCCGGACCTGGGCTGCGGATCGTCGCGAACTACGCGGTGGGCTACGACAACATCGATGTGGCGGCGTGCAGCGCGCGCGGCGTGCTCGTGGCCAATACGCCCGACGTCCTCACCGAGAGCACGGCGGACATGGCCTGGGCGCTCATGCTGGCGGCTGCTCGCCGGATCTGCGAGGGCGACCGCTTTGTGCGCTCGGGACAGCCATGGATCTGGGACCCTGGCATGATGCTCGGCTCGGACCTTCACCACAAGGTGCTGGGACTGATCGGCTTCGGCCGCATCGCCCAGGCCGTCGCGCGACGCGCCCAGGGCTTCGGCATGCGGATCGTCTACGCGAGCCGTGCAGCTGTACCCGCCGACGTGGAACGGCGGCTGGGCGCTGAGCGCCTCAGCCTCCAGGAGCTGCTGGCGGAGGCCGATTTCGTCTCTCTGCACGTCCCTCTGACGCCACAGACGCGACACCTGATCGGCATGGCTGAACTCAGGCAGATGAAGCAGACCGCCGTACTCGTGAACACGTCTCGCGGGCCGGTGGTCGACGAGCCCGCTCTGGCCGAGGCGCTGCGCGAAGGCGAGATCTTCGCGGCGGGCCTCGATGTCTACGAACGCGAGCCTGAGGTGCCGCCCGAGCTGCTGCAGCTGCCCAACGCGGTGCTGGTGCCGCATCTCGGCAGCGCTACCGTCGAGACGCGCCTCGCGATGGGCATGCTTGCCGCGGACAACCTGATGGCCGCCCTGGCAGGGGGTCGCCCTCCGACGCTCGTGAACCGCGGGGTCTGGAGCAGCCGCAGGGCATAGCTGCAAAAGGGCGGAGGTCAGGGGCAGGCGGCGACGCCTCTGCGGCGCGCCGCCTGCCCCTGGTTCCTCCTGAGGGAGCGGTCAGAGTCCTCGCATCGGGTCCCAGGGCGGGAGCACTTGCGCGGGCGCAGACAGAGCGGCTATCAGCGCGGGCGGCAGGTGGTCCTTGCGGACCACCACCTGATAGACGTAGTTCTCGAACCAGCCGTCGCTCATGACGAAGTAGCCCTTCTGACCATGCTCCGTGCCCCAGCTGTTCTCCACTTTCCAGCGCACGGGGTCGCCGTCGACGACATGGACCCCGGTGAACACCATCTGGTGGCCGCCGGCGATCTCGCCCAAGTAGTCGAGACGGTCTGCCTTCGAGAGCTGGAACGGCACACCGAATACGCCCTCGAGATCGTAGAGGGTCTCGTCCAGCACGCCGGCGGCGGCGTCCATCATCTGCACGACGTCGCAGCCGAAGTAGACACCTTCGCCGCCATGCAACTGCGCCAGTGTCAGGGAACGGAGCGTATCGGCGTCAACGTTCAGGTAGGGGCGCGCAGGCCCGCCCCGCACCACGGGGAGATGCGCCACGAGGTAGGTGCGACCGTACGGCTTGTCTGGGGTGGGGATGTTGACGACGTTCGCGTAGGCGTCGAAGTCGAAGGCGACGTAGCGCTCGAAGAACGTCTGTGGCGAGATGCCGCGGTCGGCATGGAACCGATCGTCCTTGTCGCGGAATTCGAAGTCGAATAGGGCGGGCGGCATGCCGAGGAACACCGTCAGGATGCGATAGACGTCACCGAGCATGCCCTCCTTGCGCGCGACGAGGTCCGCGGTCGGAACCCCGCTTGCGTGCGCGGCGCGGAGTTCAAGACCGTGCGCACGGAGCTTGGCGTCAAGAACATGGTTCATGGCGTGGGAGTCGCTCGAATGCAGGGTCTCGGGCATGGCGCTCTTGGGTACGATGCCGTACTTGAGGACAAGGTTCGCAAAGAGTTCCCACTCGCCGCCGTCGCTCGCGGGCGAGGTGAAGATGTGGGTCACGAGGCGGCTCTGCTTCGCCTCTGCCAGGGTGCCGAGGACGTCATCGAGGAAGCAGTTCGCCTTCTCGAGCTTCTCCCAGAAGGTCAGGTAGTTCTGCGAAAGCTCGAACTCCTCGAGGTTGAGACGCTTTGCCGCCATGCGCCGCAGGGCGTTCAACCCTGCGAACATCCAGCAGCGCCCGCTCTTCATCTGGTTGGTCACCGGCAGGCTGGGCAGTTCCTCGGAGAATGCGTGCCTCATGGCGACGAGGATGTCCTGATCCTCTGCAACCTTGAGGATCCCGTTCTTGGCGACGGCGTTGCGCATGGTGCGGAGATGACTGTCCTCCAGGACCTTCGCTGCCATGGCTGAGAGCTGCTCCGGGCGCAGGGCGTGCTCTTCATCGATGTCGATGCTCATGCGATCCCTCCTGGCGCGTGCGCCGGCCGTGCGGAGCGGCTAGCCCGGACTTCGGCCACCCGAACCGGAACACCTCCCCCGTATGCCTCGGGAAGACATGCGCGAGACTGCGAACCGACCTCCTGTCGGGCGATCTGACGCTGCAGCATGCGGCCAGCGGCGCGAGGAACTCAGCCGGCGTTGACACGCACCAGGTAGAGGACACCCTGGCGCACGGCGAGGGTGATCGCGTAGGGCTGGCTCGTGGTCCCGTTGTGTCCGGCGATGCGCGCCGTGGCCGATTCCACGGTCACAGCGATCGGTTGGCCGGATGCGCTCAGCTGGACGGCGATATCTAGAGGCGCTTGCGGCTCGACGGTCCAAGGACCGGCACCGGAGAGCCCTGTCACGACCGGAGATGGGGCAAAGCCGGCGAGGGGCGCCGGCGCGGGAATTGCCAATGCCTTCACGGTCGCGGCAAACATGCGAATGCTCTGGGCCACCAGGCTCCAACTGGCGCCGCTCGCGGTGATGTGAAGGCTCGGGCCGCCGCTGAAAGTGGCGCTGCCCACGTCGTAGCCGGTGTCGGAGAGCCAGAGCGGCTGCGCGGCGAGATCTGAGGGCAGGGCCGCCGCGAACTGGGGCACAGTGGCATGCAGGCGGGCCACACTGGCTGCGCGGGCCGGGGACGCCGAGATCAAGGCTGCCTCGACGACGAACCGGTCCTGGGTGTAGTAGAGGGCATTCAAGGGGTAGCAGGCGACGAGGTCGAGACTCGGCCAGGACGTGTTGGGCAGGGCGGTTCCCGCCGGCACCACCATGGTGCGGCCGACCTTGTAGGTGAAGACGCCCTGCGCTGTGCCGGCGATGATGGTGTCGCCGGGCCGGAGGAGATCGATGTTGCGGAAGAACGTGAGGTTGTGCGCCACGATGACGGACGTGCCCGACATCCCGGGCATCACGCTCTGGGGCTCGTGTCCGGGCGCCGACGCCAGCAGCGCGTCGGACGTGCCCTGGAGAACGGTCGCGGCCACGTCGATCTTCGGGATGCGCAGGTAGGCGGCCACCTGCCCCGTGCCGGGCTGAGGGCTTGCGGGCAGGGACGGCGCCGTTGCCGACGCGGCACTGGCGTGCGGCAGCTGCCTTCCTGCACGCCAGGGGGCTGCGGCCTGGGCCAACTGCGCCTGACGCCAGCTCGCGTAAAAGGGCATCAGCCCAGGCAGCGCCACCAGGGCTGCGCCGATCATGATCAGCGCAGCCCCGAGCCAGCTTGTCCTACGCGTGAGCCCGCGCATACCGGACCAGCAGGACGCCGGCCGCGATCAGAAGAGCTCCCGATCCCACCAGCGGCAGGATGGGGATGCCTGTGGTCGGCGACGTGGCGCCACGAACGGTGGCGGCGCGGCTCAAGACGACCCAGCCGACCATCGCGGCGGGAATCGGGTGTGTCAGCACATCGCCAGAGATCTTGGCCGGGATCGGGTTGGGCATGATCTGCCCGGCCGCGGTGACGTTGTCGTACGTGCTCGCCGAGTCGATGCCGCTCTGGCTGACGGTCACCGTCACCGGCTTCGAGAAGGTTCCGATCAGCTGGCCGGTGGCGCTGTCGACCACCCGCAGGGCGAAGTTCGACACGACCGTCTCACCGGCCGGAGCGGTAGCCTGGAAGGTAGAGGCCGAACCCTGCAGCAGTTCGAACTTCACCGCCTGCGGGAATGCGCCCTGCGGGATCTTGACCGAGATCCCGCCGTACTGAACGGAGCCAGCCGCACCTGCCGCCAGATCGGCCGAGGCGACGACATGCGGGAAGCCGTGCTGCGTGAAGTCGGGCACCATCGGCACCGCGCTCGTCGGGCTCAGCACAGCCCAGCCGACCGCGGCGGCGGCGATGGGGTGGGTGAGGACATCGCCTCTGATGGTCGCGGCCATGGGGTTCATCATGATCTGCCCGCTCGGCGTGACGTTCGCGTACATGCTGGCGGAGCTGATGTCACTCTCAGTGACAGTGGCGGTCACCGGTTTGAGGAAGGTCCCTATGAGCTGACCTGTGCTCGGGTCGATGACCCGCAGCGCGAAGTCCGTCACCACGGTCTGACCGGTAGGCGCCGCGGACTGGAGGTTCATCACGGGACCTTGGAGCAGCTGGAACTTGACCGCCTGGGTGAAGGCGCCCTGCGGGATGTTGATCGAGATCCCGCCGAACTGGACGGAGCCGGCCGCACCGGCCGCCAGATCGGTCGAGGCGACGACAGTCGGGAAGCCGTGCTGTGTGAAGTCGGGCACGGCGGGCACCGAACTGCTAGGGCTCAGCACGACCCAGCCGACCAGGTCGGCCGTGATGGGGTGGGTGAGGACGTCGCCGCTGATGGAGGCGGCGACCGGATTGGCCATGATCTGTCCCGCCTGGGTGACGTTCGCGTACATGCTGGCGGAACTGATATCGCTCTGGGTGATGGTGACCATCACAGGCTTGAGGAAAGTCGCGACGGGCTGCTGCGTCTTCGTGTCCACCACGCGCAGCGCGAAGTCTGTCACCACGGTCTCACCGGAGGGTGCGGCGGACTGGAAGTTCGACACCGGACCTTGCAGGAGCTCGAACGTCACGGGATCGGTGAAGGTGCCCTGCGGTATCTGCATGGCGATCGATCCGAAGTGGAGCGATCCTCCGGCACCTGCGGCGAGGTTGGTGGAGGCCGCGACCATCGAGAAGCCGAGCTTCGTGAAGTCCGGAACGGTCGCGGACTGGGCGCTGGCCACTGCTGGGGCAAGGAAACCTGCCGCCGCCACGAGAGCGGCTGCGAGACCGAGCCTGCGCAACTCCACTGGGGACCCTCCTTCGCGGGGACTCCCTTAGAGATTACGGAAAGAACTCTTAAGATAACCTGAGGACTCAACTATACATGCGGAAGCATCATGGCTCCATACGCGGACCGGAGAGTCCCTGAGACCCCGTACCCTGCCGGGCAATCGCATTCCGCTGGGAATTGGCGGCGGATGCGGTCGCGTCGGGGAGGGGAAGGGGGGTGACGCCAGCAAGAGGTCCGCGCTCCAGCACGACGGCGCCCAAGCGCTTCGCGGTATACTGAAAACTGCCTGTGCCCGGCCGCGCAAGGCGGAATACTCGATGGCGAGGAAGATGAGGTGATCCTGCATGGCGCTGCAGGTGGAGATATTCTCGGATTATGTCTGACCCTTCTGCTACATCGGCGAGGGTCTCGTCGACCGGTTGAACCAGGAGCCGGGTCTTGAACTCGAGGTGACGTGGCAGCCGTTCGAACTGCATGCGGACACTCCTGAGGAAGGCATCCCGGTCGCCGAGTATTTCGAACTGCCCGAGGAGCGCGTGGAGAAGATGCACGAGGATCTTCGTCAGCGCGCGGCCGAACTTGGGCTGCCCTTCAAGTCGCCTGTGCACCTTTCCAATACACGCAAGGCGCACATCCTGTCGGAGTTCGCGCGCAGGGAAGGGCGGCTTGACGCGCTCCATCGCGAGCTCTTCAAGGCGAACTTCGTGGAGGGGCGCAACCTCGGCGACGAGGACGTGCTGAGAGACGTGGCGGCGCGAGCCGGCCTCGACCCGGTCGAGTCGATCAGGTCGCTCGAACAGCCGGAGTACGCACAGAGCTTGGAGCAGGCCCTTGCCCGCTCGCAGCAACTCGAGATCACCGGTGTACCCGCGTTCATCGTGGAAGGGAAGTACATGATCGTAGGCGCGCATCCGTACGAGGCGCTGCGGGATACCCTCCGGCAGATCGCGCGTGGAGAGGTTTGAGGGGAGGCGGCGGCATGGACCGGCAGTCCTGGACACTTGGTCTTGAGGATGGCGGCAGGCTCACCGGTACGCGCTTCGGCAGCGGCAAGCGAGTGGTCATTCTCCTGCATGGCCGCAATTTCGATCAGGCGAGCTGGCACGACGTCGCCGAGGAACTTGCGCAGGCCGGTTGCACCGCGATCACGGTGGACTTTCGCGGCTACGGCCAGTCGAGCCCTTTGCCTCAAGGGACATCGCACGCACAGGATGTCGTCCAGGCGATCGACGCTCTCCGTGCCGAGGGATCCGCCGAGGTGTGTCTGCTCGGCGGCAGCATGGGCGGAGCGGCGGCGCTGCGGGCCGCGTCGCTCCTCGGCGGCCGCGTCGACCGCCTGGCGGCCCTGTCACCCGCGATCGCGGCGGCGGAGGTCGCGCGGCAGCTCCCACCGGTGCCCACCCTTCTGCTGGCCAGTCGGGATGAGCCCTATGTCGACCTGCATGCGTTCCAGGAACTCTGTCCGCACGAGCTCGCCATCCATCTCTATCCCGGCGACGCACACAACCAGGAGCTGCTCCGCGGCCCCTTCGGCAGCGACGTGCGCGAGCGCCTGACGAACTTTCTCGCGCAAGGGCTGTAGAGGAGATTCCAAGCTGGACACCTGATAGTGGGGGAGCTTCTTAGTCGGCGGTCTGTGCGGAACTCAGGCACCGTGGTTGACAACGCCGCCGCCAATATCTCGGTATCCATCTCGGTTAGTTCGCCGCGCTCCCCGAAGCCGAGGAGGTCGCGAGGCGCATCCGTGCGCTGGCATGCGCAGCGCCGGTGGACAGGAAGCACGAGGCCATCTTGAGCGTAGCCGTCGGCGTGGTCACGTATGGTGTGGATGCAGACCTGCCGCGCGCGATCTTTGACACGGCAGATAGGCGCATGTACACGGACAAGGCTGGCGCCAAGCTGCATCCGGCATGATGTTTCCGATTAGCGCCATGAAGGCGTTTTGTTGGAATCCAAAGGGCAACGACCCTGCCGAGAGGGGCGTTGCCCTTTAGTAGGTGCTCTGCTACGAGCCGCTGGGCAGCGGGTGCATGGACTTCGCGAATTTCTTCAGCACGGAGAGCGGTACGGCTCGCCCGCTGAGGTAGACGAGGACGGTCCCGGACTGTCTCTTGTCGCGGAAACCGATATAGGTCGTCTTGTCGCCCAGCAGCCAGACAAGATGTTGATTGCCCTGCCTTCCCTCGCCAATCGGCAGCTTGCCGATGGCCGAGACCCGCAGGTCCGAGACGGGATGCAGGAACTGAATCGCCTGCAGGAGCGAGCGCTTGGTCGGCGGCATTTCGAAGACCCACACCATTCCCGCCCGCATGAATCCCTTCGGCAGGTTGAACTTGAGCCTTGGGTTCACGCAGCGCAGCGTCAGCTGCCAGAAGGGCAGTCCGACATACGCCTGCTGCTGCACGAGCGACGGCGGCTTACGCATCGCGGGAGCGTAATCGCCAACACATTGGTAGTGGGGAACGCTCGGCTCCATCAGTCCCAGCGACGTTGGGAAACTGGAGACCCTCTGGTTGGTCTTGTCGTTGAGAATGGGGATTGTCGTTTTGGCAGTGCCAGTTTGGCGCACGGGGCCGCAGCCACCCAACACGATCGCCAGAACGGCTATTGCGATTCCGATTCGTGTCATTCTCCATTCCTTCCATTGCCAGTATACGCCATTCCGTTGAGTCTGCCATTCAAAGTAGGTGTGTTGTGGGGGTGAACTTCACCGACTAGTGGCTGTGGTCCAATGGCGACCATCCTCGAGCGCGCTGTGGCGCGGGGTGAGATCGATCGGGCACGTCTCAGCCCCCGCATCTCTGCGCTACCGGTCGACTTTGTCCGTCACGATCTGACCATGACCCAGAGTCCGGTGCCGGAGGCGACCCTCGTGGAAATTGTGGACAAGATCTTCCTGCCGCTCGTGAAGCCCTGATGGCATGACAAGGCGGCACCATGCGAAATGCCTGCCGGGACGCACCGGCGCGGGTGCGGGCACTCGGGGCGCGTCGCCCTTATCCTGCCGATGCACCGGCCACGAGTCCGCCTATGCCGTATTCCTGGCGCGCGAGCAAATCGAGGCGCCCGGCCAAGAGCATGGAACGAAGTTCTGGTTCCAGGGGCAGGCGATCCGCATGGGGCTGCAGGATCTCGATGGTGCCGAGTGTGAGGCGAAGGGCCGCGAGCAGAGCGGGTGCCAGATTCACGGACCCGGCGGCATGACCGAGGCAGAGGGCCACATCGTCTGCCGCTCCCGCCGGGACCGTGTTCCACGACGCGAATATGGCGGCGAGACGTGCCTCGTGCAGGGTCGACCAGGGTGGGTTGAGCGGACGCAGAAGCCGTGCCGACGCCTCCGCCACGCGGCCGGTGGCGGCCAGGAGAGCGGCTCCGTCGAGGCGTGCAGCGGCATTCTTGGCTTTGCCGAGAGCTTCCACTAGAGAGAGCAGGTCGTGTTGGGCGCTGCCCCAGAGCCTGTCCGCGCTAGGTGACAGCCTCGCGACTTCCGCCTGGATGTGCTCCAGCACGGATGGTTGGCCCCAGATCACCTTCGCTCCAGCGTAGATGTCCCGTATTTCGGGCCAGCTGTACGGGGCGCTAGCCTCGCGCAAGATGGTTTCCAGGGTGCGGGCGTGGATCGATACGGCGAGGAAGCCCTCCGGTCGCGGCAGGAGTCTGAGACGATCGGGCTGAGTCGGGCTCTCCCTGGTCACGATGCCGAGGTCGAGATCGCTGAAGGGTCCTTGGCTGCCTTGCGCGTAACTGCCGAAGAGCAGCAGCGCGTCCAGCGAAGGTTCCAGATGCTGCAAGTCAGGGAGCAGGGGGGCTACGAGCGACCAAGGCGGGTCCCCGCTCGCGGAACCCAGGTCCTTGACCATGGTGAGGGCCGCCTCGGTGCGACTGCGCGGATGGACCGCAACGGCGCGATAGCCGCGCGCAACGTAAAGTTTCACGTTCTCAGGCAGCGCGAGCCGGACGCGAAGCCTGAGCCGGCCAGCGCCGGCAGCCAGTGCCCGGGCCTCGACGAACTCGAGGAGAGCCGAGCCGATGCCGTTTCGGCGCATGGCCGGCAGGACCGCCAGCCGAGCTACGTAGACGCCGCCATCCTCCGATCGGTAACGAACGCAGCCAGCCGGGGTGTCGTCAAGATAAGCCAAGACGGCATGTCCTTCGCGCACGGCGGCGGCGACGTCTTCAGGCGTCTCACGATCGGCGGCGCTTGGCGGATCGAGTCGGCCCTGGTACTCGGCGAAAGACTCCTGGGTGATCTGATGGAGCAGCGCAACATCGTCGGACGTGGCAAAGCGCAGATGGAGTGACATGGCCGGCCCCCTCAGGACGGTGCGTTCGGTCTGGCAGGGGAGTAGCCCTGCACCGTCAGGAAGTACTCCCCCAATGCATTTTGCAATGTCCGATAATAGATATTATGTTAATACGGTAGGGCGGGGTCTATATGCGGCCTGGGCTCCCAAATGTTCAGCGAAGCAAAACTGGGGACAGTCGCGAAGCAATGTTGGTCCAGAGCCGTTGTCGAAGCGTCCGATCGCTGATCTTGCGGCGCAACCTGCGTGCCGCACTCACGGTATGGCGTGCAAGCCCTGGACTACAGAGAACAGCACAATGAGTACGGCGACGACAATGCCGCCGAGTATCCATCTTCTCGAGGAGGTTGACTTCGACCTAGATCCTATTGTCCAAAGAATAAGTGTTGCAAATAGTAATACGCCTCCGACTATATCCAATAGCAATGTGGCCTTTCCATGGAAGAACAAGTGATGAACAGCAAACATCGTATACATGCTGCCAATTGTGATCCAGCCGATAATAGTGGGTCGGGACATACTTGCGCGGCGCAGGCCTAGCATATACAGGGCCACGGCTACTATCACCACTTCGAGCCATGTTGGGAAACTCGGCAGCATGGTCATCGCACCTCTTGCAATAGGTTGGCGTCAGCCTGAATGCGTCCTTGCTTTGAGAACTGGAGTTAGTTGGTAATGGTTTCGATGGCGGAGTACGTGAAGCCTACTACGAAGCCGAGGATGGCGCCTGTGCCGTCGCCGAGAGCACCCGCGCTGGAGGCGACGCCAGCCCGGTGCCACCAGAGCGACCCGTGCGGTGCCGAGTTGGGTGCCACAGAAGGCCGCGACCAGGAGCCAGACGACACTTCCCTCCGGGCGGGGCGTCTCCTGCCGTGCCCGCGTAACCCGCCACAATGTCCCCACTGTTGCTTCCCACTGCACACCCCGGAATGATGTAGTCGAAGCGGAATGGCGTAGCGGTGCCCTCCCCGGGCGGATCGGCCGTCGCTGCCGGGCCATCGCATCTGCGCGAACGGAGTAATGACACGCGGCGCCCGGAGAGGCCGTGCTTGGTCCGCGCACGCATGATGCGACCCGCGTGGCGTGCGGGTCGCGACACAGCCATGCCGGCCGACCTGCCGCATCGAAGCGCGCAAGCGGCGGTGACGCGTTGCGCGCCGGACTGGTCCCCGATCCAGCGAGGGCTGTGACGCGCCGGTCGCGAAACATTCAAGTCCCGTCATGCGACAAGGAGGTCCATCCAATGGAGTTTCCAGGGCACTTCAAGCATGAGCATCCGCCGGTGCGCAACCTGAACGACGTGTACGAAGAGCATCGGACGCGGGGCGACCGGACCGCCGACCGGTTCGCTGCCGTCATGGGATCGTGGACCTTCATCATTGTACAGAGCGCCCTGCTGTTCATCTGGGTGCTGCTGAACGTCACCGCCTGGATCATGCATTGGGATCCGTATCCGTTCATCCTGCTCAATCTCGCGCTCTCGTTCCAGGCCGCGTACGCCGCGCCGATCATCATGATGTCGCAGAACCGCCAGGCCGCCAAAGATCGTCTCGAGGCCCACCAGGACTTTCAGGTCAACCAGAAGGCCGAAGAGGAGGTGCGGGTCATCCTCGAGCACCTGGAGGCGCAGAGCACGGCCCTCAGGGAACTCCTCGAGCGCCTGGACCGGATCGAGGGCGGCGCCCAAGCGTAGGTGTGGGCCTCTCGGACAGGCTTCCGCGCCTTTCTTCCGTCCCTCTGGGGAGCGTTTTATGCAGCGATGTTTGGCCGCGCTAGAGGGGGCCTTTTGGCTCGGGGCGGGCCATCCAAGGGACTAATGGACCTTCCTCCTCGCGTTAAGCAGGTGTTAATGCTGCCAAGAGCGTATTCTAAGCCTCACCTCAGGCGCACCATCCGTGCGTCGCGCCAAGAAGGAGTCTAATGCATGTCCTTGCCCCTGGCGAACCCTGAACCCACCCAATCCGGATTCCCCGAAGAGAAGATCCGCACGCCGTTTCAAACGGCTGTGCGGCGATTCTTGAAGAACAAACTTGCCGTCTTTGGCCTGATCCTCGTCATCATCATGGTGGTCGTGGCGCTTCTTGCACCGATGATTGCACCGATGAGCCCGTACACCTCGTACGCGGACGGGACGACGATTCAGGGACTGCCGCTGAACCCGACATGGGTTTGGCACCACTTCTTCCTCGGCACCGACTCGTCCGGCCGCGACGAGATGAGCCAGTTGCTCTACGGCACGCGCGTGTCGATGGAGGTCGGCTTCATGGCGACCGTCATCACTCTGTTGATCGGTGTCGTCATCGGCCTCATCTCCGGCTACCTCGGAGGCATGTGGGACAATATCATCATGCGCATCACGGATGTGGTGCTGGCCTTCCCGCTGTTCCTGTTCGTCATCCTGCTCCGGTCCGTCGTGACGCACCCGACGGTGGCCACCGTGTACACGGTCATCGGGGTGCTCGGCTGGGCCGGTATCGCCCGTATCACGCGAGGACAGACGCTGGCCGCGCGCAGGCTCGAGTACGTGGAGTCGGCGCGATCGATCGGTGCCCGCGTACCGAGCATCCTGTTCAAGCACATCTTCCCGAACATCATGGGTCCCGTCGTGGTGTACGGCACCCTCCTGATCGCCAACAACATCCTGCTTGAGTCCGCGCTCTCGTTCCTCTCCATCGGCGTCCCGGACCCGATCGTGTCCTGGGGCAAGATGATCAACCTCGGCCTCAGCTGGTACCAGACGGATCCCTGGCTGATCGTCTGGCCGGGCATCGCCATCGCGCTCGCGACGCTCGGTTTCAACCTTCTCGGCGATGGCCTCAGCGACGCGCTGAACCCGCGCGCCAACGAGTAGTCGCCCCGCATCGTACGTGCCCTTTGGGAGGTGATCAGCCGGGCGTAGACCGTTGAAGTGAGCCGCGACACGACGCTCCGATACCGCTTTGTCCGCGAGGAGGTCGAAGAATGGCGAATTCATCCTGGAAGCGATGGTCCGTGGCGGTGGCCGGGGCGGCAACCCTGGCGCTGACGGCGTCCATGGTGGCGCCGGCGGTCACCAGCGCGAGCACGAGCAACACCTTGAACTTCTCGTTCTCGAGCAACATTGAGACGCTTGACCCGACCCAGTGGACCGACATGACCTCGATGTACCCGATGCAGGAGATCTACGACACCCTGGTCGAGTACGACCCGGTCACCACCAAGATCGTCCCCGGCATTGCCACCTGGACGGTCTCGAAGAATGGCACGGTCTACACGTTCACGCTGAAGAAGGGCATCAAGTTCTCGAACGGTGACCCCGTCACCGCGCAGGACGTCATCTACTCGATCAACCGCGTTACCCGCGGTGACGCGAACTCGAGTGGCGCTGCGCCTTACGGCTTCGCCTACTCCGACATCCAGGGCTACAACGCGTGGTTCAACAGTGGCAAGCCGCCTGTTGCCGGCATGACCGGCATGAGTGGCGTCACCTCGCCGGCGGCGGGTGTCGTCCAGATCAAGCTGGTCACTCCGCAGGCCTTCTTCCTCAACGTCATGGCCCTGATGTCGGCGGCCATCGTCGACCCCAGCGTGGTGCAGAAGTACGGCGCGAACTACCAGCTGCACGCCATTGGCAGCGGCCCATACAAGCTCAAGAGCTGGAACCAGGGTCACCAGATGATCCTGGTGCCGAACACGACGAGCTGGCGCTACGTCAAGGGCGAGCCGACGGTCATCATGGACGAGAACGTCAACCCGGACCTCGCGCTCCTGCGGTACCAGCAGGGCCAGTACGCATTCGTGTGGGGCCCGCTGCCGTCTGAGGTCTACGCCAAGATCCTCAGCTCGGCGACGCTGAAGTCCCAGTACCACAACGTCGTCGAGAACGGCGTCGTGTACCTGGCCTTCAACACCACCAAGGCGCCGTTCAACAACGTCTACATGCGCCAGGCGGTCAACTACGCGATCAACAAGACCCTTCTCATCAAGGACATCACGAACGGCCGCGCGGCGCTCATGACGCAGCCGCTGCCGCCGGGCATCCCGGGCTACAACAACTCCATCAAGAACCCGTACCCGTACAACCCGACCCTGGCCAAGTCGCTCCTGAAGAAGGCTGGCTACAAGGGTCAGACACTCACCTTCATCTACCCCTCCAACAACACCGACCACATCCGTACGGCTGAGATCATCCAGAACGAGCTCCAGGCTGTCGGCATGAAGGTCTCGATCGTCGGTACGAGCCAGATCGGCAACTACTGGCCGCTCGAAGACAACGCCAGCGGCAACTGGAACATCGCCTGGACCGACTGGTTCCAGGACTACCCTGACGCGCAGGACTTCCTGTTCAACCTGCTCAGCAAGGAGGCCTTCGGGGCCACCAACGTCGGCAACTGGACCAACCCGACGTTCGAGAGCCTCGTGACCCAGGCCGACTCCCTGCCCGGCAACGAGCAGTACCAGCGCAACACCGACTACTCGAAGGCTGAGTCCATCGCCGTCCAGCAGGCGTCGTGGGCCTTCCTCTACAACGAGTGGAACGACGCTTTGATCCAGCCGTGGGTCAAGCCGCAGGGTTCGTTCAAGGACCTGATGATCTACCTGCACCCGGTCAAGACGCCGCAGTTCCAGTACATGACCGTCGCTCCTCACTGATCCGTGTCGCAACCCGGGGCCGGCCCGAGGCCGGCCCCGGAATCTTCTCGGACGAAAGCTTGGGTGATACGCCTTGGGTTCCTACCTGGTTCGGCGCGCGATCTGGACGATCGTCACGATTTGGGCGATCCTGACGGTGACCTATTTCATTGCCTACATGGTCCCGTCTGATCCCGCGCGCCTGATCGCAGGCCAGCACGCGAGCGCCGCCACGCTCGCGTCCATCCGCAGAGCCCTGGGGCTCTACCACCCCCTGTGGTACCGGTACCTCGTCTATGCGAACCAGTTCATCCACGGCAATCTGGGCTATGACTTCATCATGCGACGGACCGTCTCAGGCATGGTGCTGCAGGCGGCGCCCTACACCCTGTATCTTGCCGTCGTGGCCGTATTCTTCGAACTCGCGATTGGTATCCCGATCGGCATTGTTGCGGCCGTCAAACGGTACTCCTTCGTCGACAACCTGCTGCGCTTCGTCTCGATCGTCGGCATCTCGATGCCGACCTACTGGGTCGGCTCGATGCTGCTGATGCTCGTCGGGTTCAAGCTTGGATGGCTGCCGCTCGGCGGCGTCTCTCCCCTAGGCGTGATCCTGCCCGCCCTTTCGGTCGGCATCACGGGCAGCGCGTTCTACGCGCGCATCCTGCGCTCGTCGACGCTCGAGACGATGCGGATGGACTACGTGCGCACGGCACGCGCCAAGGGCGCCGGCGAGGCGCTCGTGCTCTTCAAGCACACCATCCGCAACTCGCTGATTCCAGTCGTCACGTACCTTGGACTCGATCTCGGCGCCCTCTTGGGCGGCCTGATCGTGACAGAGTACATCTTCAACTGGAGCGGGCTCGGCTTCCTGCTCAACACGGCCATCGGCCAGGATGACGGAGCCTTGATCATGGGTGTGACGCTCTTCTCGGCGAGCGGCATCGTGATCATGAACTTCGTGGTCGACGTGGTCTACGCGTTCCTGGACCCCCGCGTCTCGTATTCCTGAGTGCCGCCGTGGACGAGAGCCGCCCGCAAGGGCGGCTCTTTCGTGTCGTCTGCGCGAGCCTCTCTCGGTGACGGACGTCTGCCGTACGGTGGACCGGAGGCAATGTCGGCGTGGAAGGCAGCGATTGCGGAGCGCCGACCACCTGTCTGGCGCGTCGGGCAGGTGCCGTGCGGGCAGGCTGAAGATGGGGCCAGGAATGCGTGCCCGCTCGCGGGACGCCGGGAGCAGACAGGGCACGTCGGTGCCAAATCCGGTGGCCAGGGCTTGGAGGTACTCTTGCAGATCGGCCGCCTCATAGGGCCAATGGTTGCGATCGCGGCCGGCGTCGGGCTGGCGCTGCTCGTCGTGCAGGGCGGCCTGGGGCTTGGCGGACCATCCAGCAGAGATCCGGAGGTTCAGCACGCCAGAGCCGCCGCAAAGGCCCTTGTGGCGTGGTACTACCTGCCGGATGACGGCCTTCTCGCGAGCTACGCGCCTTCCGTCAGCTCGCCGGCGGCGGCGATCTGGGGCTACTCCTGGGGGCTGCGGGCCGTCGAGGACGTCGCATCGCTGCCTGGCGGCACGAGCTATCTGCCGTTCGTGCGCAGGCTTGCCGACGATCTTGACCGCTACTGGGACGAGCGGGCCAAGGTGCCCGGCTACGCACCGACCGTCGACCCAGGCGCATGGGCGCTCAAGTACTTCGACGACAACGCCTGGGCGGGACTCGACCTCGTCCAGGCGTTCGATCTCACCGCCGACGCCCGCTACCTGCGTGAGGCAAAAGAGGTGTTCGGCTACATAGAGACCGGTTGGGACCAAAGCCGCGGCGGCATCTACTGGAACGACGACCGCGTCACCCGCAATACCGCGTCGAACGGGCCCGCGGCACAACTTGCCGCACGCCTCTACATGGCCACAGGGCGAAGGGCGTACCTCGCGTGGGCCAAGAGGATCTACCATTGGCAGGTGCAGCATCTCGTCGATCGCCGCACCGGCCAGGTATGGGGCAACCTCGACGACCAGGCGAACATCTCGATGAGCGACTGGACGTACAATCAGGGCACGGTGATCGGGGCCGCGGCGCTGCTCTACCGGATCACCCACGAACCGGCCTACCTTGCGCAGGCCCGCCAGACGGAGGGATTCGTGCTGCGCAGCCTGGTGAGACCAGATGGAACGATCGTGCCACCCGCAGAGTTTGCCGGGGTGCTCGCGGACAACCTGCGGCTCCTCTACGATGAGACGCAAGATCTGGCCATCGCCAGGGTGATCGACCAAAGCGCGCGTTCCGCGTGGACGCAGGCGCGCAATGGCGACGGCCTCTTCGCGACCGACTGGCAGGGCCCGCCGCCAAAGACGCAGGGACTTCCGCTGCTCACGCAGAGCGGAGCAGTACGGCTGCTAGCCGTGCGGGCAGCAATCAAGGCACCTAGCGCAGGCTGGTGGGTCGTCGAGGGACCGCGTCACCATCCGGGCTCTGCAGCGTGACCGTTGGCCGCGCCAGTTCGCGCGCGCGGGGTACCCCGCCCGCCGTGGCGCCGCGCGAGGGGTTCTAAGCGGGCTTGCGGTGGCGCAGCGGCATCCCTAGGCGGGCATTGGTGGCCTGCTCGTACGCATAGGCGAACTGGACGAGCCGCGCTTCCGCGAATGCGGTGCCACAGAAGGTGAGGGCGAACGGCTCCCCCTGGCTCGTCGTGCCCGCAGGCACGCAGATCGACGGGTATCCGGCGCGCGCGGCGATGTCCGCGCCGTAGTTGTTCGGGAACAGGAGAGCGTCGAGGCGAAGCGACGTGAGCGCATGGTCGATGCCCTCCTGCCGGGACCAGACGAGATCGCGGCGCCGGCCCTGCAGGTATGCGGGGTCCGTGAGCGTGCCCGACGTCGCCTCGGACTGCAGGAGCAGCGTCTGGCCATAGCGCAGCATCAGCCGCCGGTTGCGCTCGTTGAAGAAGATCAGCTCGCGCAGGCTGTGCACCGGCACGTCCGGCCCGGTCTTGCCGAGATAGGCGTTGAGGTCCGCCTTGAACTCGTAGAACAGGACCTCTTCCCCCCACTCCCTGCCAGCGGACGGGATCGGAGCGGGATCGACCACGGTGGCGCCAAGGGCCTCGATGCTCTTCAGGGCCTCCTGGAACCCGGCCGCCAGGGGTTCAGGGAGGTCGCCCAGGTAGTCGCGCGCGACACCGAGCCGGACCCCCTTGAGCGCGTCCGCGCGGAGTTCGTGCGCGTCGGGCAGCGGGTGCGCCGCACCCAGGAACGTGATCGGGTCGCGTCGGTCGCCGCCGATCATGGCTCGCAGCAGGAGCAGCGCATCGCGTACGCTGCGGGCCATCGGTCCGGCGGTGTCCTGGCTGTGCGCGATCGGGACGATGCCGCTGCGGCTGACATAGCCAAGCGTCGGCTTGATGCCCACGACACCCTGCTGGCTGGCGGGGCTCAGGATCGAACCGGAGGTTTCCGTGCCGACCGCCAGCGGCGTGAGCTCACCGGAGACGGCCGAAGCGGAGCCGGAACTCGATCCGCCGGCGTCGAACGGCCCGCAGGCGTTCAGCACCTGGCCGCCGCGCGAGGAGTAGCCGTTGGGCATGCCTTCGGTCATGAAGTTGGCCCACTCCGTCATGCCGGCCTTGCCGAGGATCACAGCACCCGCCTGACGCAGCCTGCGCACGAGGTGGGCGTCGCGGGCGGCGTAGTGGGCGGCGAGCGCAAGCGAGCCGGCGCTGGTGTGCAGGTGGTCTGCCGTGTCGATGTTGTCCTTCAAAAGGACCGGGATACCGTGCAGCGGGCCGCGCACGTGTCCGGACCCGCGCTCCTGGTCCAGCACAGCCGCGATGGCCGGCGCGTGGGGATTCAATTCCAGCACGGCGCTGAGGCCCTGCGGCCCCTGGTTGCGGGCTGCGACGGCGTCCAGGCAGAGGTAGACGAGATCCTCCGAGGTCAAGGCACCGTCCGCGAACAGGGTCTGCGCCTTCTCAATCGTCAGCTCGGGCCGAAGCTCGTCGCATGCCATCAGGCGTACCTCCTGCCCACCATCTCATCAGATCGGCGGCCCGGCGGGCGACAGGCTCTGGCCGAGGCGTTTCGCCATGATCACCCTTTCGTCGGCGACGCGCACCAGACCTTCGATGCTGTCGGCGTCCTCCGGTGAGGCCGCCACGCCGAGTCGGGCGCCGACGTACACCTCATGCTCCTCGCGCCACAGCACGGGCGAGGTCCGGATGGCGTCGAGGTACCGGCTGGCCGCCTGCAGGGCCTGCGAGAGATCGGCGTGTGTCAGCAGGATGGCGAATTCGTCGCCACCCCAGCGGAAGACGGTGTCACCGTCGCGGCGCACGGAGTTCAATGCCCTGGCGACGGCCAGCAGCGCCTCGTCGCCGCTCAGGTGTCCATACTGGTCGTTGATCGCCTTGAAGCCTTGCAGGTCCAGGATGACCAGCGATAGCGGCTGGCGGTAGCGCCTTGCCTCTCCCCAC
>Ga0209012_1002084_pt1 | contig 18458 bp, 19 predicted proteins | sample RS3BMetagenome_FD_184735 | JGI IMG/M metagenome (GOLD analysis project Ga0209012, IMG submission 184735) | Ferric oxide microbial mat and aquatic microbial communities from Rainbow Spring, Yellowstone National Park, USA - RS3B (SPAdes) (version 3) ...
GTGATCAGATATTGATCTACCGGCATCTTATCCCTGAGGGCTTTGACCACCTGCTTGTAAGTGAGTTCCTCGACTTCAAAACCCGGAGGTGCTCTTGCAACAAAGTCTATGTCAGCTACTTGCAATAACTCCTTAAGTATAAGGTCCCCCCCTCTATCTCCATCCAAGAACGCTGTTGTGGTTCTCTGTTTGGATAGCTCACTTATGGTTTTCGGAACATTTGTTCCTTCAACCGCTATGGCATTCTTTATTCCATATTTCAGTAAATTTAGAACATCATTCCTGCCTTCTACTATGATAATTGACTCGCTGTTTGCGACATTCGGTCCGGCTGGTAATTTTTCTTCTCCGAAGGCCACGATCTCTGAGTTTTCAACTAAGCTTTTAACTGTCTGAACTAGGTTTTCCCCAACAGATTTATTATTCTCAAGCATTTTTTCAAGAATTTCTTTTGCCCTCTCTATTACCTTTTCTCTCTTAGATGCTCTTATGTCTTCTACGTCCAAAACTTCAACCTTGGCCTTGCACGGACCTATCCTATCTATGGTTTCCAATGATGCAGCTATAATACTTGTTTCGACCTGGTCCATACCTGACGGTATGAAAACTATTCCCTCTGATTTGCCGTTTTTACTTTCTATTTCTACTTCGATTCTCCCTATCTTTCCAGATTTCTGAAGATCTCTTAGGTCTAATTCATCTCCCAATAATCCTTCAGTCTGACCAAATATAGCACCCACTACATCAGGTTTTTCCACTACTCCGTCTGCTGTTATCTTGACCTTTATCAAATATTTGGTAATATTTGGATCTATATTCATTTGAATTCACCTCTATATTACTGTGAAAGATATTTTTAATCTTCACGCCCGAACATTGAATCATAGAATATAATTTTATTGCATTAAAAACATCACACGCGTCATGATTTAAGGGCATTTTAATGCCAAAAAATTGGTACATTGCTTTAGTCGCTTAATAATATTTAAATAAAGATTTCCGATACTGTTGTAAGTTTTGTAGGTGTTAATTATGGAAGAATTAAAAACTGGAACTACTACGTTGGCAATGGTTGTCAATGACGGAGTTGTTGTGGGTGCAGATAGGAGAGTTACAGCGGGATACATGGTAGCTCACAAAGTTGGAAAGAAGATCTATCAGGTTGATGATAAAATAGCATTAACGACAGCTGGTCTTGTCGGAGATTTACAGATGTTGGTAAGGTATGTTAAAGCTGAAGCTGAATTATATAAATACAAAAAAGGTGTTAATATAACAGTTGAGGGCTTGACAACACTCCTTGCAAACATACTGAATCAAACAAAATATATGCCATTCCTGGTTCAAATAATCATAGCAGGATATGACAAGAAGCCACATGTATTCTCGATTGACGAGGCAGGCGGAGCAGTGGAGGATAAATACGTTTCAACCGGATCTGGATCACCCTTTGTTTACGGAGTTCTAGAAGATTTATACGAGGATGGAATTACAGTTGACCAGGGAATTGATATTGCCATAAGAGCTATATCCACATCCCTGCAGAGGGATGCCGCCACGGGTAATGGAATAGATATTGTTACAATTACACCTTCGGAGGGTTATAAACAATTACCTGAAGATGATGTGCAGAAGAGAATTAAGAAGCTTAAAATTTAATCTAAATTTAATTTAAATTTATTTTAAACTTTTAAAGGCAAGGTGTTTTTGAACTATGGATTACAATACTATAATAGAGAATACAAGAGATGCTCTGGAAGAATTCTTTCCTGAATTAGACTATACCAGCATAGACATGGAAGGAGCAAACATAATAGTTTACTCCAAAGAGAGCGACAGGTTCTTCGAGGATCCAGAAAAGATAAAAAAGATGGCACAGAAACTAAAGAAAAGGGTAGTGGTGAGGCCAGATTCTTCTGTATTGATCTCAGAGGAAGAGGCAGAGGAAATTATAAGGAAAATAATACCAAGGGATATTAAAATTTCAGATATCTTCTTTGAAAACGATACCGGCGAAGTGCTCATAGAATTGGACGATCCTGAAACCGTAATGGATCCTCAGAAGCCTTACATATCGGAAATCAGAAAGGCAGTAAAATGGGCACCCAGGATCATAAGGACTCCCCCCATGAGAAGTACCACGATTAAAATGGTAAGGGAATTCATGAAGTCAGAATATCAGGAAAGGAGAAAGTTCTTAAAGAATTTAGCTAAAAGGATTGCGAGGGAGCCGCATCCCGGTGAAAACTACGTAAGATTAACAGCTCTAGGAGGGTGGAGAGAGGTAGGAAGATCGAGCACACTCTTAATGACAAAGAATACCAAGGTTATGATAGACTGTGGCATGGATCCTTCAGCTGTTGATTCAGAGAATCCATCCCTGGGGGCTCCATATTTGAATGCACCGGAACTTTGGCCCTTGAATTCCCTGGATGGCGTGGTTTTAACACACGCACATATGGATCACAGTGGATTCCTTCCTTATTTATTTTCAATAGGCTATGATGGTCCCGTTTATCTTACAGCTCCCACAAGGGATTTAGTTCTCCTTCTATTAATGGATTATATAAGATTGGCGATATCTGAAAACAGAAAATCCCCTTACAAACTTGAGGATGTAAGAAACATGATAAGGCACACCGTAACTCTAAATTACAATGAAACCACGGACATCTCTCCGGATGTGAGGGTTACCATGAGAAATGCCGGACACATTTTGGGTTCCAGCGTGGTTCACTTCCATGTGGGAGAGGGATTCCACAATCTGCTTATGTCCGGAGATATTAAATATTCAAATTCCTGGCTATTTAATTCTGCAGACACAAGACTTCCGAGAGTTGAAACATATGTAACTGAAAGTACATATGGAGGAAAGAACGACGTACAGCCATCGAGACAGGAAGCTGGAGAAAGGATTACACAGATTGTAAAACTTGCCATAGAGAGGAAAGGGAAGGTTCTTGTGCCTGTATTTGCAGTAGGTAGAAGCCAGGAGGTAATGCTGGTACTTGAGGAAAAAATGAGGACAGGTGAGCTTGAAAAGATTCCGGTCTATTTGGACGGAATGATTTATGAAGCTACAGCCATTCATACAGCCTATCCTGAATTTCTAAATGTGAATCTCAGGGATTCCATAACAAAGAAGAAAGAGAATCCATTCCTATCAGATATCTTCAAGAGGGTGGATGTACAGGAAACAAGAGAGCAGATAATTGATGATGTGGGGCCATTTGTGGTTTTGGCGACATCAGGTATGATGAATGGTGGCCCAGTGCTGGAATATTTCACCAACTGGGCAGAGGACGAGAGGAATTTTCTGGTTTTCGTTGGTTACCAGGCTGAAGGAACTTTGGGGAGAAAAATACAAAGTGGAATCAAAGAAGTTGAGATAGGAAGGGGAGGCGCTCCCAAAAAAGTTACAGTTAACATGGCAGTTGAAAGTGTGGATGGATTCTCGGGACACTCGGATAGAAGGCAGCTCATAAAATACATCGAGGCTCTCGAATATAAGCCGAAAAGGATACTGGTAAACCACGGTGATCCCGCAAAGGCTGTAGAACTTGCCAGAACCCTGGAATCAAAGTTTGGTGTTGAATCATATGCACCTTATAATTTGGAGACCATAAGGTTAAGGTAGGACTTATTAAATAGAAGAAATTATTAATATGTCTGGTATACAGTTTGCCAGAAGGAGATAGTAATGGTTGGTTACAAAGACATTCCACCGGATATGCTCATTGAAAAGATTGCAGATGTGCTAAAGACCAAAGTTAAGGAACCAGAGTGGGCAATCGTGGTTAAGACTGGACAGCATAAAGAAAGAGGTCCTTATGAGACCGATTGGTATTACAAGAGGCTGGCCTCAGTATTGAGAAAGATTGCCATCCTTGGTCCCATAGGTTCAATAAGGCTTTCTGCGGAATATGGGGGCAAGGTAGACAGGGGATCAAAGAGGTATCATGCATCCACCGGATCAAGGAAGATAATTAGGCAGTGCATGTATGATTTAGAGAAACTTGGATATGTAACGAAAAGTAAGAAGGGAAGGGAAATTTCCCCTGAAGGTTTAAAGTTCCTTAATTCAATAGCGAAAGAATTATCCGAGAAACTTAAAGAGGATGTACCGGAAATATCAAAGTACCTCTAAAAGGAGGTGAATTTAATGTCTGACGATAGAGAGTTGGAGGAAATTCGAAAGAGAAGGTTGCAAGAGCTCCAGAGGCAGGCTCTTGAAAGGCAGGCCATGGAGGAGCAGCAGGAGGCTGAGAGAAAAGCAGCGGAAAAGGAGAGGCTAGAGATATTAAGGAAACTCCTGACTCCTGAAGCCCTGCAGAGGCTCTCAAACGTCAGATTAGTTAGGCCAGAATTGGCGGAGAATGTTGAAAATCAGATAATATATCTGGCTCAATCCGGTAGGCTTACTCGGCAAATCACCGATGCCGAAGTAAAAGCACTGCTGGCAAAGTTAAGTGAGAAGAGGGAAATAAGAATAGAAAGGAGATGAATGAAAATGGCAAGGAATAAACCAGAAGCTATGAAAAAGAGATTGCTTGCAAAGGTAAAGGAAAATTCAAGGGTACCGGCATGGGTTATGATCAGGACCAATAGAAGAGTTACAACAAACCCGAAGAGGAGAACTTGGAGGAGAAACAAACTTAAGGAGTGATGAATATGGCAGAAAAGGAAATGAATTTGGTAATTTCATTGAGGGAAATTGTTTACGTTTCTAGGAAGAGGAGAAGTCCTGCAGCAATATCTTTGTTGAGAAGAAAGGTTTCAAGGTTTGCTAAGGTACCCTTGGAAAAGGTCTGGATCGATGATCAGGTCAATAAATTAATTTGGAGCAGGGGCATCGAAAAGCCACCCAAGAAATTGAAGGTTAAGATAGTAAAAATTGAAGAGGACAATTCTGCGGAGGTCCTCCTGCCAGATTGAATTTTCATGATACAAAAGGCTAGAATTTTTAATTCCCCTTTTTTGGGCATTTATATTAGAACCTGGGAAAAATTTACATTCGTCCCGAAATCGATTGATCCAGAATTAGTTAAAATGATAAGGGAAACACTAGGGACAGAAGTAGTGGAAATATCACTCGGTAATTCCACTGTTCTGGGTTCTCTCATGATAATGAATTCACAGGGAGCCATATTGACGAACTTAGTGGACGCTGAAGAACTTAAAGCATTACCTAAAGATTTGAGATATACGGTAATTGATTCTAACTTGAATGCATTTGGCAACAACATACTGGCCAATGATAAAGCTGCCATTGTCCATGAGGATTACGGGAGAAATACCATAAAAGAAATAGAAGATGCACTTTCTGTAGAAGTAGTAAAGCTTTCATTCCACGATATAAAAACTATAGGATCGAGCGGGTTAATAACAACTAAAGGTCTCATTCTTCCACCATTCCTGGAAGATGATGAAGTTCATGAGATTGAATCTATATTTGGTACAAAGGCAAAGGTTGGAACTGCGAATTTCGGTAGTGTGTATGTAGGTGCATCAGTTATTGCCAATTCCAGGGGAGCCCTTGTAGGGGAAGATAGCACACCCATAGAGGTTCTCAACATTGAGGAAGCATTAGATCTATGAAGATTGAGAAGTGCAAAGGTGTCTATGAACCCGAGGATGACTCATATCTTATGTTGAGCATACCTGAGGTAAAAGGGAATATACTTGATGTGGGGTGCGGTACGGGCATAGTTGGAATTCATTATTTAGAAAAGGGCAATAAGGTAACCTTCATAGATATTGATCCAAGGGCCGCAGAGTGCACTAAAAGGAATCTTGAATTAAATAAGCTAAAAGGGGAAGTAATAATTTCAGACCTCTTATCGTCTGTTAGAGGTGAATTTGATTACTGCCTTTTCAATCCTCCCTATCTGCCTTCTGACCAATTCAATCATATTGATTTGAGTGGAGGTATTGTAGGCAATGAAACAACTACTAGATTCTTAATTCAAGCAAAAGAAAAATGCAGGGTTTCATATGTGATAGAATCATCAATTGCTCCCATTGACTGGAGGAATATTGAGTGTTTATGCCATGAGGTGGTAGGTAAAATAACCTACCATCTTGAAGAAATCAGGTTAATAAGGGTCTGGAAATGCCAACAATAGAGGAAGAGATTGCCAGGATTGAAGAAGAATTAAAGAAAACACAATACAACAAGGCTACTGAACACCATGTTGGAAAATTGAAGGCTAAATTGGCCAAGCTTCAAAAGGCCAAGGAAGAAAGGAGAAGGGGAGGGGGTGGAACAGGGTTCTTCATTAAAAAGGGGGTTTATCCTTCTGTTGCATTAATAGGGCCTCCCTCAGTAGGAAAAAGCAGCCTTCTAAATGCAATCACCAATGCAGAAAGCCGAGTAGGGGATTTCGATTTTACAACCCTGTCCATAGTTCCCGGGATAATGGAATATAACAAAATGAAGTTCAGAATTCTCGATCTTCCGGGAATTATTGAGGGAGCGGGTTCCGGAAGGGGAAGGGGTAGGGAAGTAATATCTGTTTTAAGAAATGTGGATCTGGTAGCAATAGTCCTAGATCCTTTCAAGTTCAATTATGAATATATTATTAACGAAATAAGAAACATGGGAATAAGGCTAAATGAGGAGCCTCCTAAAATCAGTATAATTAAAAAGGACAGGGGCGGGTTAAACATTATGACTACCGGGAAAGTTCAGGTCGATACGGATCTTTTCACCATAATTGCAAGGGAATTTGGATTAATAAATGCTGATATAATCATAAGGGAAAACATGGATTCTGAGAGGTTTATAGACGGGTTAATGGGAAATAGAGTTTATCTCAAGGCTATATTCATTCTCAATAAAGCGGATACCCCAGAATTCAAAGATGCTTATGAGTACCTTAAATCAAGGGGAATAGACCCTATTCCAGTTTCAGCCGCAAATCATGAGAACCTAGAATCTTTGAAGAAGGCAATAGCTGAGAATACCAGCATGATAAGGGTTTATTTAAAGAAAGAGTATGAAAATGAACCTGATGAAGAGCCCATGGCCATAAGGGAAGGAAGCACTGTTGAAGATGTGTGCAGGATGCTTCATAAGGATTTTGTCGAAAGGTTCAAATTTGCCACTGTAAAGGGAAAATCTGTAAAATTCCCCAATCAAAGGGTTGGCTTAGATCATGTGCTGGCTGATGGAGATATTCTTACCATTTACATAAAAAAAGGATGAATTTATACAATAGTCTTGCTCCACATCTCTTTTGCCAGCTTACCTTCATACTTAAATTCTTTTATTAGTTCCTTGGCTTCTTCTCTCCTAGATCTGTGTTCTTCCAGGAACTTGTTTAATTTATCGGCGAGATATTCCTTAATTTCACCGGTAAGTATCCTTCCTGTTGAATATTCTTCCCCGATTTTTTTGATCTTTTCATCATCCTCTTCAAAGAAATAATATAACCATTGGTAAGGCACATCAACACTTAGGTCAGCTCCTAGCTTTCTCTGCAGTTCCGCCGTTGCCTGCCCTCCGGAAAATGCATATTTCATTATTTTCTTTCTGACAGTCTTTGGGTCATCGGATAGATAGATTGCCGATTCCGGGGAAGAGGAACTCATCTTCCCTTCAGGCCCGGTCAAAGGAGGAAGGAATTTGCTGTGTATCTGTGCTGCTTTATAGTATCCCAGAGATTCAGCTATGTCCCTCTGGAGTCTCCAGTAGGGATCCTGATCAATGCCTGCAGGTATCAGGCATCTCCTCTTTTCAAACATGGTGGGGGCAATCTGCAAAGCAGGGTAAAATATAATACCAATATTGGATGAGTTGTCAAATCCAAAAGTTGCCCTGACCTCTGAGAAGTTGAGTTTTTTTGCTATTTTTATTGATACGGGGTACATGTTCTTTATATATTCAGTATCCTGGAAAATAAAAGTTCTATCAGGATCAAATCCCACTGCTATGATGTCCAGTATGTTTTCTATTGACCATTGCATTGTCTGATCCAATGAATAATCTGGGTTCCTCATGAACTTTTCATCGTCTGTAACTTCTATGTAAACATTCACTTTAAAAACATCCTGTAACCACTTTGTAAATACAAATGGAATCAGGTGTCCTATGTGCATTCCCAGGGAGGGTGCTCTTCCTGTATAAAGGAAAAAATTCTTCCCATCTGAATAATCTTTTAAAATAAGATTAAGATCTCTGTGGGAAAAAAATATCCCCCTCCTGAGCATGGTATGAAGTTTTCCACCTGTTAAATCTGATATTTCTTTTATCATAGGTTCATCGATCTTTTGGGTTCCAAACTGTTCTATTAGTTTATCATAATCTATCTTGCCCTTTACTTCCCAAGGAGTTACTGTATTACTCATTGCAGGATAATTTCTAATTGGATAAAATTCTTAACATTCATGGAGTAAAGGTTCAAAATAGATAAATTGATTTAAGAAAGAATTAAAAAAAATTATATTAAAAATTTATCTTTTATTCATGCGCCTTATGGTAAATACGAATGCCGCTATTAGGATTAAGAAAAGCAGTATTATATAGAATGCATATGTATCGTAGAATGGCGGATTAATTTCGCTGAACTTGACTGAGATTGTTTGCATTCCTGTTACATTAAACATCTCTAAAATGCCCTGTTTCTCGGGAGTCAATAGATACGTTCCAGAATAATATGCCTCTAAGGTATAGTTGCCTGCAGGAAGTCTAAAGGTTGCTATACCGCTTTTGTTAGTCATTCCGCTGCCAACCAATTGTCCGTTATGCCATACTTCAACAAATGTACCGTTAAGTGGCTGTCCCGAGTTGGTAAGAGTTTTAATATTGATATAGTAAATCATTGTGGATATCGTAATATTCATTTGGCCCGATATGGCAAATCTTCCTGAAGCCACATTTGTTCCCAGATAATAGGCACTATAATTAAATACACCTCCTGGAAGTAAAGCATTAACATTTCCATTATTATTGGTGACCAAATTTATCATATACTGTGGATCTGATGGATTGGATATTTTCAACTGAACATTGCCTATGGTTGCGTTCCTTGTATCCAATGTTGTTAAGGTTATGTTATAGATGGATAGTGAGTAATTTATGGATATGTTTGTATTTATTGCAATCTGTGCCTGACCTACGTTGTACCCCATAAAATAGAATTGAAGTGAATAACTGCCCTTCCCCAAGACCGTAGATGAAATTCCGTTATTTCCCGAAATAGTGGTAGAAATTAGTGTATTATTTTCATATATATTTATAACCACTCCAGCTATTGGTTGATTGTTATAACCCAATGTGTTAATGGAGAAATTGTATAGTTCAGCAGTAATGCGTAAACTGGAATTTGAGGGTTCATGGACTATTCCATTATATATAGTGAATGTTTTCCAGAATACAGAAATTCCATAATCACCAGTTGGAATAGGAATCTGGGAGAATCCATTAATGTTCGTGTAATTAAAGCCAATTATGTTTCCGGTAGTTATATTGTAAATCTCTATGTAAGCAAGATCAATGGAACCAATTTGGGGATATGTAACGTATATGCTCTGCTCATATACGCTCACATTGATGGGGAATATTCCATTGCTATTGATGGAGAGGGAGCCATTAAAAACTAGTGTATCATGCCATATAATATTAATATAATATAAACCCCCAGGTACTTGCTTTAACGATGCTGTACCATTCTTAGATGTCATCAAAAGCGGATAATGTACACCTCCAGGATTTATAGCATATATCAATGAATTGCCTAAAGGCTGTGATGCATTGTCTAATACCTTTAATGTAGGATAATAAATATGAGTTGATAATAGAAGAGTTTCATTAGAGCTAGAAGTATTTAACGGGAGAATTCCAACAAGGGAATTTTCGTAGAACACCTTTGCAATATAAGATGAATTGGCGCTCAATTCAAATGAGGTTATTCCTGTGGAATTTGTTTCATTCTTTCCAATGAAAGAATTAATCGAGTATATTTTAACAGTTGCATTTTGAACTGAGTTATTTAATGAATCAACAACCTTGAATTCAACATTGACTGGCTTACCACCAATCCAAAAATATGCAACTCCAAAGGCATTTCTTCCATAATAACTGCTTCCAGTATTCTGGTTTAATAGATTGTGGTAGGTATTGTCAGTAGCATTTACGGATATTTCATATCTTCCGGGTGGCAGGCCGGAGTAATTGTAATTTACGTAAAAAAGTTCGTAGTAAGAGCTCTGAAGTGGATGATTAAATGGCTCCATAAGAGTTTTGTAAATAATGCCACTCAAATTGCTGATAGTAAGATCTACTGGGCATGAATTGAAGTCATATATTCCTAAAGGATCTGTTATATTGGCAATTATTTTTACTGTTTTATTTCCGGTTGATGGAAATACGCTTGTTAAATTTCCTCCGATAAATGTTGAAATATTTTCTATGTTGAGGTAGTTGCTGACAGGTAAGCTTAATGCACTGTAATAGTAAGTATGTGAAACTAATCCCCACCAGATGCCATAATAATTACTTGATGCCCCTGAAATGGTAATAGAGAGCTCTATGGAATTATTCTTAGGTACTATGTAAAAAACCTTAGATCCAAAGCTTATAACATTGAGATTGGGCGTTGATCCGTATTTCACGTTTGATAAGGCATATGGAGCTGATGTACCGATGATAGATGTGGAACCATTGGGATACAGTGAGTATAGAGAGTAAGAAATGCTGCCGCCTGAAGAACTTCCCGTCTGATTTAGATAAAGATAAACTTCCGGTGTACCATTTATAGTAAGATTTGAAGCTAATTGCGGTACTATATAGAATTGGACTGATATATAATGTAATCCTGTGACAAGCTTGCCTGTTTTTAGGTAGGTTGAATTGGTATTGTTTACTGTATTTAAAATATTCAGGGCTGGAGTTGAACCCACATAAACGGGCTTGCTTATGTTGTGAAAATAGAATGTTACATTTGTTGGTGTGGGTTCAGGGCCAATATATGGAGTTGCAAAGCTAGTCTCTATGAATGATGAACTAGCTACTAAAATTATTATTGATGCTAAAATTGCTGCTGAAATTTTCCCCATATCTGAAATTAGTTTTTCTAATATAAATCGTTTATAATACAATTTTAGAATTTGTTTAATGAGGGATCTTTAAATATGACGATCGGTTAATGAGAGTTTACCGATAGACTTTTGTGTGAAAATAATGCCCTCACCATGCCTGTAAGATAATTATCTCATCAATTTAAAACCCTTTATTATGATAAATAGTTAGCCTTAACAATTAGAGTTAGCCTCACTTATAAGGCCAAGTGGTTAGGGGTTATATAACATCATATAAATGAACAACGTACCAGATATATCCGATCAGTTCTCAATCTCGGATATTCAATAGACCCACTTACTAATAATTCTTACTTTATACTTTGAAAACCTATTCTTTTTCGTTATTTTACAATGTGTAACATGCTAAAAACGATGGTTATAAAATACCCAGATAAGATTATTAATGCATAATGGTTGCGTGCTGGTAAGGAAACAAAAGGCAAAACTGTAAGATAATGAAATCAGAGTGCATTCTGAGCATAAACTGCATCGTCGAATGGATGGGCCTTAAAAGACTCATACATTAAATAGATTTACACAAATTCTAGATATGAAAAGTTGATGATAGAAAATTGTCCTTTTTTTATTAATTAAAGGCAAATCACTCACAATCTTAAAATAAATAATAAAAATAAAAATTAATTGTCGTATAATTTATTCAAATTTATGGAAGCGTTGTGGAAACGGTTCCGCTATACCCAGTGTAAGTTAATGAAACTGTATCTCCTGATAAGTTAGAATTGCTCACTATTATAACCGTCGACCCACTCTGTATATAGGTGGTTGCTAGTGCTCCATTAGTATTGAAGACTAAATATTCTACAGTAGTAGTTTGTGATGAGGCAGTTGCCACAGATGAAACTGTCGTTGAGAGAGCACTTGTACCAGTTGCTGTTGATAAAACAACTTGGTTTCCATTAACCGTTATATGTACATTTGCTATGTTAGTGAGATTAACAGGGGTAGAGAGGGTTATTGTTAAATTGTAATAATATACTGTGTATTTATTGTTATTGATAGTAGGGTTACCTATACCCTCATTATCTACAGCTAGGCTAGCAGTCAAAGGTGTAGCTGCTCCTACACTTGTGTAGTGGCTTACCAGAATATAGACTGTCGCTGCCAAGACAACTGTTATAGCAACCATTAAAATGGTAGCTATCACAGGTGAAACAGCCTTTTCCTTCTTTTCCAATGGCATGAAAATTTCCTTCATTGCTTTGTTCACCCGTTATGAGTATGGCATTGGTGTTATATAAATATTTTTGATTTTTATCAGTCATAACATAAGATCCATTGGATGTCCTATGAAATCATTCAATCCCTATTATCTCTTTATTAAAGTGCCACCTCAATGATTAGAAAATTGAAATTTTCAAAAAAAAATATCAATTCTAGTAAAGGGATATCATAAAAATGAAAAAATATATTAAATAGCAAAGTATGATTTATACTAATAAGGGCAACTTAATATTTAGTCCAAAGGCCTGAAAAGACCTATTCCGTAATTTTTTTTCTAGAACTTAAGGAGGAATTAAGAGTTTATTCAGCTGTTTTTTGGATGTCCGGGAATATTTGGAATTTCCAAATTTACAAAATCAAGAATCTTCTTTAAAGCATCAATAATTTCCATATCCTGGTTTGCCTCAAGCATCTCCCTGTCCCCTATTATGGGTAAGGGGAAAGGATGCAGCGACCAAAGTACCCTGGAAAATACTTTTTTTTCTTCCAGCTGTTTATCAGAGGCCTTGCCACCTGTTCAGGTGTGATTTTAATGTCACCAAGTCCACTGTTTATATCTTTTATCATGAGAGCTAAGGTTTCCATCTCAACCATTCCAGCCATTGCATCAGTTAAAGGATCATATTCCGATATAAGCTCCTGACAGCTCCTCCTATCAAGGACAAGTAGATAATTGCTTACAAAAATGTAGGATTTGTTCCTCTCCCTCAAATATAAAAGGGGATCATAGCAAAGTCTCAAGTAGTACCCCTCTTTCTTCAGTCTCCTCCTCGCTTTCTGGAAATCATTATCAAAATCTCTGAACTCTAAATCATTGAAATCGTCAAGATTCACCTTGCCAGAAGTGAATAAGTCTGCAAGAGATTGCTTTACTGAGGCTGTAAATTCCCGAGGTTCAATATGAATGAACCCATTCACCACAGTTTCCTCATCGAAACCTTCCTCACTGTAGCGATGGGAAGCATAAATGTTTACCCTTTTCCCTTCACACTTACCTTTTTCCAGCTTGAGATAGAAACCCAGTGCAAATAGGAATTCCTCAAACTGTTTTCTCGGGGATTGAATAGGTGGATATTTCATATCCATCTGAGACATCATAAAAAAGTAAGGCCAGTAAGAACCTTCATTGGCCTGTTCCATGTTCATCGGAATCTCTAGGGGGAAGTATATCATAAAAATTCCATCCTCAAATCTATAAATAAATCCGAGATAGTCGCAAATCTTCTTGAACATTTCCATGGTGTTATCATCACCATATATATCAATCAGCCCTGTTAACTGTGGCTCCGTACTTTTTTAATATTCTCCCTCTTAACCCTCTCTTCCTCCCTTCTTTTCAATTCCTCCAAATGCATCTGCTTCTTCCTCTGTTGTTCCTTGACCTGCATTTCCCTATGAGCCTCAATAGATCTTTCTACTCTCTTTCTTACTTCTTTCTCAACGGAATGCCGCAAGCTCTGCAATGATTTGATATGCAACTTTTTTTGCTATTTGTTGGTAATTATAACCCTGGTCAAAGAGTTCCATTATTTTATCCATGTTATACGCTTTCCCCCTTACATTCTTCCTTCGAATTTTATCCCTCTTCATCATTATAAATTGTATTAATAAGAGGTATCAATATATATTGTTTATATAAAATTACGCTAAATTACGCTAAAACTTGCGATAGTATTCAGATTTAGCGATCTGAACTCCATTTCTAATGGTTCCGTCATTCAGTTACCCTAATCGAAAGGTATTTCCAGCTAAGGTGCAATCAAATCTCCTTCTCATTTCTAAGATGAACTATAGACTTGACTTTGGATTGCATCTTTTCCACATTAAATTGCATCTTTATTGAATTTTTTTAAATATTTATTGAATTTTTATTGAATCAGAATTGCATCAGATCGATACCGGTACAGCCTTCCATGAGACCCTTAATACCCTTAAGATAGTCGAATGTGTCCGATTATTTCCTAAAGAAATGTATTGGCTATGCCTTCGTTCTTGAATTACTGCAGATAATTTGATGCAATACTTGCAGTCGGTAATATTGATTAAACGTAGTAGGTGCTATGCATAAATATGCAATATACCACTAAAGTAATCCTTTTTGGTCTAATCCCTGAGCGTTTATTTTTAGTTAGATTTTTTAGTGCAATCCCCTGAAACGTGTAAAATGAACCTAACTTTGCAATATTAACATACTGTCTCCTCGGTTTGAATAAGATTTCTGTACATCAAGACCGTGCCTTGTCCGCCTCAAAAAACCCTGGCTCCCATTTATCCCCTACAGTATGTTTTGGCCTTATATACTTCCCCCTTCTTTCCAATTCATCCCTCACTGCAAAGAAAACATTCACGGGTTTAATTTTCTTCTTCATCACTATTTTCTCACCCTCTACTGATAGTTCGGGGTGTTCTTTCACTTTATCCATTACAGAATCAAGATCCTTCTTTCCGCTCTCCTGATTATGTTTCAATGGGTCTGAATGCATATTCTGGAAATGGGAGTTACCGTTTTGCTGTTCCAGTATTCCGAATGGTACAACAACCATCCTCAGGAGATATTGAATCTCCAGCTCATTCGGAAGTCTCCCTTCCAGTTTACTGAGTTCCTCTATGATTATCTTTCTAGCCCTTATTGTGTATGAGGCGAATTCCCTAATCTCGGGGTCTTCAGGGAAAATTATATTGATACCCCCATTTAAAGTTGCATTGTATACCTAGAAATCTCTATAGGATCGTTTTGGTCTAGTCCCAGAGATTTACTTACTCTAAGGAAATTGATCATCTTTCCGAAAATGGCATTTAGGCTTAATTCTGGATATTGGTTAATTTTAACTTCTTCTTTATCTTTATAAAATATTGTAATTCTTTTAATTACATATCACTTGTCATGTAATCGCTAATGATATTTATACATCTCAAATGTCAAGTGAATAACATAATCTAAATCTATCTAAATTAATACAAATCAGATGTCAACTGAAGGGGATATTAGGAACCATATGCGCATCCTCGAAGGCCAGGCTGGAAATCTCCGGGTCCTTATTTACCTATCTAATGTTGATGAAATGAATTTCCAGAGCATAGTTGAAGGGCCTCCATTGACCGGTAGATCACTCTATTCGATTATAGACAAACTAAAAGAATTGGAGCTTATCAATACAAGGATTGATAGATCTTCCTATCCTCCCCATAAAATGATTTCTCTGACAGACAAGGGAAGGAAAGTGGCTTAGAAATTGAAAGAGATTAAGGAGATCCTTAAGAAATGAGACTTTCAGACATCATAGAAAAATTAAATCAATCATCTGATGAAGATTCAAAATAACACTGTCTCATTTAAAAATTATGTCAGATTGATATGCCAGGCATTTAAAATTTTTTAATAGAATTACTTTAACTACCCTCTCATTTCATGTTTTTTCTCCATTTCTTCAATAGTTAGGATAGAGAAAGCTAGCTATTCAGACACAAATGCTAATTAATTACATGAAAAGCAGGAGAACATGGATTTCAGCCTATAAAAGCCTTTGAAGATTAATCATTCTCGGCAATCTAAAATTGACTACCCCTTTTACGTGAAAAGGGAAGAGTAAGATAGTGATTCCTAAGGAATGGGATATGATCGGGGAAAAGGGGTATCCATTAGCGAGATAGCAATACAGATCCACACGAGCGGGAATACTGTGAGGAAGCATCTGAGGCTGGACAAGTCCTCGAAATGAATGAAGGGAGAGTGAAATTGAAGCTCAATCCTGAGAGATGGAAAGAGTTGGAGATAAACAAATCTAAATTATGGTATTAGCAGAAAATATAAAAGAGGAAAAGACTTTTGAAGCTCATATTGGAACAAGTTCAAGTGTCGGGAGTTCATAGGCACGGAAGTTTCTTTAGTGTTCGCCCATGGTAACTTAATAGATTAATTATTTTCAAAAATGGGAAGAAAAATATGGGCTAAAGGCCAAAACTATTTCTTCCTTCTTCTCATTGCAATTACCGCACCTACTGCCACTACTAATATTACAATGGTTATTGTTATATATATGAGAAGAACCGATTCCATAAATGGTGCTTTGTATTCTTTAGCAATCGCCGGAATGGAGATAGCACTAACTGTATCAGATCCAGCCTTGGCAACATAAATATATCCATTTGAAGGGTCAAAGGCCACTCCTTGCGCGTGTTTTCCAACACTTATATTTGCAATAACCTTATTTGTTGCTCCATTGATCACCCAGACATTATTTGAGCCTATATTGGTGATATAAATATATCCGTTGGCGGAGTCAAAGGCTACCCCAAAAGGAATTTGACCATTAGAGGTAATTTAAAATTGTCCATTAATGAAATTCCCATTGATAAGAGTATTATTCGAAAGAACAATAGTGTATTTCACAAATCCTGCTGAATTGTTCTGACTAATGTTCTGAGCGGCTGGAGCGATATCGGTGTTAGATATATTTCCTGATATGCTGCTTAGAGAGGCAGATTTTCCTGATCCATATTCATGATCCATAATTGAAAATACAGATGCCGAGAATAATAGTAATATTGAAACGGCGATGATCTTTATTAAATCATTTTCTTTATACATACTTTCGCTTTCGTTAAACGTATATAAATGCAATTTTAAATCAACAAATTCCTTTACATCTTTTTCTATAAAAAATACAAAAGGATAAATAGCTTCTCAATAGGAGAATAAAATCTTTTAATTTTATACTTGTAGGATCAGAGAAAAAATTATAATATAATGTTTGCCATATAATTATGATATAATAAAAATTCAGTATAAACCATTCACTTATTACAAATCAAATACGTTATCTAATATTTTACCTTTGCCCTTAGATGTATAGTGATTATATTTTTGTATAAAGGTCAAGGATACCCCATATCAGAGATATTCATTATTTTATTTCTATTGTTAATTTGTAAAGAGTAGAAAAAGAGAGTTCAGGCATGTTTTTGCAGTTAATGCAATATTAAGCAAGATTCCTATTAATTCCTTCAGAAGTGGTTAAGCAACTCATCAATATTTATTGCATCAATTTATACAGACATTACAGGAATGGATACAAGCCAGTTCACGAATCACATACAATAAAAAAGATATCCTTTGAGTCAGTTTCAATTTTAGTACTCTCTTACAATAATTCCACAAGGACCCTTTAAAATCTTTTAAATTTGCTTATCGATAAAATAAAGGAATAAAATTATATATATTTGACATTAGTCGGGTTATTGCCCGATAATATTTAAATATTGAAAACTCATGAAATTTATAAGGTGAACAAATTATGGATAATGCAAATAATCCGCAGATGCCACCTCAACAAAACATACCTTCATCTGCGCCACCAAAGCCAAGACCTACGAGTTCTATTTTATTTACAATAATAGCAGTTATTGTTGTAATAATTGTTGTTGTGGCAGTAGCAATAATAATATTACCGTTATCTTTCTCAAGCACGCATTTTGCATTTGTGCCTGTAAACGAAGTTGAAAATCTTACTGGCACAACATTGACACAATATACATCTACATATTCTAAAGCTTCTACAAACGGTGTGATTAAGAGTGAAGTCGCCTATTATAACAGCACTTCTGGAGGTCACATAATGATCGGGATCATACAGTTTAAAAACACAACCGAATGTTCTAATTTTTACAATACTGAGCTAAAAACTATTTCATCATTTAACAATACTTTTTCATCATTTAACGTAACAATGGCTAATTATATATTCAATGGATTTAACTACGTTTACATATATAAATCGAATATTAGAAATTATCTAGGTGAATCTTTCGGCCATAGTGGGCAATATTTCTTTATGATTGTAGATGAAAACATACCAGTCCCGAACTTCAATGTGCTTGTACAGGATCAGATCACTGCGATGTCCTGAGCTTCTTTTTTTATTATTTTTTTATATTTTTAATATTACATAGGTTGTTATTTGTGTTTATAACTTATATTACACGTCATTACTATAGTTTTGCGTTTTTGAAGTGTGTTGCATAATAAATAGGCCTCGGTCATCTGTCTGAGAATATTATAATAATGGACCTTCATTGCTATCTCCTGAGCTATGTATTCAGGTCTCATTGCCTTTATGATTTCGCCCATCACCCTC
>Ga0209012_1002085_pt1 | contig 18455 bp, 20 predicted proteins | sample RS3BMetagenome_FD_184735 | JGI IMG/M metagenome (GOLD analysis project Ga0209012, IMG submission 184735) | Ferric oxide microbial mat and aquatic microbial communities from Rainbow Spring, Yellowstone National Park, USA - RS3B (SPAdes) (version 3) ...
TTGCAGTAGCCGAAGGCATAACCGTAGCCCGCAACATAGCCAGCGAGCTTGGTGAGGGTTCTAAAGTTGAATTTGATGGAGAGGGGTTCTGCTATATCGAGTTGGGTGGAGGGGTGGCAGCAAAGGGTCAAGGGAACTTCTATGCCAAGCCAGCACCCAAAATCGCACTTCAGCCACCCACAAGAGAAAACTGGCTTGCCAAACGAGAGTTCGCGTCTTTGGTGCTCAATTCTCTAAGATCAAGCGATTGAAAACTTTTTATTTGATTGACTTTATAATCTTATTTTGATATTTATATTAGGCGGATTCCCTGGTTGTTCCAAAGGTTTTTGTTCTATAACCTGCATCCACAGTGCTACCACAAGCAAATTTTTTATTTTCTTGCTTGTCATAGCGCAAAGCATGTTTCCTGAGACTGATTTATATTCTTCTTCAGCTCTTGGTAAAAGATTCTGTAGCAATACTTGGTATAAATGTTCGCGACAATGTTAAGCTATTCTTGCATGTCAAACGACTGGCTTGTATCAGGATTTTGTATTCCAGTTTCGGTTTCAGGATGCTGTTGATGCATACCAGTTTAAAGCGTCTTACAACATAAGCTACTCCGCTCTTTATGGAAGAGCAAAGGGCAAGAGCAAAACACGCAAAAGGTTTTAACTATTCTGTTCAAGCCCTAATACGATTCTCATACAAGACGGAATAGCTGACTCCTCCGCTATCTGCGCCTGCTCGACGTGGGTGATATTCATGACAACTCCGTGCTTGAGCATCTGCTTGAAGCCGCGCTTCACAAGAGTCGTACTTCGAGTTGCCTCCCTCACTCCTTGCTTCTTCAGGACCGCCTTCTGCGGTTATCCCTTCAGTGAAATCATGAGCGTGATTCATCGTTGGGTAACATATAAGCCCCAGCCTACATATAGGTTCTGTCCTGTCATCTAAGAATACGTTGTTCAAGAGGAGGTACTTGGAGCGCACGGGTGAGGCTAGCAGAACGATAGGGATGTGATGCAAGCTTATTTGGTCAGGGATAACTGGGTAGTGGCAAGCTCGACTGCGGGGTCGACAACACGGGCTGCTGCCTGCACATGGTATTTGCTGCTGCGCACCCGCAGATCAGAAATACTCTCAGGCAGTAGGAGCTCGACGAAAGAGGTCTGCATGAGTGAGCAAAGAAATGCCATGCTGGCTCACATGCCTCTGCCTCTCCGCCACCTGCTACCCGAAGGAAGGTGGATATACGAAGTGTGCTGGTTGCGACCGCGGATGCGGAGATTGTGTCTACCCGTGAGGGGCGGTGTTCAGGCGGGAAAAGAATCGAGAAACCTCAACTGGCTGGGCTTTGGTAGGTCGGTCTCACACCGCATATTCTCTCCTTGCTTCCACAACATTACAATTGGCAGTTGGCGCTTCTGCCCTTCGCCGACCGTTGGAGTTCCTCACCTCCGCTTGTATTTGAAGCATGTTTCAATGAAATTCGAAGCAAATTTAGGGGAAGCTCCGAAATTGATGTGCATGTATTGAGCTAGTGTGTTATGCTCCAACCATCCATCCTTTTCAGCGTTTATCCCGGATCCATGTTTCATTACATAGGCGAAACTGGCGTCCGCGGGAACGCCTTCCAATTTGGAGTGATGAAATTCGTGGCCTTTAATTGTGGCCCCCGGCTTCGCCAAAATATTCTCCTTGATGACCGAAGCGTACGTGTAGCTAAGTGTGAGTTTTGTTACCATTCGGGTTTGGCAGTCAAGTACACCAACCATTGAGTGAGATGCCCCCTCGAAACCCGTTATTGATCTGGTTAGGTACATCAACCCGCCACATTCGGCAAATACAGGCAAGCCATCCTCAACCTTCTTCTTTATCGATGAACGGAACGATTGATTTGATTCTAATTGTTCAGCGAAGATCTCGGGGAAGCCGCCTCCTATATAGAGAGCGTCAAACTCGTCTGAGACCACCCTGTCGTGAATTGGACTGAAGAAGCATATCTCGGCGCCCGCAGCTGAAAGTGCGTCTAGGGCGTCCTGGTAGTAGAAATTGAAAGCCTCATCATACGCAACACCGATTCTCACATGTCTCGTACGTGTGGGTTTCTTTAACTGGACCTTCTCGAGTGACGGTGCACTCTTTGCGACTTCAAGGACTTCACTAAGGTCGACATTTGACTTCACAAATTCTGATATCTTGTCAAGCCTCTCCCTTAGCTCCGGTTTCTCGGTAGTCGGAACCAACCCCAAGTGCCTCTCGGGCAGCCCGATACCGGTATCTCTAGGCAGCTCTCCGATTACTGGTACCCCAGTCGTCGATTCGATTGCATTACCACACATCCTGGCATGTTTCTCGCCCGAAACCCTGTTGAGGATTACACCAGCGATGTTCAGCCTCTTGTCTAGGGCCTTGCATCCTTCTACTATAGCTGCTGCAGTTCCTGCCATCCCCCACACATCGACAACTAGAATTACAGGTGACCCGAGCAGTCTAGCTATACTGGCGGTGCTTCCGTTGCCCCTCTTACCTTCTATCCCATCGAAGAGGCCCATGACTCCCTCTATTACAGCAATATCACACCCCGAGGCATTTTGTTGGAACAACCCAAGAATCGTCTTTTCAGGAAGCATCCACGCGTCAAGGTTCCTGGATTTCCTGTTCGTCACCATCGTGTGGTAGGTAGGATCGATGAAGTCAGGGCCTATCTTGAATCCTTGGACCTTCAAACCGGTTGAAGAAAGGGCACCCATCAGGCCAGTGGCTACCGTAGTCTTGCCGCAGCCGCTGCTCACTCCTGCAATGACTACTCGTGGTAGATCCATCTTGATTCTCCTTCATCGATCGTAAGAGGCAACAGAATGTTGCAAACTTGCTTCGCGTGTGGTCGAAGATAGCGAAGAAAGTACAGTTACTGTGAGTCTCGTAATCGGATGCTTTCTTATCTCAGCCTCAACTCCAAACACAGTGCGCAGGTTCTCGCGAGTTACCACCGCCTCTGGAGTTCCGAGCGCGACCACTTTTCCCTGCTTCAGCAACAGTATATTATCAGAATATCTAACGGCCAGATTGAGGTCGTGAAAAACTGAGAGAACCGTAATTTTCATTTCCTTCGATAGTCTGATTATAGACTCCATCAACTCGATTTGGTTGTTCACGTCAAGGTTCATTGTCGGCTCATCAAGCAGTAGTAGCCGAGGTTCCTGAGCGAGGGCTCTTGCCAATACGACACGTCTCTTCTCGCCTCCGCTCAGTTGGTCGAATCTTCTAGGCGCAAGATTGAAACATCCAGTACTTTCCATCGCTCTCCTAGCTATCTCTACATCGGCTTTGCTCTCTGGCTGCAGGGGTCTCAAGTATGGAATTCTTCCAAGGAGGACGATTTCTAATGCTGTGAGGTTTAGGTTCGTGTGCCCCTCCTGAGGAACCACAGCCACCTTCCGAGCTACGTCAATCGGTCTCATAGATTCAATATTTGCCCCATCGATGTAAATCGACCCAATCGTCGGCCGTAGGGTTCTGTTGATCGTCTTCAGAAGTGTTGTCTTGCCCGAGCCGTTCGGCCCCAGTATCCCTACTACGTCACCAGAACTGACCGAAAACTCCACGTCTTCGAGAGCCTGAATCGAATCATACCTGAACGAAAGCTTCTGTATCCTGAGTTCTACCAACGCCAGAATCCTCCGGAACTACTAGCTCCCAATGAACCTTCGCTGTCTCCTGAGGAGGTAAATGAAGAAAGGGCCACCAACACTTGCAGTAACCACTCCTACCGGTATCTCCATTGGAAGCGCAACCGTACGTGCGAGGGTGTCGCAGAGCAACAGAAAGCTCGCGCCAACCAGGATTGAAGACGGCAGTAGGACTCTATGGTCGGATCCCACTATGAGCCTCATCATATGTGGTATTATGAGCCCAACGAAACCAATGATGCCGCTTATCGAGACCGAGGTAGCCGTAACTAAAGCGGTAAGAGCTACGAGGAGAGCTTTAACGCGTGATGTATTCACACCCAAACTCTTGGCTTGTTCCTCGCCGAAGAGTAACGCATTAAGGTCCCTAGAAAAGTAAAGCATTCCCATCAACCCAAAAATAATAACAGGTAAAGTTGGCGTAAGGACCGGCCAGCTCACCGTGTTCAACCCGCCCATGAGCCAGAAAACCAGAGCGGGGAGACGATCTCCTGCCAGCACGGTCAAGAATGCTACTCCTGCTGAGTTCAGAAAAGTTACTGTGACACCGGCCAAAAGAAACATTGCGGAGTTGGAATTCCTCCCAGCCACAAAAAATGATGCTACTACGCTAAGTATTCCTCCGACAAATGCTACTGCGATTATTGAATTGAGCCCGAAGACGTAGCTGCCGAACCCGAGCACTATCGACAGCGCAGCGCCGAAGGCCGCCCCCGACGAAACACCCGTTATGTAAGGGTCCGCCAGCGCATTCGAAAAGATGTCCTGCAAGACTGTGCCCGAGGCAGCTAAGGCTGACCCCACCATGATTGCTCCCACGATTCTCGGCAACCTGATTTGAAAGAAGATGGTCTTGTCCACAGAACTTACACTGTTTTGGCCAGCAAGATGTTGTCCAACAAGAGGTATCCTCTGAAAAAGGAGTATTAGTATATCCGTAGGTGATATGTGGACATACCCCACTGATGATGATATCACGATTAGAGCGAAAAGAATGACTAATGAAATTACAAATGAAGCCGTCCAGCGAGAGTGCCTCTCGGAGAGAAACCTTCGAACGAAGTCCTCCGTGTTTGCATGGGAATGATGATGGCCAGACCATTCTGCCTTGTCTTTCGAAGCGGTTCCCATTAGAAGCACCTTTCATGAGAACTGGCTGATGACTGTGCCATTGAACTCACCAGTTGAATCGTTGAAGATATTGACATTTGTGCTGTTGAAGAGGTCGGGATGTATGAATCTAGCTAGGACTAGTAGCCCCTCCACCAGCCTCGGCCCCGGCTCTTCGACAAGGCCGGGGTTGGTCAGAACAAATACCATTCCCTCTTTGGCCGCTGTAGTTTCCTGGAAACCAGGCTGGTTAGCGATCTGGTCTGCCGTCATATTGAACTCGTTGGTCGCTATGATGATCTGCGGGTTGAGACTCACCACTGCCTCCAGACTGACAGTCGGGAATTGCTCTGTTATGTTGGAGAAGATGTTGTTTCCTCCTGCGATATCTATTAACTGGCCAATGAAGGATGTCGAGCTGGCAGTTATCAGCGGGTCGTTCCAAACCTCATAGAACACGCTTGGTCTTGGAGAATTGGCGACTCTAGCAGAAACATAATCTACGACCTTCTGCATATCCTTAACAACATTCGACGCGTTCTGGTAAGCGTTCAGAACCTTGCCCACAAGAAGCACGTCATTGTATATCATACTCATGTTGCTAGGCGCGAGGACGAGCACTGGAATGCCTGCATTAGCTATCTGCTGAATTATCTGTGATTGCTCCCCACCCAGGCCCCACGCAAGTACAAGGTCAGGCTTCAGCCCTAGCACAGTCTCGAGACTTATGGTTCGCGATAGGATCCCTCCGACGGAAACTATCTTACCGGAAGAAATTGAATTAGCCAATTCCGTTGGCCAGTCGTCATATTTTGTTGCCCCAACAATCTTTCCCCCCTCCCCTATGGCGAACACTATCTGAGTATCTGACGGTTCGAGGGATACCACTCTCTGAGGTTCGTGGGGAACTATAACGGTTCTGTTTAGATCGTCAACGACCGTCATCGGGTAGAGGCTTCCCTCTAACTGAGAAAGCTGTGCTTTAAGCGATGAAATCTGTGCAGAATAGTTGATGTTGGACTCGTACAGTGAAGTAATCGCAAGACCTTCGCCAGCCGCGATAAGCAGTAACAATATAATGACAATAGCGGTTACCCTCGTTGGCATTGATGGATGGATTATCCATCCATATCTTTTTAAACCTATCGTCAAGCTGAAAGACGCGTATGCCGAAGACAGTAAGGGCGCGTCAACGGAGACCGAAAGTCTACATAGTTGGAGTTGGCCCTGGGTCTCCTGAATACCTGACAATTCGCGCCTGCGATGCGATACGGTCCTCAGAGATTGTGTTGGGCTGGGAACTCGACCTCCTTCCGATAAAGGGGCTGCTCGGTGACAAGGAGGTGCACATGCAGAAAGTGTCCAACTATAGGGAGGTCGCCAAAAACGTCGCCAAACTGGCACTGAAAGCTGGAAAGGTAGTAGCCGTTCCTAGGGTGGGCGACCCCTGCATATCTTCAGGACTCGGAGGTCTACTCGAGGTTTTCTCAGAATTCGATATCGAAATCGTCCCAGGTATAAGCTCCATCCAGGTAGCTGCTGCGATTGCTCGCGTGAATATCGACGATTCGGTAGTGGTATCCTTCCACGACTACGGGGATCATGAAAAGGAGAAGAGGTTCATGCTGGACGCTTTTCGAGCTGGCAGGCATCTGATAATTCTGACCAGCCCAGACCTTACCACTACAGAAGCTGCAAAGTTTCTCATCTCAAGTGGCCTCAATCCATCGACTTCCGCGGTAGTGTGCTCTAACTTATCTCTGAAGGACCAGATCATTGAACACGGTACCCTCAAGGGCGTCTCTAAGAAGGAGCATCCTTGGCTCTCCTTGCTCGTCGTGGTAAATCCCTCAGTCCCCACCAACCAAGAAGCATACTCCACATGGAAGAGGTGGCGCTCTATTCATCAGAGACAGGGAACCCTCCCCTCCACTACTTCGGGTTAGATCTGAAAGAGATGATGTTAGTGAGTACCTCCAAGATCTTTATCGTAGGAGTCGGTCCGGGGGACAAGGAATTAATTACGCAAAAGGCTAACTCAATAATTCAGTCTGCACATTACGTCGCTGGTTTTCGTTCAGCGCTTGAAGTTGTTGGTCACTTGATTCACGGTCAGACGATTACGCTGGACTACCATAATCAAGAAACCATGGTGGAAAAAATAGTCAGTCTGTCGAGACAAGGGTATACATGCGCAGTGTGCGTTTACGGGGACCCTAACCTTTCTGATAAACAGTTTATCGACAGAATACGCACGAATGAAGCCGATGTGGAGATAGTTCCAGGGATCAGTTCTGTCCAGGCTACCTGTGCCAGACTCAGGTTGCCCCTTGAGAATACAATCTTAATAACGTTCCATAAGCGCGGATCGATCGAGGAGGAGAAGGAAGAACTTCTAGAACTTGCAAAGTTTGGAAAAAGACATCTGGTAGTGCTTCCTCGACCTTGGGACTTCATGCCTCCAGATATTGCGAGATTCTTGCTTCAGGAGCGGGTCGAACCGGACAGGCCGGTCACTACCATCCAGAAGGTTACTCTCCAGGGGGAAGAAATTGACACCTGCACCTTGGGCGAGCTAGCAGAGAAGAAGCTGCAACAAACTTTCTCAGACTTGACCATTGTTGTAATCGGACCGAAAAATGTACAAGAGTGAAGAGAAGAAGTAAAAGAATTTAAGCCCAACAAGCGGAAGACCTTCTGCATGAGGATCTGCTCCCTGCTTCCTGGTGTGACAGAGGTCTTGTATCAGTTAGGTGTTCAGGACGAAATCGTAGCTGTATCTAACGATTGTGACTATCCGGCTGAAGTTAGGCAAAAACCAGTGGTGAGTAAGAGCAAGCTTTCAGGAAAGCACTACACATCGAAGGAAATTCACAGTTTAGTAGAAAATCACAAGCACACAGGATTCAGTATTTATGATATAGATGAGGGGTACTTGAAGGAAGCGAAACCGGACTTAATATTTACTCAGGAGCTCTGTGAGGTCTGTGCGGTTCCATACTCCCAGGTTCTGAAGGCTGCCAAGGTGCTTGACAACGGCCCAAAGATCGTATCCCTTGAGCCTAAGACGATTAAAGATGTTCTTGAGAATATCCTTCTCATTGGGAAACTCGTAGGAAGGAGGAAAGAATCAGAACGAGTTGTATCCAAGCTTCGAAGCCGAATCAGCTTTGTGTCATCAAAAGCGAAAGACGCGGTCGAGAGGCCTAGAGTTCTCAACTTGGAATGGACTAATCCTCCTATGGCGGGCGGCCACTGGATACCCGAGATGATTGAGATAGCAGGAGGTGTAGATGGAATCGCCAAAGCCGGAAAAGGGACAGTGAAGCTAGATTGGGAGAAAGTCGTGGCCTACCGACCCGAAGTTGTGGTGGTTACGCCATGTAACTATACTCTTGAAGAGTCTCTAGCGGAAGTTCAAACTCTCAAGGAAGTGCCCCAGTGGCTCACGCTGCCAGCGGTCCAGAAAGGCAAGGTATACGCTGCCAACTCGAAATGGTACTTCAGCCGGTCCGGTCCAAGGCTGGTCACGGGGTTAGAGATAATGGCAGAGGTCATTCACCCGGAGATATTTGATAATCTTGCTCCCAGAGATTCGTTTGCGCGTGCATCTTGAACTGGAGTCTTACCAATAAACAGTCAAAAATATCTCTCAGAAATCAATCCCATGCTGAGCGACCACGCCCATCTCATAAGGATGCTTTACCAGCTTCATCTCCGTAACAAGGTCGGCCATCTCGACGAGTTCTTTGGGAGCATTTCTTCCCGTAATTATGACGTGCAGCATCTCTGGCTTCCTCTTGAGCGTGTGCAGCACCTCTTCCAAGTTGATGAAGCCGTAGTTGATGGCATACGTTAGTTCGTCAAGTATCACTATATTGTACTTTCCGGATTCGATTTTCTCTTTGGCGAGTTTCCAGCCATTCTGAGCTTGGGCTTTATCTCTGTCCAAGTCCTTGCTCAGCCATGTGAACCCCAACCCCATAGGTACGATCTCGAAATTTGGCGCCAGCTTGGAAGCCATTCTGACTTCTCCGGGTTTCCACTGGCCCTTGATGAATTGAATCATGGAGACCTTAAAGTCGTAGCCGAGGGCCCTGAGTGCTACACCCAAGGCAGCGGTTGTCTTTCCCTTCCCGTCTCCAGTGTTCACAATAACCAATCCTTTCTTAATCCGGGGTCTTTGTTGATCTTTTTTTGCGTTTGCTCTCGACGTCAAAGCAAGATGGATGGATTATCCATCCAAACATATATATATTGTTTTACCCACAAGACAATAAGGGGACTGACGTGCCAACATCTGCTGCTTATAGCTTACCAGATCAGGCTACACATGGCGGCGAAATCTTCGAAGTGGCCCGTCGGCTTAAAGTTGACCCAAAAGAGATTTTGGATTTCTCCTCAAATATCAATCCGCTTGGACCTCCCCTTGTAGCAATTCGATGTATACAGGAATCCATCTGGTTGGTACCGCACTATCCTGACATTTCGTACTATACTTTCAGAAAGGCTGCCGCCGAATACGTCGGCCTCCCCAGTCCTGAGAACGTTGTCGAAGGTAACGGTTCCACTGAGCTGATTTATCTTTTTGCAGATGTTTCGTTAAGGGAAGGCGACAAGGCGATCATTCCTGTGCCATCTTTCGGCGAGTACCAGAGAGCGGTCCTGAGGAGAGGTGGCAGGCTCTTTACTGTTCCATGCAGGAAAGATTTTGGAGTGGATATGGAAGGGGTAGCAGGCGCGCTTGCTGAAGGTTACAAGGCGCTCTTTCTCTCAAACCCGAGCAACCCTTCATCGAGGACCATTCCTAAGAAAGACCTGCTCAGAACAATCGAGTTAGCCTACGACAGGGGAGTGCCCGTCCTACTCGACGAGACCTTTATCGAGTTCACAGATGATCATGGGCTCAGTCTTTCAAATCGCGTCAACGAATTCCCGAATCTGTTCGTCCTCAGGTCACTGACGAAGACCTTCGCCCTAACAGGCCTGAGGATAGGATACGGTCTAGCTTCGCAGAAATTTGCAGAGAGATTACGAAAGGCAAAGTTACCTTGGTCCGTCAATGTTTTGGCGCAGGAGGCCGGGATTGCCGCCCTCAACGACAGCGATTACCTCGAACGGAGCAAGAAGCTGATTGCAAAGGAGAGGGAGTTCCTTTACTCGGAATTAAAAACCATCGAAGGGCTGAATCCTGTCAGGCCAGAAGCCAACTTTGTTCTAGTGAATCTGGCAAAAGGGAATACTGCGAAGGAACTCAAGAGCTCCCTGTTGCGCAAACGTATCCTGATTAGGGACTGTTCCTCATTTGAGGGTTTGAACGGGAGTTACTTCAGAGTCTGCGTAAGGCTGAGGAACCAGAACGCAACTCTTCTCTCGGCGCTCCGGGAGGCAATCAGCTGATGAGAGGGAAAGCTGTCATGATACAGGGAACCGCCTCGTATGTAGGGAAGACCACCATCGTCGCTGCTCTCTGCAGAATCCTTTCTAAGGCTGGGCTCAAGGTTGCTCCCTTCAAAGCTCAGAATATGTCCCTCAATTCGTACGTTACTCCCGACGGCAAAGAGATTTCTCGAGCGCAGGCGTTGCAGGCGTTCGCAGCAGGGGTTGAGCCCCGTGTAGAGATGAACCCCATCCTGCTCAAACCGAAGGGAAGGATGGTCAGCCAAGTGGTGCTGATGGGAGAGCCGTACCGCGATATCTCCGCAGGAGATTACTATTCGGAATTCGCATTGAACTCCGGGATACATGTAGTTGAGAAGAGTCTAAATTCTCTCCTCTCGGAGTTTGAGGTTGTCATCATAGAGGGAGCTGGCAGCCCCGCGGAGATCAACCTGTACCAGCACGAGATAACGAATATGAGAGTGGCCAGGCTTGCGGATGCTCCTGTATTCTTAGTTGCTGATATCGAGAGGGGGGGAGTCTTCGCCAGCATCGTTGGCACCATCTCCCTCCTTGAGCCTAATGACAGGGAGAGGGTGAAGGGTGTCATCATCAACAAGTTCCGTGGCGACCCATCAGTCTTAGAGCCGGGCCTGAAGAAGCTGGAGGAGCTAACTGGGAAACCCGTTCTCGGTGTGGTTCCATACGTCGAGAATCTCGACCTTCCATGGGAGGATTCGGTATCGCTTGATGATCTGAAGGGTGGAGAAAGCAGTGGCTTTAATGTCGCGGTCATCAGGTTACCGTTCATATCGAACTTTACCGATATTCTTCCGCTGATCGCAGCTGGAATGCACGTCTATCAGGTGAGGTCGAGCAACAGGCTCAGAAATCCCGACATCGTAATCATCCCTGGCACAAAGAATACGATTCATGATCTCAAGTGGCTTAAGAGGGAAAGGTTCGACAAGGAGATACTACGATTGAGGAGGAACGGAGTACCGATCATCGGAATATGCGGGGGTTACCAGATATTGGGAAAGAAACTGGTCGATCCTCATGGAATTGAGGGGGGAATTGCGGGAGAGGAGCTTGAGGGACTTGGCTTATTGGATGTTGAGACAAGATTCAGCTCATACACCAAGAGAACTTCTCGGGTCACCGCAGAGGTTCTGGTTGGGGGCCCACTACTTGGCCAGTCGGTCGGGAAGCGAATAAGAGCCTATGAGATTCACATGGGTGAGACAAGACCCGGCTCAGATAAGTGCCCTTTCAGAATCTTCCCAGATAATGGTCCTGGTGCTAAAGCCCACTATGATGGGGCCATCAGTAGCGACGGACTGGTTTTCGGCTCGTACCTGCATGGACTATTCGATGACGGCACAATCACTCGTGCGCTTCTAGACTACCTTAACCAGAAGAAGGGCAGGAGAAAAGTTGAAGGTATAGGTGAGGAAAGAGCAAGCATCGAGAAGACTTGGGAGGGTAGTCTGGACCTCTTCTGCACCACACTTTGTTCGAGTGTTGATATCGAAAGAATTCTTGAGTTTGCCCAGATTAGGACCCGGAGGATCAGAGGATCATGGAAATCCTCGGGGTAGGTGTGCTGGTCTTGGTATTGGCGATGATTGCGGACCTGATCTTCGGAGAGCCGCCAGAATTTCTGCATCCCACAGTATGGATGGGGAGGCTAGCGCAGGGCATCAAGGAAAGACTTCGCCAGGGAGGGCCTGTGGTCGAGAGATTGCAGGGAAGTTTCCTAGCCATTGGGGTATTAGTTCTCTTCGCAGTTCCCACATACTTCGGATTACAGGCGCTACACCAATACTTTGGATTAATCCCATACCTCATCATGTCGGTGCTACTCCTCAAGACAACTCTGGCTATCAAGGCGATGGCAAAGTTCATCACGCCGATCGCTGACGCTGCAAGAGTAGGAGATTACGGCAAGGCAAGACAGCTCCTCCGGAATGTCGTGAGAAGAAACCCTGACCAGCTCAGTGATCAACAGGTGCTCTCTGCCGCAGTCGAGACCATAGCCGAGGGTACAGTCGACGGGGTAACAGGCCCAATCTTCCTTTACTCCCTGCTTGGGGTTCCCGGGGCGGTAGCCTATAGAGCAATCAATACCCTCGACTCCACCGTCGGGTACAAGGATAGGCCACACCTGTACATCGGCTGGTTCTCAGCAAAGCTCGACACCCTCGCTAATTACGCCCCTGCACGTCTGACTGGAATACTGACGGTTGTGTCGTCATGGATTCTCGGCCTTGACTGGTCGAACTGTCTACGCGTACTGAGAAGGGATCACGCGAGAACGACAAGCTTGAACGCAGGATGGTCGATGTCGGCCATGGCAGGCGCACTCGGCGTCACGCTAGAGAAACCTGGCCATTACGCGCTCGGAGAATCGTCGCACGCGCTGGATCCCGCGGACATAACGAAGGCACTGCGGGTCATGAAGCTGAATGTGCTGCTCTTCACTTTGCTCGTAGGCATACCTTTGATGGTGATAGCCGGGATGCTGGTGCAAGCAGTTGTCTGAACAACAGCGACCCCTCGATTTACAGATAAATGGAGTAAAAGCTAAGGTCGATAATCGCGCTTTGGTGATAACTTCAGAGTTTCCGCTCAAGGTCCTGAGCTCGGCCGTCCTCAATGGCGGCCTGACCACTGCAAGATCGATTGTGAATTACCACGTCCCAAAGAGCTTCAAGAACCTCATACCAGCTGCCTACCTAGAAAGAATCTCTTCAAGACTAGCGTTGCCTGGTCCCACCGTTGGGCTGATGACCGCTGTGAAAATGAACAGCTTATCAATTCAAAGGGAAGAAGATGGGAAGGTGGTATCCATGATAACTGCGGGGACAGAGCCAGCGGCAGCAGCCGGAGACAAAACACGACCCAAGGGAGCCAGACGCGGGACAATCAATACCATCCTCATCATAGAAGGTTCCCTCAATGACGGAGCGATGGTCGAAGTTGTGAAAACGGTTACCGAGGCCAAAAGTCTTGCACTTAGGGACCTCGACTTGCGAAGTAAATTTTCTGGAGAAGTCGCGTCAGGAACGATTACTGATGCGGTCTGTGTGGCATGCACTCAGAGAGGGAAGAGCTGGAGCTACGCGGGAACTGGCACAGAGATCGGTCAAGCTATAGGAAGGGCTGTGCGGAAAGGGGTAGAAGACTCAATACTGAAGGAGAGTGGCCTAGAGAAGAACCGTTCGGTAATCGCAAGGCTCACGGAGAGAGGTATTCGACTCGATGACCTGGTCACGACTGGAATGGAACTCTTCATAAGTTCCGGGACAAGATCGAAGAAAGAAGTAGCGGCGCTCTTCAGGAAGGAACTAACAAGAATAACGTCTGACCCCAACGTCTCCTCTCTCCTAATCGCTGCAATTAGGCTCGACGAGGAAGGTAAGGTAGGCGCGCTGCCCGGACTCACCGCCGAAGCATTTGCGGCTGATCCCATCAATCTGGTCGCGGACGAGACTATTGGAATGGCGATAGCTAACTACATAGCTGGAACCCTAGGAATGCATAATTTCCTTTATTACGATAGGATGAAGCCTGGTATAACGAAGACGCTTAGCCCATTTATGGATGATGCGGTCTGCGGGCTAGTGGCGGGTGTGATGTCGAAGGTTTTACGGGAGGAGAGTTGATGGTGGGCGTATTTAACGGCGTCAAGGCTGTAGTAGCTTTCCTTACAATTTTCCCGGTCAAGACAGGAGAAATTGATAGCCTTGAGACTGCGGCACAGTACATGCCGCTCTTTCCATTAGTCGGTTTTGCCATCGGAGTGGTAGGCGGGCTAGCTGGCCTTGCGTTCGCCACCTTCCTTCCGCCCGTGGTTGCTGGGTTGCTCACCCTCGGGGTAATCCTCTTGATAACCGGAGTTCACCATACCGACGGCCTGCTCGACTTCGGCGATGGATTAATGAGACGAGGAACAAGAGAGGAGAAGCTCGAGGCTATGCGCGACACGATGACAGGAGCGGGCGGATTTGCCTTGGGTGCCATTGTTCTGCTTACCACAGCGTTCAGCATCTCTTCCCTCAGAACAATCAGTATCCCGCTAGTCATTGGATCCGCCGAGACCGCCGCGAAGTCTTCGATGGTGCTGGCGGCGGGCATTGGAAAATCGGCGGGGCGGGGTATGAATACTCCATTCATAGAGGCCATGCATGGGAAGCAGCGGGGGATCCGAACGGTCATCCCCTCCCTTTTCACATTCTCGGTAGGATATGTCTCGTCAGGACTTGCAGGTCTGGCTGGGGTAGCTGGGTCATTTGTTGCTTCATGGGCTATTGTACGGATTTCGGAGCGTCATTTCGGTGGAATGACAGGCGACGTGTTTGGCGCAATCAATGACATCGGTCGTATGGTAGCTCTTCTGGTGTTGGTGGCTGGCGTGTGATGAAAAGAATAGGTCCGATAAAGCTGACCGCGATCATTATGGCAGGAGGTAAGGGAAGCAGACTCGGAGGCAAGTTTGGTGAGAAGCCTCTTGTCAAGATCGGGGGCATCGAGATGTTGAAACGGGTTGACACTGCGCTCAAGGGGTCAAAATACATCAGTCGTATCCTTGTGGCATGCAGCCCGCATGCTCCGCGAACTTTAAACGAAGCAAAAAGGTGGGGGATGCGCGTGGTAGTGGCTCCAGGTAAGGGCTACGTTGAAGATATGAAGTATGTCATGCGCAGATTGCGACTGCAGCATGCAGCATTAGTGGTTAACTCTGACCTACCTTTGCTGACATCTGAACTGGTCGACAGGGCTGTGGAAAGTTTTCTTCGAGCTAAGAAGCCCGCTTTGGAAGTCGTTGTGCTTAGCCAGACTATGAGGGAGCTGGGATTCGAACCTTCTTATCCTTCACCTTCCGGGCTCTCGCCTGCAGGGCTGAATATTCTAGACGCCAAAACAACAAAAGCGGGTGATGAGATACTCGAACAAGAGATACTGATAATAAAAGAAGTTTCGGAACTGATAAACATCAATACCCCCAAGGACATCCAAAAGGCTGAGCGACTGCTTGCAAACAGACTTACCTGCAGCACAGGGGAGGATGCATGATGGTGTATTCGCGACTGGAGTTCGTGGAACTCGACGAATTGAAGGAGCATGAAGAGACGGATCCTAGACGTCTGCAGAATACACTCAGATCCATAGAGGTCGTTGGCTTCGTTGCAAAACCACCAGGTGCTGACCATAGAACTCTAGTCGTTTCGGACGGTGCGCACAGGTTGAACGCTGTTAGGCGAAAACAGTACAGAGTGGTGCCGGTGAGGTTGGTTGATTACATGAGTGAGAAGATTGTAGTTTACTCGACGGACCGCAAAACGATTATCAGCAAGGATGACATCATTAAAGACGCACTTTCCAGCAGAAGGTCCCCGCCCAGGACAACCTGGCACATGATTAGGATGGAGAATGGTTGTCTTGAGCAAATATCGCTGATCGAAGATGAAATTAACTTTCCACTATCCAAACTGACCAACCATAAGTCAACGATGAACTGGCAAGGGGAGCAAGAAAGATGGCGAACGCACTAACAGTTAACAAGACCAAGAGACTCGCGAGAATTTCACTCTTCACAAGCTTCGCGGTAGCAGGCTCGTTCATCTCCCTGCCGGGGCCTGTCTCAAGCGTGGCTCTGGACTCTACAAGTGGGTACTTCGCCGCTCTGAACTTCGGTGAGACGGAAGGGGCATCTGTTCTGTTCGCTGGGCATTTGGTGACGGCCCTAGTGCATGGATTTCCTCTTGGCGCATTGCATCTGCCGATAGCCATGGGTCTTGCCTTCCAGGGATGGCTAATGGCGAAAGTTTCGCGAAGATTTGGGATGCTGGTCTCTACGGGAATGGGGGTGACCGTGAACACTGCCCTGACAGCTACTGTGATACCCGTTCTGGGAGTGGGAGCGGCAATAGCCTTCGCCCCATTCATCTTTCTTGCTTCTCTTATAAACGGTGCCGTGGCTTACGCCGTCTCGGTATCCCTCGTAAGAATGGGTTTCATCAAGTCAACGCAGAGGCTGAAACGCTGATTGAACTTGCGTCGGATAGCTTCACAGAGAGATGTTCTGCTGCTAAGAATTGGTCGCAATAGAATGTTGGCTGTAGCCTGCGACTCGTCTGGAGGAGTTGGGCCGAAGAAAGGTGATTCCGTCACCGTTCCCGGTCAAGCTGTGGGAGAATATGCAGCTCGAACAGTGTTGCTCGAGCTCATCTGCACGGGAGCAAGAATCATGGCTCTCACAGTGACTTTGAGTGTGGAGTACGACCCCATTGGTAAACAGATACTTGCAGGGATTAGGAAGGCTCTTGCACAGATTAAGTCAAGACCACCTTTGATCTTTAGTACCGAGAAGAATTTTCCGGTGGGCACCACTGGTGTAGGCGTCTCCGCTATTGGCTTGCTAAGTCGTGGCTCGCTCAAAATCGGACGCTCGCGGGCGGGTGATTTAGTTCTCCTGTTTGGCCAACCATCCGTCGGAAACAAAGTTCTCCGGGCGCAACGAAAGAACATGATACCGACTCTCAAAAATGTAGTTTCCTTGCTTCATTCGGGTCTTGCTCATGATGTCATACCCGTGGGCTCAACTGGAGTCCTCCATGAGGCTCGCGTGATTGCAAGTGATTCCGGCCTGAGGTTCGTACCATCAGTCGATAGCAAGGAACTTCAGGTTTCGGCAGGGCCATCGACTGCCCTTCTCCTCTCTGCTGCCAGAAGCGATGTAGACAAGTTGAAAGAACTACTTGACAAACCACTGGTTGTCATTGGGTCTCTCGAGCGGTTACGTAAGCAAGCGGGTGCGTAATCGAACCAGCAAGGAAGGTGAAATGAGAGTTAATTAAAAACCATCCGAAGAAAAGCCGTCTACCAGTCTTGTCTGATATCGAACGCCTGCTCAAAGTTACTGAAGAAAGATATCCTGGTCCCCGCTCGTCCTATACACAAGCTCACCTGTTGCTTGCGTTCCTCACGATCGGCGAAACTCCAAACATCGGAAGGCAGGTGCTGGCCCGAAGTGTTGGACTCGGCGAAGGTGCCATCAGAACGCTCCTACGGAAACTCAAGTCAGAAGGATTGGTCAAGGTTTCGAGGAGGGGCAGTTCCTTAACCGATAGCGGTATAAGAACATATCAGCGTGTGAAAAACTCTCTTCCAAACCTTGTCTTCTTGGGCTCAACGGGGCTCACTGTGGGAAGAAAACAAATCGCTATTCTGGTTCGAGGCGCCGCAAAGAATGTAAAGCACGGGATTGAGCAACGCGATGCGGCAGTAAGGGGAGGAGCTGCCGGCGCTACCACCTACGTGATCAAGGGAACGAAGTTTCAGATTCCTGGTGGGTCAAAGGATTGTGAGAACGACTTCCCCACTAATGCATGGAGACTACTGAGGGATGAACTTGGCCCTAGGGATGGCGACGCGATTATTATCTGCGGGTCCGACGACGAATTATCTTCCAAAATCGGAGCATTATCCGCCGCTCTGACCCTCTTGGTGCAGAGACCTGTTGTGCGTGATTGACAGAATTTTCATGGGCAATCTGCAGCTTGGGTGGTATGGTCGGCATGACTGATGAGTAAAGGACTACGCCGCAAGAAATCTTGGTAAACGTCAGTCTGACTACTGGACTTAAGCGTGCGGATACGAGTGGCAACTTGGGCAACATGGTAGAGTTAGCAAATAACACCATCTTCCTTATCGAGTGAAGACAGCTGCTCAAGCACAAATGATGATTAATGTGTCAGGAGGGTTAACTCTATGCCCTTTAGCTTCCCAAGTGGCATGACCCTTTGGATGGACCCTACCCGCCTGTCGTCGATAGAGTAACCTCCTTTCCACGTAAAATGCAGGGTTATCGTTCTATCTAGGAAGTTGAAAGGTTGGCTTCAAAGCCGTTTGCCTTGAAGTGAAGTGAACTCTTTATACAGCCTCTCAGCATTCTCGTACACGAATTTAGCTTCTCTTATGCTGAGCTCTGCTTCCTCCTTATCAAAGAGTTCGCCGGGTCCTTTCCAAGGCTCTTCGATTCCGTACATACTCGCAGCTCTCTTAGCGGCAAGTTCTGCTGATATCTTCGAAAACTCCTCAACATTCTTTGAAAACCAAGAGGGAAATCTGGATAAATTAAACTTCAGTTTGTCTCCAACACCATGAACCTTTGGGTATTCAATACCTACCATTCTGAGGCACGCTTTTAGGGAAAGTTCTACCACCTCTTGGCTATACCTTACTTATATAGAATTTTAAGCATCGAATGGTTAAATCAACTTT
>Ga0209012_1002096_pt1 | contig 18314 bp, 24 predicted proteins | sample RS3BMetagenome_FD_184735 | JGI IMG/M metagenome (GOLD analysis project Ga0209012, IMG submission 184735) | Ferric oxide microbial mat and aquatic microbial communities from Rainbow Spring, Yellowstone National Park, USA - RS3B (SPAdes) (version 3) ...
TTCAAAGGACCGATATCCTAATATCCCTTCTCTTAATTCATTATTGATTGGGGGGCTGTTCATAAATCCCCAATCAATTCATAATATTTCAATGTCTGTTATACGTCAGACATTATGCAACACACTTAATTACATAATAAAATTAATAAGGGATGATGATATGAAATCTTCATTATGGAATAATTGTAAGACCTGTAGGTTATTTCACTCATTGCAATGCTCAAAAGAGAGGGAGGATAAATTTGGTCATAGAGTTGAAGGATAGATTGAATATAATTTCGTACAGGTGTCCCACACCATATGGTAAGGGATTTACCGAGTTAAGTACAGGAGGGTTAGTTGCAAGTCTATACTCTTTGAAATCTTCCCACAAATTGAATTGGATATGTTATGATACTATGAATTCATGTGAGACTAACAACGGATTATCAATAAAGAGGATTAAAATTGATAGAGAATTGAATGAAATGTATTATGGTAAATATTGCAATAGCTATATATGGCCACTTTTTCACTATATTTCTAATGTGGAATTTTTCGATCAAAAGTATTGGTTGGCATATAAGGAGACAAATGAAATCATGGCTGAGGCTATATCAAAAACTTTGAATAAACAGGAATTAATTATAATAAACGACTACCATTTATCGCTGCTGCCACAGATGCTCAAAGAAAAGGACTATCACAAAATAAGTTTCTTCTGGCACATTCCTTGGATAAATTATGAATACGTGTCAAGGCTTCCAAATTTAAATGATATTGTTAAAGGGATTTTAGGTTCGGATATAATTGGTTTCCACACCAAAGAATTTAGAGATAATTTTATAGAAACAGCAAGGTATTTTAGTATTGAAATATCTGAGAGCAAATTTAAGAACATAAAAAACGTTCATATCGGATTAAATACAAAATTATATGAGCTCAATAAATCTTTAAAAAGAAATTCTGAAATGAACAAGCAAGTAGAGGGACTAAAAAGGAAAGGAAGTAAGGTGATTGGAAGCATATCTAGATTGGATATGACTAAGGGGATAATTCAAAAAATTCAGGCTATGGAGTATCTTTTAGACAGGCATAAGTATTTAATCGGAAAAATAGTGCTAATAATGGTTGTAGGTCCATCAAGAACTTCTATAAAGGAATACAGCGACTTAAAAAAGGAAATAGGCAGGGCGGTGGGGAATGTAAATTCAAAATTTAGAACTATAGATTGGTCTCCCATATTGTATATATGTAGAAGAATATCTCAGGCTGAATTAGTATCCATAATGAAAAATTCAGACATTTTCCTCATAACCCCCATAAAGGATGGACTCAATTTGGTTGCTGAAGAATACCTTTTATTAAACGATACGGGAATGCCAATAATTTCAAAATTCGCCGGTATTTCCAACTATTTAAATTTAGTCCCAAAAGTTAACCCTTATGATCCTATAGAGGTTTCTGAGACGATATTTAATATAATAAATGAGGACAAGAAAGAGATCAAAAGAAAAAACCTAGAAATGACAAAGATAGTGAAATCATTAGACATATTTAACTGGCTCAATAACATGATTTTGTAATTCATCCCTCTATAAATTTGCTGTAGTCCATAAGCAATAGGGCCCAGGAATAATGGCTGATGGCCTGTGGATAATTTCCTAAATACCTATGGGAGCCAAATTCTATTTCTTCAGGTAAAACATGTTCTTTATTGAATAGTCTAGTAAAGAAGTTTATCCCTTCTGTTACTTCATCTAAACTCTTCAATCGAATCAAATCTCTTAAGTACCAAAAGGATAGCATCAAGAAGGCATTGTCTTCTCCATTAAGCCCATCATCAATTTCATACCTTTTAAAAAGATATTTCTCCCTCATTAATCTCTTCACAATTAAATCAAGGGTATTAAGGAAAATAGGGTCGTCGGGTTTCATAAAATCAATCAACGGTATTATTAACAATGATGCATCTAATTTGTCAGTCCCTGGATAGTGAGAAAAATAAGAATCCCTATATATACAGTTTTGTATTATAAATTCATAAACTTCATCTTTTGATCTCTTAAATCTTTCAGCAAGGGAATTAGAAAAAGTCTTTCTTGCCAGGTATTCAAGATCAGAAAAACCAAGCCATGCCATTATTTTAGAATAGGTGTAATGCCTTCTCCTGCCTCTGATCCCCCAAATTGAGAAATCGGGATAATGCCATATCTTCTCTAGGTTTAATCCTATTTTAATTACCTTGGAAATAATATGGGTGCTCGGCATTCCCCCTTGGTCGAATATAATCCTTAGCCCATGTATTAAAGATACTTATTGATCTACTTGCAGTTGTCTCCCAGCATTGTTTCCGAATCTAACAGGCTTTGAGCCGTAATATCCTTCAAGCTCTTCATCAATAACTTCATCAGAAGCCTTTTTCCCATTTAGTGTGTAAACTGAATATATCTTTCCCTCTTTTTCTATGACATCGACAATGTTCAAATAAAATCTTAAAGCCTCATCAAAATAACCAGCCCTTATTAGAGCCTCTATTACAAATGATGTATCCCTAATCCACATATACCTATAGTCCCAATTTCTTCCTCCTCCAATGGATTCAGGCAAGGAAGGGGTAAGAGCAGCAACCATAAATCCAGAAGGCTCAAAAAATAATCCTTTTATTATCAAAAATGATCTATTTAAACTCTTAGATTCTATACCTTCGTAATTTGATTTTAAAACCCAACTCTTCCAAAATTTTCTGGTCTCATTCAATCTAAAGTTGGGATGAAAAGCATTTATGGATAGAGGGAAGTCTAATCCATATGAAAGCACAAGCCATTTAATATTTCCTTGTTTTAGAGTAAATTGAGACTTTGCAATATTATCTTCAATTTCAAAATTATCATTGGAAATTAATGTCAAAGATCTCTCGCCCTCTGATGCTTTAACCCCCTTATTTTCATAAATATTGAACTTTCTTTTATTAGTCTTAAAAGGGGCAAAATTTAATTCAACATCTGTCGGATAGAAGGCTTCTAGTCTAGCATATATTTCAGGGAAATAAATTGATGGCTCATGGTGCATTGGCATAAACCAAATGAGCCTAGCAAGCATTTCTTTCTTATTGTAATAATCAATTTTAACTATCAGGGTATCCTCCTCATATGAGATATCTGAATAGAATTCATTTCCATTCAAAATTATGTCAAAAAACCCCCTTTTGATTTATCTAGGATGGAAAAGAATACTGGTGGTGAGTCAAAATTTGGAAAACAAGCAAAATCTATCTTTCCATTGTTAGTAATAAGGGCACCACTTCTATTATTTAATATAGGTAAATGATTTTCTATTGGGAAATAATCAATCATTAAAACATCAAGCATTTTGGAGATGAAAATCTGTTTGATTGCCTCCAATGGAAAAGAAGGTTTAAATAGAAATTTTCTCATTTGCAATTATGTTTACTGGATTAGAAAAATACGTAAGAAAAGAAAATACCGCCCTAGTAGTATGGGACGTGCAGGAAGCTTTAGTAGGTAGGATATTCAATAGAGAGAAATTCGTAACGGACTTAAAAGATTTCATAAGCTGGGCGAGAGTTAAAAGGATACCTATATTCTATACAGAAATTACTCCTTTACCAGAGAGATATGAATCAATAATTCGAAAGATTTCATTTTCTGCAGGATGGAATCCAGGGAATATTATTAAAGAGGTTTATCCTGAAAAGGATGATATAATATTGCATAAGAATACAGCCAGTATATTTACCGGTACAAATTTTGAATTAATGTTGAGAAATGGTGGAATAACTAATATAATATTCACAGGTATTGCTACAGAGATAGGTATAGAGACATCAGCTAGGCACTCCTTAACCTTGGGCTTCTTACCCATAGTTGTGGAAGAGCTGGTATCATCTGGAGACAGGGATGCGCATGAAAGAAGCTTGAAGAATATGTCGAAGCTTATGCCAGTAATGAAAATAGATGAAGTGAAGAAACTCTTCTAAATAGTTGAGATCGGATAAAATTTTATATTATTTTTCGTTTTTAATATTATGAATTCCAGAAAGCTCATAGGATATATTTCGTTGATACTGATATTAATAATATCATCAATTATATTTTATGAATTTTATGCAATTGGAAGCTATGGTAGAGGTTTAATATATGACACCATTATTTCAGTTGTTTTCGCCATAATATCGTATTCAATGCATTCAATTTTAAATTCTTATAAAATAGTGACAGGTTTAACGTATGGGTATTACATATTGAGCATTGTTTATTTTGCATCATACGTATTTATATTCGATGAGAAATTAATTAGTATCTTGGTGCTCCTTGTTTATGTATTGTTCTCGATGCCGTTTATCTATTGGTCTATAGGTATAAAGAATAAAACTAATTCAAGATTAAAATAAATTTCTCAATTTTCCAGTAGTGCCATAATATAGCCAGATATAGCTATTAAGAATCCAAATGCCATGAGGAACGAAAAACTTGCAATTAGGCCAGACATGAGATACTCATACCCACCTATTACAGCCAATAAAACCCCCAGGAATCCTATTATGGAACCATAGAACAGTCTTTTTCCCGATTTAAAAGTTAAGCCGACTAGAACCAAGGAAATTATAAACATCAAGCCACCAAGCATTGCATGAATTGCAATGATGGGGTAACTGGAAAGATAGTACATGAATGATCCTTTGCTTCCTATATTTATAAAAATTGAAATATAATTACCTATTAAAAACTCGAGAAAAATCAGGCCCAAGTTTGCATGGATAGGTATCTTATTTTTAATGTTCATAATTTTCCATAAGTATTTAGATTTATATTTTCTCTTATTAGCAAAGCTAAAATAGCTTAAAGTTTCCTTATAAAACCAGATATTCATTAATTTCAAAATTAAAATTATGTGAAAGAAGATTTCTCATAATGGTAACGAAATATTTCATCATCTTTCCTTCTACTACCACATTGCTGGTACATTCATAATTATCGCAAGATGCATCAAGGTATACCCCAAGAGCTAACATTTTTTTAGCTTCGCCGAAAACGATTAATGGTGAGAATTGAGGCGTTCCAAATAAATTTTCCAGATCTTCTAATTTAATTGTTATAATAGAGTCATTTATTTTTATAATGAAACCATTTTTTTCTATAGAAAGGGTTGGATAATTAAGTAAACCAACCATTTTATTTTGTTTTCCACGAAATTTTATTTTCATGTATATCAGTTCAGAGGAAGGAGAATATTTTTTAATAAATTCAATTGGATCACGAATCCCGGATCTTATTTGTTCTATGCGAAAGGTATCCTCTCCAAATTCATTGTTGTAAAAGTTGAAAAGATCCATTAGCCTGTCAGATACTTGCTGAGAGGAGGAATAATTATAATGCACTAAATGATAAAGCCTACCACCATATATGGGTCCAGTAGGATAAAAAATAGTCTCATCAATTTCATCGAGCCTCTTGGACTTATTTAAATATTCTTTAAATTTTTGAGGCATAAAGTGCAATTCATTAATGCTCAACCATGTTAGTTTCCCAACTTTCGAGAAGGATATGTTGTGCTTATCAATTTTTATTCTTAATTCCGGATACTTTAGATCATTTTCATGTATAGGAACTAAGTATTTCTTTTCAAAATGATCTTCATAAATTAGTAATCCTTCTATCAGATTATAAATTTCTGGAAGCAATTTTGACGCATCTATGCTAAAAACAACCTCCCTGTTGAAGATTTGAGAAATTGTATTTTCTATATCTTTTATCATCCAGATTTAAATTATTTATTGCGACTATTTAATTATTTGTAAAAGGATAGGCAAAAAGCCTCTAACCTTTAGGTATAACATGAATTAACAAGTGTAGATAAACAAGTGTAGATAAATCATCATGATAATCATATAGAATATGGTTGCTATTATCATGTGATACTTTCCCCCAAAGTATAGAAGAAGGGTTCTTGTTCTCCCACCCGATTGGAGATTAATGGAACTGATTCTTAAAAAACAGAGTGATTGTGGGCATATGGTTCTTGAGATTGGGATTATGCATGACCTTATGTACCTCCTTATAAACGTGAACCACAAGAATAATGTATGCTATGTTGTAAATAGAATTTCGGGATATTACTCACAAGTACTCATGGAAAAGTTCCCAGAACTCAAAAGGAAACTTCCAACCCTGCGAGCACATTCAAAATTAATTTCTTTCATGAGTGTGGTTACACTTGGGTATGTGAATTAATGCATAGAGGAACAGAAAGGGTGATAATGATTTAAAGGCAATTGAATCTTTCAACTTTATTGAGGCCGTAAAAGGTCTTATTTTTATATTTTGGTACGAACCATGAAGAAAAGAGTCAAGGACAATATTGAATATGAGAGATAACAATAAGTAAATGAAACGGCAGAAAAATAAAGATGTGTTAAAGCGCTATAACGCATTATTGCGCAGCAAGAGCCAGGAAATGATCGTGGGAGTTAAAATGACATTGGCGAATATACACAGGCAAGGGCGCAAGGGTTTCTAATAGAAATACACTGAATTCCCCCTGGCTTCTAGAGGTGATGGCGTGAAGATACCACAAAAATATCGCCTTATTATTTATAAGACGAGGGAGCTTAGAATCGAAGATGAACAGGCTGTCAGGCTGATTCAAGTCTACAAAGACGAATTTGTATCCGAACCCCGTTCATTTGGAGATCTTCTGGAGGCGGTGGAATGATCCGCGATTATGTAAAAGATTATGACATCAGAATGAGGAATGCCAGGAGGCTCGTGAGAGAGAAGTCGGGCCAGATTATTGACATAAACGATTTTCTGACTATAATCGAGGACCCGAAGGAAGCTGAATATTTACTGAGGGCAATAAGGCAGGACATGGATGGTTACTTGTTCATCCTTACGGAAGAGGAAAAGTGGGGCTACCCCTTTGAGATGAAAGTGAGTAATTGCATAAGGGAAGGGAAAATATGACAAAGTGGGCTAGAGAAATGATCCCAATTATTAATATCATGGCAAAGGGGAATTTTTTTATTAATGAAATTCCTGAAATATATAAATCCACTACTGTTCAACGGAATCCGTATTCAATACCCCTTTCGAAATTTCTTATTAAGAAAATTCAGAAAATAAAAATAAGGGCTGTTCCGGAGGCCTAGGAAAAAGCGAAAAAGAAGGGAAGGCATTAATTAATTTAATAATTAAATTAATAAAAGAATTCAACACTTCCCCTTCCCACTCCATTTTTCTAAGCGGCGGAGGGGGGGCGTCTATGAGAAAAGTCGGAAGGCCAAGGAAGAAGTATATGCCCGGAGAGAGGCCCACAATCCTGGGCGTGGCGATACCAGAAGGGCTTTCAAATGTGATCCCCTCCTCCTCCAATATAAGCAGGGAGTTTACCCTCTTCCTTCAGCTTAGATAAGGGGGGAAGGACAAGAATGAGGTGGACCTGGAATTCGTAAGGAACAAGATAAAGGAACTCGAAAACGAGATTGCTGCTCTCAGGACCCAGGAGGAATTAATCATAGAGAGGATGAGGGAGGAGGATGAGGCGAGGAAAGAGGTCATGTTCCAGCAGGAAGCTCTTGCCTTCTACCTCAAGAGGATATTCGAGGGATTGGCCAAGTCCTTCTATGAGGCAAAGAGTATTTACTACCCCAAGGAGGTCATTGCAGATCTTGAGAGAAACGTAGGTATAACGATGACCGAGGCAGCCTTCCACAGCGCAATACGTAATTACGATAAACTCCTGTCAGGGAACCAGCTATTGATTGAGCTTGGTGTTAAATTGCTTTCAGGGTGTCAAGGTAGGCCTTACTGGAAGGAAATCCTTGTGGATTATGAGAAATTTTTGTTTATGAAGAAGGGGGCTTCCCAATGACCCAACCGACCATCTTATTCTTCAAATCCTCAAAAATAAAAACCCATGACCCTTCACGAAACATTAAGGCTCTCTCCACTAAGCCCGATCCTAAGAAGGAACCTCGACTACATCCCATAATGTCAGGTATCCCCCTGAATGTTCTCCAGAAGTGGCTGGGGCACGCAAGTGTTTTTACTACTAGTATTTATACGGAAATCACTGGTATAGACACGAGAGGCTTTATGGAGATGGTGAAATGATACCCCTTTGATCATGCTTAAAAGGATATTGTTATACTGTATAAGCGAAGATCAATTAATTTGAGTGCCATTAGTAAAAAAGATAGCAGGAGAATGGAAAATAGATAAATTATTATTCAACAAAGGAAGATGGAAGCATCTTTCTCTTCCAAAAAAATTTAAAAGGGCATACCAAGATCATATTTTTCAAGAATTTCCTGCGCTGCGGCAAGTCCTGATCCTAATTTCACCTTGTATCCATTTTTCATTAAAGCCCTTTCTATTGCACCTACAGAAAACATCTCTTCTGAAGAACTAACAGAGCCCATATGCTCTATCCTAAAGTATTTTTCCTTGATTTCAGGAATTAGCCCCCCAGCAAATACTGCACCATATCTTTCAGCATCAAGTAGAAAATTACTCTGTTTCACATTTCCAGGTAAATATTGCACCGATAATGTGTTTGAGTGGGATACTTTTGGTATCATTTCTAAGCCAAGTTCCTTTATTGCCGCCCTAAATCCCTCAGCTATAATTTCGTGTCTCTTTAATCTTTTTTCAACACCCTCATTCAGTGTGGAGGTTAGACTTACATTTAGGGCAGTGATCAGGTTCACACTGGGAGTCCCAAAATACCCTGCCTTTAGTTCCATAATACTCCTGAAGACATTTTGCCATATTCTTAAATCCTAGAAGAACGATAATGGTGGATTCTTTCCCTTGACGTTAAAAGCCTTTTGGCCCACCACACCTACAGTGAGGCCAGGAGGAAATAAACCAGGAGGCGAGCGTGGAAGGGAAGGACGTTCTTGAAGGCCTTCTCCCCTACAACAGACCCTCAGGGTATTCATACCTTCAGGGAACTTTGACAGCCTCTCTGAGGGGGAAATTACTGCCAATCTTCCGGACGATATCAGTTGTTCAACCTGAAAAGTTCGAGGATCTGTCCACGGGCATGATAATCAAGCAGCTGATCTGCGTGTACGTTTCAGATACCGGTCTCCAGTGGGCTTTCAGGAGGATGATGTTCCTGGGCTCCCTATACGGTCTGGAACCTGACGGAACAGCTTCCCTCCTAGATGCCGAACCTGTGGGTCAAGGAGTATTCGACGGATTCAGCCCGAGCTTCATGGATGATTATCCCGCTTGGATGAGTCTTCTCGGCGAAGGAGGGGGCAGTCGAACAGGTTCTGGGGGCGAATTTCTGATCAATCTTGCCATAGAGAGATACGAAGTTCTTTCGCTGATGGTATCACTCAATTCAATGGCTCCATTCCTCACTCTCTTTCAAGTCTCGATGATTCTTCGTGGAAGGAATGAAGAATTAACTGCTCTGACGAGGAAGGCTTTAGCGAAGGATCTGGACAGGTTGAAGGAAGCATTGGGAACATATTGGAGATACTTATAAGGGAATTCGATAGATATCCTTGAGTGCTGAGAAGATAATATATCTCTGGCAGAGCTGAATGAAAAATGGTCTCACAGAGTAACTAACGGATACTTTAAATGCAAGGATGAATTTATAGAAATGTTCAGTAAGTGGTATCCTTAAATTTACACAGAATTGGGGACACCATCGGAGGCAACTGATAATGTCAGGAACATCCAGTCGACTGATAGAAATATTTGAAGATAGGAAGCTTATAGAGAAGATAAAAAGACGATTGCCTTACTTGTTCCAACTTGCAGAGCTAGAGAGCTCAAGAGCTGGTAAGGTGGGAATGGAAGTTGGCTCAGTGCGAGAAAAGATAATTGTAGCTCTACTTATTTATAAATTCGGCGAAGAAAATGTTGAAACTGAACTCCCTATAACCGAACCAGAGGTGGATGCGAAATTATTTGGAGAGCCAATATCTATTAAAACGAAAATAGGTAAAGATTTTAGTGGTGTTAAATTGATATGGACAGTTGATGCTCTAAAGGCAAAAGAATTCCAGGATAGTTATTATCCACATTGCGATATTTTGTTTATTCAAATCAATTGGAATGACATGGGAGGGTTTTACTATATTCCATTATCAGCTCAAACACGGCTTTTTGAGAGAATAGGCAGAGAAAATTACATTAAACTGCCAAAAGCCGGAACAAATCCAAGAGGGGTGGAAATTACAAAAGAAGCATTATCTACGTTAGTTGTAGATAGCGAGTCAAGGAAAATTTCAATAAAGTGGCAAATAACAGAGATAACCTTTAATCCCTATCATAGATGGGTTGAACTCTGGAGGGAGGATTAAATGGGAGTTAATCTGAAAAAAAACGGGACAAAGACGAGTGCCTTTGGTTCTCCGGGTAGAATTAATCACGACGCAACTCCATTTTATACAAGTAGATTGTATGAAGGATTGCCAAAAGAAGAAAAAGTCAAGTATGTAGAAAATCCAGTTCCGCCTAAATATATAGACAAAATTGTTTGTAAATCGAGTGAAAAAATGGAAGAATTGCCAGATAATTCCATCCATCTTATGGTCACTTCCCCCCCTTACAATGTTGGAAAAGAATACGACGAGAATCTTACATTGAACGAGTACAGGACATTTTTGAAAAGGGTATGGAACGAGACTAAACGGGTTCTTGTTCCCGGTGGAAGAGTTTGCATTAATATTGCCAATTTGGGAAGAAAACCGTATATTCCGCTTCATGCGTTTATCATTGAAGATATGCTTGAGTTAGGATTCTTGATGAGGGGTGAAGTTATCTGGAATAAGGCATCAAGCAGTAGTCCTTCAACTGCTTGGGGTAGCTGGCGTTCTGCAAAAAATCCAACATTGAGAGACATCCATGAATATATTTTAGTCTTTTCTAAAGGTACGTTCTCAAGGGAAAATCTCGGGAGAAAGAGTACAATTTCCAGAAAGGAATTTCTTGAATTTACAAAAAGTGTATGGTCATTTCCTGCAGAACCCGCAACAAAAGTGGGTCATCCAGCTCCGTTTCCAGTAGAATTACCTTATCGATTAATTCAGCTCTATACATTTGAGGGAGAGGTTGTGCTGGACCCATTTATAGGAAGTGGACAGACAGCGATAGCCGCAATAAAAACCCGTCGCCATTATGTGGGATATGAAATTAACGAAGATTATGTAAAACTGACGGAAAAACGCATTAAAGAGTTCTCTTTTATGTTTAATACTCCTAAGGTTTTTGACTTCGAAGAAAAAAAGACTGTAATAATGTGAAGGGAGAGCAATCGATAACATGGTAGCGTTGGAAAGGAATATTGTTTAATCTAGCATGGCAGTGGAGGGAATGGCAAATGCATGCAAATCATTTGCAGGTTTATACAAGGTTCGTTGATAACTTAAGAGGTTGAGACACAATCAATATTTTCCCTTATATACTGGACAGCTTTGTATATGGAAACGTAAACGAAGAACTTAAAAGAAAGATTATGGACAATTTCTGAATATTCGCCCCCCGCAAGTTTTGAGGGGTCAGCAGGGGGGTAATAAATAAATTCTCTGGCCATAATTAAGAATTATTGAAAAGTTAGAAGATCTGTGATCTCCTTCAATTTCAGGGCCAGTCTTTTACCTTTAGTGGTAAGTGAAATGAGACTTCTGTTGGGATAGCTGCTCTTATCTATCCTTCTTTTCACGAGCTTGAGCTGCAGAGCCTTTTCGATGCTCGCATACAGCTGGTGAACTGGAATATCAGCTCCCTCCATTATCTCCGTTATGGTTTTTTCTCCATTCTCCCCCAGGTAGTAAATCAGCCTGAGGAAACCGCTCTGCTTCTCCAGGACCTTGAGTGAGTCCATTGGTCATTAATAACGCAGAGGTGCTTAATGATTTCTGATTGGGCTATCAATAATAGTTATATGTAAGGAAATGATTGCTTATTAGACAATCAATATGAGGTCCCTTTTCCCCTACTACGGAGGCAAATTCAACCAGCTCAGGGATATACTGGGAATAATGGGAGAGCATCTAGGCTCCTTTGATGATGTAGTTGATGTGTTCGGAGGATCGGGAAAGGTATTGCTCAACATTCCGGAGGAATGGAAGAAGATGAAGGTTTACAACGATATTAATGAAGAACTCTACATAACGTTCAAAGTGCTCCAGGACCCGAGGAAGAATCTCGAACTCTCCAGGAAGCTAAGGCTCGCATTCAGTCACAGCGGGATCTTCAGGGATATGAGAAGGAGGCATTTCAGGAGTGATGTGGATACAGCATTCAAAGTGCTGTATCTTCAAACATATTCATACATGGGTGACGGTTCCACTTACGGGAGATATCACAAGGGGCATAAGGTTAAGAGGTTCTCCATTGAAAATTTCATATATGTCAGGGACTGGATGATTGAAAACATGGACTTCCGTGATCTGATGGACAGGTATAACAGGGAAAGGGTGTTTTTCTACCTGGACGCGCCTTACATATCCTCCGGCAAAAAAATACCGTTACAGCTTCTCCATTAACGATATGAAGGACCTGAAATCTAAGATGGAAGCTCACAAGGGATCCTACATCCTAAATCTTTCAGATTTCTATGCAGGAATGGAGGAAATATTCGGTGAACCCAACAGGGTGATAGACTATTCCAATCCCCTCAATAATCACGGAAAAGTAAGATGGGGGTGCGGGTACTGGTGGAAATTCTAGTTATTTATTTTGGATAATTTTACCTATTTTCATAATTTTTTGGGTAAATTATGCTAAAAATTTATATATCCCTTATGGTTATTTTTAGTCATGGCTGATGATGAGAATCTGAATCTTGTCAAAATTATTTCAAAGGTGCTGGGTAAATAGGATCCTGAAAGACTTTTAGAACTTTTAGATAAGGCAGATAAATTAATCATTGACATACAAAATTCTTTTAGAGAAGCTATGATTAACTTTTTTACTAGAAACATAATTTATAAGATTACCATTCAGTCAGGGAGAAGAATATCAATTCCTCCAGAAGAATTGAATTCTGCTGGGATAAAAGAAGGTGATCTTGTCCAGGTAATAATTATCCCTCTGAAGCATATTAATGAAAACAAAAAAAGTAAAGGGGGTGTTGATGATGGTAAAAGGGAATAGAAAATTAGAGGTATCTAAAGAAACCATAGAGAAAATCGAGTCTTTTAGACCTATTATAGAGTTGGTAATGGGAGAGAAAATGGAGAGCCTTGATTATTGTGCCGAGCTAATTATAGAAATGGATTTAGAAAAAATGGTTACAGATCTCCTGCCCAAGGAAAATAAAGAATTATAGCAAACCATGATAGCTATGTTTAGAAAGAACCCAAAGTTTGTTAGTGAGTTTATTTTAGAGGTGTTGCAAAAAGAACCTGAAGAGGAAAAAAAGGAACTGAAAATTGAGTGGAGGCCTGAATATCAATAGAGGTGGTAGAAATGGTTGATGAAAAAGTTGAGATGGATGGTGTTATATCTTTAGAAGGACCAATTTTAGAATCAATTTTTGGAACCTATTTGTTGTTAAAAAATTATAATGTCATACCTAGAAATGAAAGTTATGGAATAGAGCATGATGCTCTTGTATTAGATTTTGATGACAAATATATAATTTATGAATGTACAGGGCAAGAAAATATTACTCCTGAAAAACTGGATGACTTTTATGAAAGAACTATTACACTGCATGAAAGATTGAAAAAAAATGGAAAATAAAAAAATAAAAAAGGCAATTTTTATTTCTGCTGTCAATGATGATTCTTGGAATGAAAAATCTAAAAATGCAAAATTGGATATTGAAAAAAATCTTAAAAAAGTCAATATTAATTTTGAAGTGTTAGGTGGTCTCCAATTAATTAAAGAGCTTTTGAAATCAGGCGCTCTTGGTATTAGAGTTGATTTTAACAGAATTTATTTGTGCGGGCCAGATGATTTAGGGATAAGATATGATCCTAATGAAAAACTATTTAAATTAAAAAATTTGGAAATGATAAATAATGATTTATATAAATTTAGAAAGACACAATATTCATTTTTCCCGTCGCATTATTGGGAACTCCATTACCATCAAGAAATTAAAGGCGCTCTTGAAGAGGAATATAAATTAAAAGGAGAACCATTAAGCATATGGACATACCCATATTATGAGGGTTTAAAATGGAAAGGTTTGAATGATTTTATTATGTTAGAGAGAGAATTTTTGGAATCTTTAGATCATTTTATTTTAAAGGTTAAAGATAACATAATTTTTTCAGTTAGGTCTAGTAGGAAACACGACTATTATCGTTTGAATATGTTTTTTGTTGATGAAATATTAGATAAAAAGAAAACACAATCCATTCTGGGGAAAGCAGTAAGAATTGTAAATAGCTTGAAACCTGAATACAATATTAATGAAGAGAAAATATTCGTTAATATTTTTTCAACAAGTGAAATCTGGACTTCAGGAGGCTGGAATCAAGTAAATTATGCACTTCCAGAAACATTTAAGCAAGATATTATTGGTATTGATATAAAAAGAGGTAATGATATCATTATTGATTTATTAAATCATAATATACTGGGATTTAAATTTAAACAAAAAAATCAACTGACTTTAAGTAGTAATAATATAGAAACTATAAAACTCAAAGATCTTCAAAATTAAATTTTTCATTTATATTTTTCCATCAATTCCCTTACAGATGGCATTGAATAAGCAAAATTCACGTGAACGCAGTCTTCTGAGTCGCACAATGCACACTTTAGTTTTATTTTGCCGTGAATATTAGAAATATAAACTTCTGCAATCCTGTTCCCGTCCTTCACTCGAACAATGTTATCATATTCATTAATATGTACCAGATAATGATTCTGGATAATGCCAAACTCTTCCTAAAGGGGTATTTCATCTTCTTTACCGTTCATAATTTTTTCAATTTCCCTGAGCTTTTTCGCAACTTCCAGACCCTTTGAAGTGAGAGTATACATTAACCTGGCATTCCCTAACTTTGACTGTTTTTCGGTATATGCCTTAACTAAATTAATTTCTGCAAGATATTTCAGTGTGTTTATTAAAACTGGTGATGAATAGCCTTTTTCTTAATTATTTAAGGTTTTGATTTTCCTTTTTTATCTTCTAGCATTTTTCTATCACCTCAATTCAACAATGTATTAAGTTTAATATTAAAAATCGATAATCTATATTTTCAGAATTTTTTAAAAAAATTTAAATTATAAATAAATACGTATTTATTTTAATTAAAAATTTTAAAAATCTTTATTTTATAAAGCTTTTTATTAAACATGAAAAAGGAAAAATTACTAAAAAGAAACAAATTTAAAGTATTTGCTTATAATTATAAGCAAAAACGGGCAGGCTCAATTTGCGGATGGAGCTATAAGTATATCTGATACGTCCCTTGCATTGAAACTTGAAAATGAAGGGATCATAGGGATGGAATTTGGTACTGATATCGCTTTGAACTTCTTTGCTTTCAATTTTGATTTTAATCTCAGCGGAGCACAGCAATATCTTTCAAGTACAAACATTCCTCCAACTTTCTTTGCTAATCTTAGTGTGAGAAAAGCATTCACCTATGCGTTTAATGAATCCTACTGGATCAATGTCGCTAATTCAAACTCTGGAATTTCCTATATGTCAAACCTAAGCGGAGTAATTCCAGCTGGAGTCATTGGGTATTCCCCAAATCTGCCTTCCTATCAATTTAACCTCACATTGGCAAAGAAATATTGGGATCAAACTAATTATTCCAAGACAGGCAAGACCTACGTGGTTCCTTTATTTAACTGGATTGGTAATCCGTCTGTAGACGAAATGTATGCAGAATACGCAAAAGACCTTTCCTTGATGTCCAATGGGCAAATTCAGGCTCAGACTGTTGACGTGTCGTTCTTGACTTTGCTTGGATTCACTAATTATGGAGCGGGCGGCGATCCAATGCCAATTTATTTCCTTGGGTGGAGTGGAGGAGATGCAGCTGTATTTACCGGAGTTTTCCTAACTGAATATGGATTCCAGCCCTATACTGATGAGATAACACCGCCTTCGGCATTCAATGCAACATCATATCCAGATCAATGGCAGAATTTTACAAAAATGTGGAACTTATTGAATTTGGCTATGAGTACGTACAATGTAACATTATCTGACCAATATTATTACGAAGCACAACTAATTGCACTTAATCTTTATATGTACTTTGGCACAAGCCAACCAAAGGCTGTTCTCATATACAGTACAGAAATAAATCCTTCAACACTCCAGCTTACCATGCTTAATGGGGCAACAGACATATATTTTTATGATGTTCAGTATGTCTAAAAATTGAATTTCTAAATTTATTTTTTTAATTTTTCATATTTTTCATATTGTGACATGAAATATTCCTTTCCAATGAATTTCTGCGCTTCCTTGCTTTTAAGTCTTTCGTCAGACTTTGTTACAAAAACAATATATTGATCACCAATCTTGAGGCGTGTATTCGTTAGAGGACTACAATTATCTTTATCTATAATGGAGATTAGATCAGGACTATACGCAATGAGATTGCCATTCAAGAAAGCGAGGTGATTTTCATTTTTGAACCATATTATCAAATTAAAACCTTTGAATTCATCTAAGCCATCGAATTCAGATTTTCCAACCATGTAATAGTCAATGGTTTCCCATTGAATTCTTTTTAAGACGCCTTTAAAAATGAGCTTTGAACCTATTTTCTTTTCTAATTTCTCTATACAACTCTTTATATTTGATTCTGATCTTAACAATTGCCCTACCTCATAACTTTTGGTGAGAGTTCTAGGTACAATTAATTTCCTTGCTATTCTAATATCAAGGGGAAATCCTACCTGTGCATAGGAAATTTCGCTTATCAATTTCCCAAACCTTTCTGCTACCATATTATTAATGGTTTTTTTAATTATAACAATATTCCCGTATTCATCTGCCGCAACAATGGGTGTAGCTTCATAGCCATAAATAGAAGGAAGCACTTGGGTTATCTCTGGTACAGCTCTCCCAGCATAATCTCCATCAACTATGTCCAAGTCGGCTAATGAAGAAAGCGCTAAGGCCCTTGCCGTACTTCCCCCACCCAGTTCCAAAGGAATAATAATATATGAGATAGGGGATTCTATTTGAGTCTCCAGTTCCTTTAGTGCCTCAACCATCGGAAAATCCCATATCTTGTTTAATAGGCCAATTTCTCTTTTCAGGTTTGTAATGTAACTAGGCTCAGGAGCAGCACTGCCCATTATATAAGGAGTGACTGCAAGGCCATGATCTACAGTTTCATTAATATCAATCCATGAGAGTTCCTTGCCTGAATCAAATATTTCATAGAGAATTTTTCTTCCATTATCTGGATTTCCACCACCGCAGGTCCCATAAAATGTTAGCCCAGTTACCAGATAATCAATATCTTCTTTGGATCTTATTTTAAACATCATTTTCACACTCCGCTTATCAAGTTCAACTTCTAACCTCTATGAAAGGTATGCTATTAGTTGCATTATATTGTAAATTTCTATTGGATCTCCAGTTTGCATCACCAAAGTATATGCATCAACTCTTTTCAATCCTGGGATCAACTCGGCCAAATCTGCATCCTCAGAATTTTTCATGACGAACTCAACTGTATGCATTCCCTCCAGTTTAAAAGGTCTCATTAATCCATTTCTTAATGATGTGATGGATTCCTGACATCTTAATTCAATTTCTCTTCTTAACTCTTCTAATGATGGTGAGATTGAAGAGTGCCTCCATATCGAGTCCTTTAGTTTCACATACTTGGCCCACGGGGTCCATTCTAAGACTTCTTGCATCAAAAACTGATCCCCCGAAACTAGTATCACTGGTACATTGAATTTACCAGCAATTAAAGAAACTAATAGATATTCGCTCATTCTTTTGCCGTCAAATTTAATTTCATGAAATTTTGTACTGCTGTAGGTATGATCAAATGATGAATGCATGGTACCGGCAGCAGAATGATATCCAATTAATGCTAACCCATCAAATCCTTTATCAATCCCGGTAATCATACTTAATGGCCTTCTAGCTCCTCTCATTAATTTTGCGTAACTGGGGATTTTATCATAATAAATATTGCCCATGCCATCATGAGAGTCAGCCACCATTATTTCTTCGAATCCATATTTATGGAAATTTTCTAAAAAAATTAAAGTTATATCTGTCATTATTTTTCTTCCCTCTTCGTATCTGCTTCCGTCAGGATCTGTTTGCAATTTCGAAAATATACCCGGCATTCCTTCCATATCTACAGATAAAACAGTCTCATGTTTGATAATATG
>Ga0209012_1002102_pt1 | contig 18270 bp, 23 predicted proteins | sample RS3BMetagenome_FD_184735 | JGI IMG/M metagenome (GOLD analysis project Ga0209012, IMG submission 184735) | Ferric oxide microbial mat and aquatic microbial communities from Rainbow Spring, Yellowstone National Park, USA - RS3B (SPAdes) (version 3) ...
ATTGGGCATTCTCCATCACCACTATCCTTGGCTGACCTATGTCACTCATACATATCTGGTGCAGATTATCAGATAGTATCTTCATATGCCCATCCATATAGATAAGACAATCATAACCTTTCTGATAGGCATATAAGGCCATAATATTTCTCGCCTTTCCTATACCATGTCCAGTAACCCTAGTCTGGTAAAACCTAGTCGGTCCTGTTAGGTTTGGAGTTCCCTCATCAGTGACAACGAGGATGTCAACATCTCCGAGCTTCTCACGTATCGACATCAGCGTGAGATCTAAGAAATATTTATCGTCAGAGAAATGATAAGGGATACCAACCAGAATTGCCATGACGCTTTGTGTATCTAGTTAAAATTAAATAGTTTCTCCCCTTTTAAAGGACTGACTTCCTCCCCGCCCTGGAAGGGTCGAGGCTTTTCGTCCCCTTAACCCCCATTTTTTGTCAGATCCCGCTTCTCTTTACTACCAACTCATAGTACAGAAAAGCACCTATACCTAACGCCGTTAATAACACTATTGCCAGTATAGTCATCATAGATGGTCCAGTAGATGATCCAGGAGAAGGAGATGGAGAAGGAGAAGGTGACTGAGTGGGCTGGCATATTTGAATTTGCACCGTACCTCCTGCATAAAACGGTCCCCAACCTACACCCACAGATATCGTCTGTCCCTGTTGAACCACTATGTTTATGGATCCTCCAGTACCTTGTATTGTAGTAATCAAGTTACCGTTTACTCTCACTCCGAACTGACTTGGAGGACTTCCACTAGTTACGGTCGCAGTTATTGTGTATACACCTGATACTGGTGCTACGATGCTTATAACTGATGTTATACCTCCCCCTAGACCTCCAAATCCTATTGTCTGAGTACAGGAGTAACAATTACCGCTCGTGCTACATTGTCCGCTATTACAAATACACTGTTGGGATGATGACATGATGTGATCTCTAACAATAAAAAATAAATAGTTTTTGTTACCCTTCTAGCTCTCGTTAAAATGGCATTACAAATTCCCAATTTTTCGTATCATACACGGCCCTATATGGTTGGAAAATCTTAACGTAATCCCTGATAATATTAACAATATTTCCACGACCAGATACATGCTCCTTACCATAATATCTCTGTACTATATCACACGCTTCGTTCTCTGTAAACCCTCCATACAACCTCTCCTTATCAATTTTCTTTAATATCTCAAAATAATAGTCTCCAGGTAGAGGGTCTCCAACAGCCAGTGGAAAATACCCAACTATTTGATCTACTATCTTATCCAATTTCATATTCCGTACCACTACATCCAATTTTACCAGTTCTATCGCCACCTTCTCAAACGTGTGGCCCTGTCCTACAACCATAATAACATATTTAATTCCAGTTCTAGGTTTCGCGTTAATCCTCCCAACCGAAAACCCCAACTTCGTCAAATATGACCGTATAATATACGAACTATTACATAAGAAAGGGAACTCAAAATCAGTGAATGAACTTATCATAAAGGTGTGAATATCTGCAATGACCTCATCTGGTTTTGCAACTCCTTTATCATACGTCGATTCATCTATTACGCTACCATCAGCAAACATGACGTAATCTCCTGGCAATAATCTAGTGGTGAACCAATTTTTCACTCGTTCAACAATTTCATACTCTTCTTCCATTTCTCAACACCATAGACCCCGTTCGTACTGGCGAGGAGTTAAATCTGACTTCCTCCCCGCCCTGGAAGGGCGAGGGTTCCCTTCCAGAGGGCTCATCGTTCCCACCATCGGTTCGGGACTACATCCCTCATTTGGTGGGCAGTCGAGGGGGTCAGAGACCCCCTCCCATTTGAAAGGGGGACTTTCATTGCCGAGCTCTAGTCCCATGAAGGAAAAGGAAGATAACGGTTGCTCCTCCCACAGTCCCATTAAGCCCTCCATCGAGCTGGGGTGGAGCGTCGTTAGCGTCACTAAAAGATATCTCAAAAAAGAAGTATTTAAACTTTCTATAAGGGGCTATCCATCCCCGCCCTAAAGGGCGAGGCTTTCCGCCCCCTTAACCCCTTTCTTTGTAAATACGAATCACAACTTCATTTTTTCTACACGTGCTTTTATGATGGGTTCATCTTCTGTTTCGTCTTCAATACCACGTAACTCTATTATATTTACAGGTGTTTTTGGAAGAGGTTCACTTTTGTTTTTGCCTGTTTCGATCTGAATCTCCATTTTCTCTACACGTGCTCTTGGAACTGGTTCATTCTTTATTTCATCTACTATTCTGCTTATTCCCTCTCTTATTGCTTCACTTCTGCTTATTTTGTGTTTCATAGCATACATGTCTAATAGTTCTAGTAGGTCTTCTTCTACCTTAAATGTTACGATTCTCATGGTTTTTCTGATCCACAATTAGGACGAGGAGGTTAAAAAAGGTAACACCGAAAAACACGGTATTACTTTGCTTGAGCGTTTAGGCGTTACCTTAATACGATCTTCTCTATACTTATGTCGTTATCAAAACATTTAAAAATATTTTTTGGTATATATATGGGTGTATGTTGGTGCATGGCAAGTCTAACAGACGATGAGCTATGCACTGCCCCCAGCTGACGGCGGGCACTGAACAGTGATGCCACGCCCGTGAGGGGTGCTTGAACTGTGAGAGACACCTCAGTGGGCGTAGAACCCTCGCCCTTTAGGGCGGGGAGGAGGTCAGACCTTGGTTACACTTATGGTTGAACCTGCATTTAAACCGTTTGAAAATACTACAACGTATCCTTGAGGGTCTACAAATCCTTGACCAGGGAACGATATGGTTTGAATTAATGAGCCGCTTAATGTATATTTGTTTACAATGAATGTGTTGCCATTCTGTATACCAACGTACGCCGTTCCATTAACTATCTCCAGGAAAGGCCCAATTGAGGATGACTGAATTAGGTTAACCGTATTTATAGCACCGTTTGTGAGGTTCAATGATGCAATCTTGACTATACCATCCCCACCTTGAAATAGGAAATAGAGAGTACCGTTGTTATAGTACAAGGCTTGCACTCCACCCGCAACCCATGACGATGCTATGTCTGCAACATATGTAGGTGTTATCGTATTAGACGTCCCACACAACACATTTATCACGCTAGTCCCATTCGAGTACAACTGGGATAGGGTTACAGATTCGACTATAGCATGGGAATTGTTCAGGTTCTTTGCGACAAAGTACACTGTAGAACCCACTAATGTAGACGGTTTACGATACAGATCCAGGGGGTTACCTTCATTATCGTTTGGAGACAACATACCGAAAAGGTACGGTCGTAACGATGAGTTATATATAGCATACCCAGTAGAACCAGTAGTGGAACCCTGGCTGGATCCACCAAATACAACTATATCACCATTATTTCCAGCCACAGCTCCAGACATATTCATGTTATCACAGGAACCTCCTTGAAGCTTTGAAATGACTAACTTGCCAGTTGACATATTAAAGAACCCTTGATATGGTGCACATGGTGCGGCACACGGAGACCAGGGCTGGGACGAATTCTCTCCACCTCCGAATACTATGTAATTCCCTATAATAGCCCTCCCAGTTATATTACTGTAGTCTACCCCTGGCATCGGGGTCACTGGATCTGGAATAGTTGACGGCACACCGTTATTAACAAGTATCGCGTAGTCACCCCCACCATATGGAGCTAACTGGAACGCGAACATGGTAGGGGTAAGGACCACTCTTGCGTTATTACTTATCGTGCCAGGCAGTGTTGCCGATAACGTAATTGATGCAGTTGGTGCTCCAAGTGCTCTTCTAACACCAAAGTATAGCACAACAGCTAATACGGCTACTAACCCAAGTGCTATTAGCAATCTACGACTAACTATTGCCATCCCCCGACAAGAATATGTTGAACGTTCCAGAACCTTGGAAATTGGAAAGGTAAATGTAACCAGTCCTAGACTGTAACAATGTGGATCCAGTAGGAGGATACTCCGCTTCCCCAGACTGCGTAACTAGGTTTACGGTTATTGATGTTCCTGCTGGAGAGTTGGTTACTGGATCATAATCACTTACCATGAATGAAACTCCAGACCCTACAAACGTTATATCCTTATCCCCGACATAGAACACAGATTGGACTACGCTAGGCTGTCCGTTTATAACTACGGATGAAATAGAGCCGTTTGATACTGACACACTGATGTGTTTATGCGTCTCTAGATTTACCTCAGGTTCTACGTTAATAACACCTATGGCATGCGTTTCTATATTCACTTTCAAATTACCCTGGAACGTTATACTAGTTACGTTAGTCAGATTCTCAATCTCGAGCTCCCCTACTACTGGTATGACAACAGTATTATTACTGGTAACAAATCCCTGCAACGAAGTAGGAGGAGCAGACGAGAATTGAATTGTGACCGAACCCACACCATGAACGTGGATATTGATAGCTGACCCTGGAGATGGGGCAAAAGTTTGAGGAGATGATTGCGTTACGGTAATTTGTTGTGTTTCTTTAGCGTGTACCATACTTCTCTCTCATTGAGTTGGGACTAAAAATTTTTATAGTTTTCTACATTATGGCGAGCTACCCCGCCCTAAAGGGCTCCGCCACCTTAACCCCCATTTTTTGTAAAAAACTTTTTTATATTTAACTCGCCTTACAGACTGGGTCTCTGGTGTGAAAAGATGAGACCACATGCCAGGATAGGTCAGATATATATCAAGAAAAGTATTGCTACCCAGCAACAACCATCATTAACATGGCAATTTGTTCCTCAAGATCAAGCTGTGATATGGACTGTAAGTAATCCCACTAATACATCATTGTCAGCGGCCATATGGAGGGGAGTGCCTAATTATGCACCTACCTACTTCTTTGGGGGTGCATTCAACATGGTATACCTACCTAACGGTGTACCATCTTGTGCTCCTCCACAAGAGTTCTGTTTGGGCATACTCAAAAACCCAGACTCATTAATAGGGTATCCAGCATTCGTGTTTAACTTACCTCCTAACACATCATACTCCATCGAGGAGTTTGGGTTTACCCAACAAGCCGCACAGAACATACAAGCTGAGTTGGTTATACTCAACCCTGGCCCTGTAAAGAAGTACGTAGTATATTATGACCCTGCGTTACCTTTGATGTACATGCTTGAGATAGGTATGCAGGTTGGTTATCTGCCATCTCCGTACAGTATCATCACACAGATGTATTTGACTCCTAAGTTCTACCCTAACACGTTTAACTACTGGGTTTTGGAGGACAACATCCTTACTAAAAATCCCTTCATGAAAGCGTTGTATAACATTAACTTACTGGCTTCACAGATAGCCAACGCTCTCAGCTCCTCCAAGCCCTGAAGGTCTAGGCTTGCCGTTTGTTTCGTCAAAAGATGACTGGTTGCCACGTTTCGGTGTCGTATACTACGCGGTAGGGCCTGAACACACGATCATAAGCCTGTGATATCTTAAAGACCTCTTTTGATAGGTCACGTTTATTTTCATCAAAATATCCAATCACTATAAGTATAGCATCATCCCACGTGTGGCCAGCGAAGAGTTTTTGGCTAATCAACCGATATACTATTTCGTGACGGTCATCGCGTTCAATGATCTTATTTTCGCTAAGTAATTTAGGGCCTAACACGGAGGACACGATTTTAGGGAGATTCAAGTTGTTGGCTACAACGTCTAGGTCGACTAGTTCTATGGCTAATCTATCTTGGAATTCATATGCCGCGATAAAGTACTTCAGGTTACTGAGTACGGCCGTATTAAACCATTCGTCTTTTTCAAATAGACTATTTGGTTCCTCTACATAACCTATCTTATTTAGGTAAAGTAATGCAAAATCGATCTCATGAACAAGCATTGGGAATTCAAACTTGAACAATTTATAAGTGCCATCCACATACACATATCCTATCACTTGGTTATTGATGGGCGGGTTCTGTTTATAGAGATTTTTATACAATATTGTCGGCGTAATTCTGTTATCATTTAATAAAAAATACTTATCTTGATGAATCTGTTCTGCTCTATATAGTTCTTTAATTCGCTCCAGGATTTGATACTCATTCATAAATTGACTTGATCAGTTAAAATATAAAAACACTAATTAGACCAGGACTGGTTGCCACGTTTTAGTATCGTATACTACGCGGTAGGGTCTGAATATACGTTCATAAGCCTCCGATATCTTAAAGACCTCTTTTGATAGTTCACGTTTATTACCATCAAAATATCGAGTCACTATACGGTTAGCATCATACCACGTGTGGCCAGCGAAGAGTTTTTGGCTACTCATACGATCTACTATTTTGTCAACCTCATCAACTTCAATCATGTTATTTTTGCTAAGTAATTTAGGGCCTAACACCAAGGACACGATCTTAGGGAGATTGAGGTTGTTGGCTGCGACGTCTAGGTCAACGAGTTCTATGACTAATTTATCTTTGAATTCATGTTCCGTAATACTCATATCTTTCATTTCACTCGTAATACAATATATAATATACTTCAAATTGGGCAGTGGAGCTGGACCGAACGGACTATCTCCTTTAATCACGTAACCTTTCTTATAGAGGTACGCATACAATATAAAGTCCCAATTGATAAGCGTTGGGAATTCTAAATCGGATACAAAGTCAGTTGTGTAATCATAAACATATCCTATGACTTGTTCGCTTATGGATGGATTGTGTTGATATGAATGTTCATACGATTCGATCGAGATAATAGTTCTATCGTTTAATAAAAGATTATCATCTGCTTTAATTGATGTCGTCCTATACCTATCTTTCACTAACTCCACGATTTGATACTCGTCCATAAGTCATCTTGACCAGATAAAATATAAAAACACTAATTAGACCAGGACTGGTTGCCACGTTTTGGTGTTATATACTACGCGGTAGGGTCTGAAAACCCGTTCATAAGCCTCCGATATCTTAAATACCTCTTTTAATAGTTTACGTTTATTATCATCAAAATATAGATACAGTATATCGTAAGCCTCATTCCACGTGTGGCCAGCGAAGAGTTTTTGGCTAATCATCTGTTCTATTATTTCGTCATACTCATGTCGATTTATCTCATTTTCACTAAGTAATTTAGAACCCAACACCGAGGACACGATTTTAGGGAGATTGAGGTTGTTGGCTGCGACGTCTAGGTCAATCAGTTCTATGACTAATTTATCTTTGAATTCAGATTGCGTAATGCCCGTATCTTCCGTACTACTAGCAATGCAATATATAATATACTTCAAATTGGGGAGTGGGGCTGGACCTAACGGACTATATCGTCTAATCAAGTAACCTATCTTATAGAGATAAGCATAGGATATAAAGTTCCATTCGATAAGCGTTGGGAACTTTAATTCGGATACAAAGTTAGTTCTATCATGATAAACATATCCTATGACTTGTTTGCTTATGGATGGATTGTTGGATGGATTGTGTTGATATAAGTGTTCATACGATTCGATCGAGATAATAGTTCTATCACTTAATAAAAAATTACGATACCGTTTAATTAATGTCGTCCTGTACCAGTCTTTCACTCGCTCCAGGATTTGATACTCGTTCATAAATTGACTTGACCAATTAAAATATAAAAACGCTTATTAGACCAGGACTTGTTCCCACGTTTTGGTGTTATATACTACGCGACGGGGTCTGAATACACGTTGATAGGCCTCTGATATCTTAAAGACCTCTTTTGATAGTTCACGTTTATTACCATCAAAATATCGATACGCTATAATCATAGCATCATCCCACGTGTGGCCAGCGAAGAGTTTTTGGCTACGCATCTGTTTGTCTATTTCGTCAAGCTCATATCCATTTATGTTATTTTTGCTAAGTAATTTAGGGCCTAACACGGAGGACACGATTTTAGGGAGATTGAGGTTGTTGGCTGCTACGTCTAGGTCAACGAGTTCTATGACTAATTTATCTTTGAATTCATGTTCCGTAATACTCATATCTTTCATTTCACTCGTAATACAATATATAATATACTTCAAATTGGGCAGTGGAGCTGGACCGAACTGAATATTTCCTTTAATCACGTAACCTTTCTTATAGAGGTAAGCATACGATATAAAGTTCCAATTGAAAAGCGTTGGGAATTCTAAATCGGATACAAAGATAATTGGACGATAATTAACATATCCTATGACTTGTTTGCTTATGGACGGATTGTGTTGATATGAGTGTTCATACAATTCATACGAGATAATAGTTCTATCATTTAATAAAAAATTATGATATGGTTTAATTGGTGCCGTCCTGTACCAGTCTTTCACTAACTCCACGATTTGATACTCGTCCATAGGTCATCTTGATCAGTTAAAATATAAAAACACTAATTACATCACTACTGGTTGCCACGTTTTGGTGTCATACACAATACGGTAGGGTCTGAATACACGTACATAAGCCACGGATATCTTAAAGACCTCTTTCGATAGTTCACGTTCATTATGATCAAAATATCGAGACACTATATACTCAGCATCATTCCACGTGAGGTCAGCGAAGAGTTTTTGGCTAAGCATCTGTTTGAGTATTTTGACAAGCTTATCATGTTCAATGATCTTATTTTGACTAAGTAATTTAGGACCCAACACTGAGGACACTATGTTAGGGAGATTAAGGTTGTTGGCTGCGACGTCTAGGTCAATTAGTTCTATTACTAATCTATCTTTGAATTCATATTGCATAATATCCGTATCTTTCATACTTCTCGTAATACAATGTATAATATACTTCAAATTAGGCAATGGGGCTGGACCTAACGAACTATATCCTCTATATAAGTAACCTTTCTTATAGAGGTAGGCATGCGATATAAAGTCCCAATTGTTAAGCATTGGTAACTCTAAAATGGATACAAAGATAGTTGTACGATAATTGACATATCCTATGACTTGTTTGCTTATGGACGGATTGTGTTGATATGAGTGTTCATACGATACGTCCGAGATAATGGTTCTATCGTTTAATAAAAAATTATGAACTGCTTTAATTGATGTCGTCCTATACCTATCTTTCACTAACTCCACGATTTGATACTCGTCCATAAGTCGTGTTGATCAATTAAAATATAAAAATACTTATTACATCAGGACTGGTTGCCACGTTTTGGTGTCGTATACTACGCGGTATGGTCTGAAAACCCGTTGATAGGCCTCTGATATCTTAAAGACCTCTTTTGATAGTTCATGTTTGTTTCCATCAAAATATCGAAACACTATATCCTTAGCATCATCCCACGTGTGGCCAGCGAAGAGTTTTTGGCTACGCATCTGTTTGTCTATTTCGACAAGCTCATATTCAAGAATCTCATTTTCGCTAAGTAATTTAGGACCCAACACTGAGGACACCATTTTAGGGAGATTGAGGTTGTTGGTTGCGACGTCCACGTCAATTAGTTCTATGACTAATTTATCTTGGAATTGATATGCCGTAATACCCATATGTTCCGTATCACTCGTAATACAATATATAATATACTTCAAATTGGGCAGTGGAGCTGGATAGAACGGACTATATCCTATAATCACATAACCTATCTTATAGAGGTAAGCATACGGTATAAAGTCCCATTGGAGCGATGGGAACTCTAAAGTGTATACAGAGATAGTTGTATCATTAAAAACATATCCTATGACTTGTTTGCTTATGGACGGATTGTGTTGATATGAGTGTTCATACGATACGTCCGAGATAATGGTTCTATCGTTTAATAAAAAATTATGAACTGCTTTAATTGATCCTGTCCTATACCTATCTTTCACTAACTCCACGATTTGATACTCGTCCATAAGTCATCTTGATCAGTTAAAATATAAAAACACTAATTACAACAGGACTAGTTGCCACGTTTTGGTATCATACACAATACGATAAGGTCTGAAAATCCGTTGATAAGCCACAGATATCTTAAATACCTCTTTTGATATTTTACGTTTATTATCATCAAAATATTGATACACTATATAGTAAGCATCATCCCACGTGTGGCCAACGAAGAGTTTTTGGCTACGCATCTGTTTGTCTATTTCGACAAGCTCATCATGTTCAACCATGTTATTTTCGCTAAGTAATTTAGGGCCTAACACCGAGGACACGATTTTAGGGAGATTCAAGTTGTTGGCTACGACGTCCACGTCAAGTAGTTCTATAACTAATCTGTCTTTGAATTCGTATTGAGTAATTCCCGTAGATCCCGTACTACTCATAACACAATATATAATATACGTCAAATTGGGTAGTGGGGCTGGACCTAACGGACTATACCATTTAATAACGTAACCTATCTTATGGAGGTAGGCATACAGTATAAAGTTCCATTGGAGAGTTGGGAACTCCAAAGTGGACACTAAGTTAGTTCTATGATCATACACATATCCTATAACTTGTTTGCTTATGTATGGATTGTGTTGATATGAGTTTTCATACAATTTCTCCGAGATAATAGTTGCATCGTTTAATAAAAAATTATGAAATGGTTTAATTGATCCCGTCCTATACCCGTCTTTCACTCGCTCCACGATTTGATACTCGTCCATAAATTGACTTAATCAATTAAAATATAAAAACGCTTATTAGACCAGGACTTGTTCCCACGTTTTGGTGTCGTATACTACGCGACGGGGTCTAAAAACCTGTTCATAAGCCTGTGATATCTTAAAGACCTCTTTTAATAGTTCACGTTCATTTTGATTAAAATACTGATACACTATATGGTCAGCATCATCCCACGTGTGCCCAGCGAAGAGTTTTTGGCTACTCATGCGATCTACTATTTCGTAAAACTCATCGTATTTAATCATCTTATTTTCGCTAAGTAATTTAGAACCCAATACCGAGGACACGATCTTAGGCAGGTTAAGGTTATTGGCTGCTACGTCTAGGTCAACGAGTTCTATGGCCAGCCTGTTTTTATATTCTACCCCACGAATATAATATTTCAGGTTGGGAAGAGGATAACGTCCGTGTGACTGATCGAGTAAAACATAGCCTCTTTTATAGACATACAATTCCACTATTTTCTCGGCATCAACAAACATCGGAAATTCAAACGATGTTATTGGATTGTCTATAATTTCTAACAGATCGACCAATCCTATTGCACGATCACTTATCTGGCCCTGTGTATTGGATTCATAGAACGAAGGAGGTGGAACAAAACTAATCATGTTACCATTAAGCAAAACATAATACGATCCGCGGTGTCCTTTTCTATACCAGCCTTTCACTCGATCCGCGATTCGATACTCGTCCATAAGTCATCTTGATTAGTTAAAATATAAAAACATCAATTACATCAGGACTTGTTCCCACGTTTTGGTGCTATATACTACACGGTAGGGTCTGAACACACGTTCATAAGCCTCCGATATCTTAAAGACCTCTTTTGATAAGACACGTTCATTTTTATCAAAATATCGAAACACTATAAGCCAAGCATCATACCACGTGTGGTCAGCGAAGAGTTTTTGGCTACGCGTGAGATCTACTATTTCGTCAAGCTCATACTCAATCATGTTATTTTCGCTAAGTAATTTAGGACCCAACACTGAGGACACGATTTTAGGGAGATTGAGGTTGTTGGCTGCGACGTCTAGGTCAACTAGTTCTATGACTAATCTATCTTGGAATTCGTATCTCGTAATACCCGTATCTTTCATACTTCTCGTAATACAATATATAATATACTTCAAATTAGGCAATGGAGCGGGACCTAACGGACTATATCTTTTAATCATGTAACCTATCTTATGGAGGTAAGCATACGGTATAAGGCTCCATTCGAGGATTGGGAACTCTAATTCTGATACAAGGTCAGTTGTATAATTATCAACATATCCTATAACCTGCTTGCTTATGGACGGATTGTGTTGATATGAGTGTTTATACGATTTCTCAGAGATAATAGTTGTATCGTTTAATAAAAAATTATGATATGGTTTAATTAATGTCGTCCTATACCTGTCTTTCACTAACTCTACAATTTGATACTCGTCCATAAATCGTCTTGACCTGTTAAAATATAAAAACACTTATTACATCAGGATTGGTTGCCACGTTTTTGTGTCATACATAATGCGGTAGGGTCTGAAAACCTGTTGATAGACCTCTGATATCTTAAAAATGTCTTTTGATAGTTTACGTTTATTATCATCATAATCAAAATACCGTTTAACTTTAACATAAACATCAAACCATGAGTAGTCACCGAAGAGTTTTTGGCTAAGCATCTGTTTGTCTATTTCACGACGCTCATCATCTTCAACGATGTTATTTTCGCTAAGTAATTTAGGGCCTAACACCGAGGATACTATCTTAGGGAGGTTGAGGTTGTTGGCTGCGACGTCTAGGTCGACTAGTTCTATGACTAATCTATCTTGGAACTTATATCTTGTACTACTCCTATATTTTATCCTTCTCGTAAGACTATATATAATATACTTCAAATTGGACAGTGGAGCGGGACCTAACGAACCTTGTCCTCTAATCACGTAACCTATCTTATAGAGGTAAGCATGCGGTATAAAGTCCCCTTTAATAACCATTGGGAACTCTAAATCAGATATAAAAATAGTACTATCATTATAAACATGTCCTATGACTTGTTTGCTTATGGATGGATTGTGTTGATATGAGCGTTCATACGATTTCTTCGAGATAATAGTTGTATCGTTTAATAAAAAATTATGAGCTGGGTTAATTGATCCTGTCCTATACCTGTCTTTCACTAGCTCCACGATTTGATACTCGTCCATAAATTGACTTGACAAGTTAAAATATAAAAACACTAATTAGACCAGAACGGGTTGCCACGTTTTCGTGTCGTATACTACACGGTAGGGTCTGAATACACGTTCATAAGCCTGTGATATCTTGAATACCTCTTTTGATAGGTCACGTTCATTATCATCAAAATATCGAGACACTATATCAGAAGCATCATACCACGTGTGGTCAGCGAAGAGTTTTTGGCTACGCGTGAGATCTACTATTTGGTAAAACGCAAGTATATTCATCTTATTTTCGCTAAGTAATTTAGGACCCAACACTGAGGACATAATCTTAGGGAGATTGAGGTTGTTTGCTACGATGTCTAGGTCAACGAGTTCTATGACTAATCTATCTTTGAATTCAGATTGCGTTATACTCGCAATACAATATATAATATACTTCAAATTGGGCAGTGGGGCTGGACCGAACGGACTGTCTCCTGTAGCCACGTAACCTTTCTTATAGAGGTAAATATAAAATATAATGTTCCATTTGATAAGTGTTGGGAACTCTAAATCGGATACAAACCTAGTTCTACTATCATTATAAACATATCCTATGACTTGTTCGCTTATGGATGGATTGTGTTGATATGAGCGTTTATACGATACGTCCGAGATAATAGTTCTATCGTTTAATAAAAAATTATGATATGGTTTAATTGATGTCGTCCTGTACCAGTCTTTCACTCGCTCCACGATTTGATACTCGTCCATAAATCGTCTTGGCCTGTTAAAATATAAAAACACTTATTACATCAGGACTTGTTGCCACGTTTTGGTGTTGTATACTACGCGGTAAGGTCTGAAAATCCGTTGATAAGCCACAGATATCTTAAAGACCTCTTTTGATAGGTCACGTTTATCTCTATCAAAATATTGAGTCACTATATCAGAAGCATCATACCACGTGTGGTCAGCGAAGAGTTTTTGGCTACTCATGCGATCTACTATTTCGTAAAACTCATCTCCATTTATCTCATTTTCACTAAGTAATTTAGAACCCAACACTGAGGACATGATCTTAGGGAGGTTAACGTTGTTTGCTACGATGTCTAGGTCAACGAGTTCTATGACTAATCTATCTTGAAATTCATATCCCATAATACCTGGAAATCCCGTATTAGCTGTAATACAATATATAATATACTTCAAATTGGGCAGTGGAGCTGGACCTAACGAACTTATTAATCCAATCACGTAACCCTTCTTATGGACGTAAGCATCCACTATAAAGTTCCAGTCGATAAGCGTTGGGAACTCTAAAGTGGATACAAACTCGGTTCTAACATTATAAACATATCCTATGACTTGTTTGCTTATGGACGGATTATGTTCATATGAACGTTCATATGATCGGTACGACATAATGGTTGCATTATTTAATAAAAAATTATCATATATTCTAATTGATCCTGTCCTATACCAGTCTTTGACTAGCTCTACGATTTGATACTCGTCCATAAATCGTCTTAACCAGTTAAAATATAAAAACACTAATTAGACCAGAACGGGTTGCCACGTTTTGGTGTTGTATACTACGCGGTAGGGTCTGAATATACGTTCATAAGCCTCCGATATCTTAAATACCTCTTTTGATAGTTCACGTTCTTTTCCATCAAAATATTGATACATTATATCCTTAGCATCATCCCACGTGTGCCCGCCGAAGAGTTTTTGGCTAAGCATCTGTTTGTCTATTTTGTCAAGCTTATGATATTCAATCATGTTATTTTCGCTAAGTAATTTAGAACCCAACACCGAGGATATGATGTCAGGAAGATTGAGGTTGTTGGCTGCGACGTCTAGGTCGACTAGTTCTATGACTAATCTATCTTTGAATTCATGTTCCGTAATACTCGCAATACAATATATAATATACTTCAAATTGGGCAGTGGAGCTGGACCTAACGGACTATATCCTCTAATCAAGTAACCTTTCTTATAGAGGTAAGCATCCGATATAAAGTTCCATTCGAGCATTGGGAACTCTAAAATGGATACAAAGTCAGTTCTATAATAATAAACATATCCTATGACTTGTTTGCTTATGGACGGATTGTGTTGATATGAGTGTTCATACAATTCATACGAGAGAATAGTTGTATCGTTTAATAAAAAATTACGAAATACTTTAATTGATACTGTCCTATACCAGTCTTTCACTCGCTCCAGGATTTGATACTCGTCCATAAGTCATCTTGATCAGTTAAAATATAAAAACGCTAATTAGACCAGGACTTGTTGCCACGTTTTGGTGTTGTATACTACGCGGTAGGGTCTGAATATACGTTCATAAGCCTGTGATATCTTAAAGACCTCTTTTGATAGTTCACGTTTATTTTCATCAAAATATTGATACAGTATATCATAAGCTTCATTCCACGTGTGGTCAGCGAAGAGTTTTTGGCTAAGCACCTGTTTCTTTATTTCGATAAACTCATCATATCCAATCATGCTATTTTCACTAAGTAATTTAGGCCCTAACACCGAGGACGTGATTTTAGGTATATTAAGGTTGTCGGCTGCGACGTCTAGGTCGACTAGTTCTATTACTAACCTATCTTTGAATTCATATCCCATAATACCCGTATCTTCCGTACTACTCTTAATACAATATATAATATACTTCAAATTGGGCAGTGGAGCTGGATCTAACCAATTATATCCTCTAATCACGTAACCTTTCTTATGGAGGTAAGCATCCGATATATAGTCCCATTTGATAAAAAGCGTTGGGAACTCTAAAAAGGATACAAAGATAGTTGTACTATAATTAACATATCCTATGACTTGTTTGCTTATGGATGGATTGTGTTGATATGAGTGTTCATACGATTCGTACGAGATAATAGTTCTATCGTTTAATAAAAAATTATGATCTGCTTTAATTGATCCTATACTATACCTATCTTTCACTAACTCCACTATTCGATACTCGTCCATAAGTCATCTTGATCAGTTAAAATATAAAACATTAATTATACCAGGACTGGTAGCCAGGTTTTGGTGTCGTATACTACGCGGTACGGTCTAAAAACCTGTTCATAAGCCTGTGATATCTTAATGATCTCTTTTGGTAGCCCACGTCCATTCATATCAAAATATAGAACCGTTATCAACTCAGCAAAACTCCACGTGTAATCAGCGAAGAGTTTTTGGCTAACCACGAGATGGTTTATTTCACCAATCTCGTCATCTTCAATAATGTTATTTTTGCTAAGTAATTTAGGCCCTAACACCGAGGACACGATATTAGGGAGGTTGAGGTTGTTGGCTGCGACGTCTAGGTCAATTAGTTCTAAGGCCAGCCTATTTTCATGTCTTCCCCCACTAATATAATATTTCAGGTTGGGAAGAGGATAACGTCCGTGTGTCTCATCTGCTAAAACATAGCCTCTTTTATAGACATATAATTCCACTATATCAATGCTATCACTAAACATTGGAAATTCAAATGATTCTATTTGACTACGTACCACTCCATACAGATTCACCAATCCTATTACACGATCACTTATCTGCCCCTGTGTATTTGATTCATGTAACGAAGGAGGCGGAACAAAACTAATGATGTTACCATTAAGCAAAACATAATACCGTACATAATCCCATTCATTGTGTGCTTCTCTATACCAGTCTTTCACTCGCTCCACGATTTGATACTCATCCATAAGTCATCTTGAACAGTTAAAATATAAAAACATCAATTACATCAGAACGGGTTGCCACGTTTTGGTGTTATATACTATGCGGTAGGGTCTGAAAATCTGTTGATAAGCCGCTGATATCTTCAAGACCTCTTTTGATAGTTCACGTTCTTTTCCATCAAAATATCGATACACTATATCCTTAGCGTCCTCCCACGTGTTGCCAGCGAAGAGTTCTTGGCTAAGCACCTGTTTCTCTATTTCGTAAATCTCAAAATATTCAATAATGTTATTTTGACTAAGTAATTTAGGGCCTAACACGGAGGACATGATTTTAGGGAGATTCAAGTTGTTGGCTACGACGTCTAGGTCAACGAGTTCTATGACTAATCTATCTTGGAATTCATATTGTATATCACTCGTAACACAATATATAAAATACTTCAAATTGGGCAGTGGGGCTGGACCGAACGGACTATCTTCTGTAATCACGTAACCTTTCTTATAGAGGTAAGCAGACGATACAAATTCCCGTCGGAGCAATGGGAACTCTAGAGTGTATACATAGATAGCACTATCATCATTATCAACATATCCTATGACTTGTTTGCTTATGGATGGATTGTGTTGATATGAGTTTTCATACGATTCGTCCGAGATAATGGTTCTATCGTTTAATAAAAAATTATGAACTGCTTTAATTGATCCTGTCCTATACCTGTCTTTCACTAGCTCTACGATTTGATACTCGTCCATAAGTCATCTTGAACAGTTAGAATATAAAAACACTAATTAGACCATGACTGGTTCCCATCTTTTAGTGTCATACACAATGCGGTAGGGTCTGAACACACGTACATAATCCACGGATATCTTAAAGACCTCTTTTGATAGTTTACGTTTATTTTTATCAAAATATAGAAACAGTATATGGTAAGCTTCATCCCACGTATTCCCAGCAAATACTTTTTGGCTACTAATCTGATCTACTATTTCGTAAAACTCATCATCTTCAATGATGTTATTTTCTCTAAGTAATTTAGAACCCAACACCGAGGATACTATGTTAGGGAGGTTGATGTTGTTGGCTGCGACGTCTAGGTCAATGAGTTCTATGACTAATCTATCTTTGAATTGATATCCAGTAATACCCATATATTCTGTAATACTCGAAATACAATATATAATATACTTCAAATTGGGCAGTGGAGCTGGACCTAACGAACTATATCCTGTAAATAAGTAACCTTTCTTATGGAGGTAAGCATACACTATAAAGTTCAAATCGATAAGCGTTGGAAACTCTAAATTGGTTACTAAGTCAGTTGCGTAATCATAAACATGTCCTATAACTTGTTTGCTTATGGACGGATTGTGTTGATATGAGTTTTCATACGATTTGTACGAGATAATAGTTGCATTATTTAATAAAAATCTATCATCTGCTTTAATTGATCCTGTCCTATACCTATCTTTCACTAACTCCACGATTTGATACTCGTCCATAAATCATGTTGTCCAGTTAAAATATAAAAACACTTATTAGAACACGACTGGTTCCCACGTTTCGGTGTCGTATACTACGCGGTAGGGTCTGAAAACCTGTTCATATGCCTGTGATATCTTTAAGACCTCTTTTGATAGTTTACGTTTATTTTTATCAAAATATTCATATACTATAACCTGAGCGTCACTCCACGTGTGACCAGCGAAGAGTTTTTGGCTACTGATCTGTTCGTTTATTCTGTCAACCTCATCATATTCAACCATGTTATTTTCACTAAGTAATTTAGGCCCTAACA
>Ga0209012_1002107_pt1 | contig 18253 bp, 19 predicted proteins | sample RS3BMetagenome_FD_184735 | JGI IMG/M metagenome (GOLD analysis project Ga0209012, IMG submission 184735) | Ferric oxide microbial mat and aquatic microbial communities from Rainbow Spring, Yellowstone National Park, USA - RS3B (SPAdes) (version 3) ...
CAGTCTTTGCCAAATCCGAGGGCCCAAAGTCGCTTCCCATGGCTTGTGCTGTCTAGCAGGCTAAGGAACAGAAGTGGTGGATTACCAGGAGTTATATAACAAGTAGTTAAGTCAATACGTGGTCGTGCAGCTGGGGGTCATCCGCCCGGGAGGTCCAGTGGGTGAATGCGGCGCCAACCACACCAGAGATGTCCTCCTCGACGATCCCGTTGGTGCCCGAGCGGGAGTGGAACACCTCGGTCTCGGCGTAGCCGATCACATAGGCGACGGCCCGGCGATGGCACTCGTAGATGACGGCCTTGGTCCCTTCGTCGGCGAGTGCCCAGGCGACCGACACCGACTTTGACGGGCTGAAGGTCAGGTCGAACCCGGCGACAGGAACACTGCCACGCGGGGCCTTGGGCGCGGAACCGAGCGGCTCGCCTGTGATGGGATCGGCCAACCCCGCCAGCATCGCCTCCAAGTGCCCCTCGGTCACCTGCGAGCCGGCTTCGACGCCCCTGCGGCCATCCAGCTCCGCCAATCCTGCGCCCAGGAACACCCCTGGCGGGGTACCAGAAGAGGCGTAGTAGCGAGCCAGGCCGTTGGAGCGCTCGGCGGCCCCATCGCCTGCGGCGACCGAGTCCATCAGGTAGCGGTAACCGCCGCCCAGACTGATGCGCCGTATCGAGATCACGCTCGGCTCCTGTCTCGGAGCGGGCGCGACGGATCGCACGGGTTCGAGATGCGGTCGGCAGTCCAAGCCGTCGCGGTCACGCACCCTCCCAAGGGCCGATGCCCGGCGCCTTGCGGCCGGGCTCCTGCCCTACCGGGAGGTGGTGGGGTCACCCATCGCCTCGAGCGTCACCGACTCAACTTCGCCGGCCCTGCGCGGACCGCGTGCCTCGAATGCCGACGGTGTAAGGGTGGAGATTCTTGCTTGGAAGGAGGCGGGCGGCGGGGTGGCGCTAGCCGTGGGGGGTCGGTCGTTGGGGCAGCTCTTGGATGAGACCTGTAGTGGTCTGAGCGGTCGGTGTCACTGGAGGGTGGTATGAGTAGCTGCATGGTGGTTCAAGACGCTCTGCGAGCAGCGGCCGAGCAGATCGCCGACGCAGCTGAGGGGTGGAGGCGCGCCTACGACGACTGGCAGCGAGCGATCAACCTAAGGGACCGTCTCTGCGAGCAGATGGACCGCCGAGTGACCAATGCCGCCGGGGGGCTCAGCGTGGCCCGCTTCGAGGCGACCTGCCGCAGGCGCTACTTCCACGACATCGAGGACGCCAAGGCCAAAGCCCGCGCGGTGCGGGCCAGGCCAGCGCTACACGCCGCCATCGCCGAGCGTGACGAGGTACGTGCCGCTGCCGACGTCAAGGTGCTTGCCGCTCGGATCGTCCTCGCCGAGGCGAGCAAGACAATGGCTCACTTCGGAACGTTCGGTGCCGAGATGATCGGCCTGGGTGAGACCGAGCTGCGCCGCTTGGCTCGGCGCCCTCCGATCCCCTGACGGGCTCACAGCCGCTACCAGCTCACACTCCGGGGAGGTGCCGGCGCCCCCATGGTAAGGGTGACCCCCTAACCCCGCCCCTGTCAGTGGCCGCAGGTAGCGGTCCAAGCAAGGAGGTCAGCATGACCGTCAGAGACGAGGTGCGCGACGCCCAGCGCGCTCTGGCCGCACTCGACGCCGCTCACGGTCGGGCCGTGGCGCGCCTTGATCAGGCGCTCACCCGGCGAAAGGAGGTGCTTGTCGAGGCCGACCGACAAGTCGCTGCCGCCAAAGGCGCAGTGGAAGCGGCGATAGCCGACATGGCCCGCCAGGTCTCCGCCGAGCTGACCGCCGCCGTCCTCGGCTTGGAGGTCGGCGAGGTTCGCCGCGTAGTGAAGAGCTGCCCGGCGGCAAGCAGCGCTGGCGATGGGAGCGCCAGGTGAGGGCCGCCTGCACCGTCGCATTGGTCTTAGACCTCACAGGTGGCGCCGCTGACACGCTGCCCCGGAGCGAGGACTGGCCGCTGTTCGTCGAGGAAGACGTCGCCGAGGCCGGCATCGTGGTGACTGGTGGCGCAAGAACAGCGGAAGCGATCGGCGTCTCAGCGGGGAAGAAAGGCAGGGGAGGGCAGGCAGTGGGGGAGCTGATCGAGGCGCGCTGCACTGGCTTGCGAGTGGCGCACGCGCGCAATGTGGCGAGACCAAGTCGGGTTCTCGTCGTCCGGCCGCGTCCACACGGTTCCCGCGTCCGGACACGCCTCCCCCGCCAGTGACTGGGCTATCCAGTGACTGGTCTATCTGGCCCTGACAGCGAAACGGCTCCCAGCTGGCACCGGGGGCCTTAAGTCCACAAGAGCAAGGAGCGCTCCACGTGTTCGATTCAACGATATCGGACCCCGATGACCACCGGGGTCCCTGGGCGGTGCGCCCAGCGTCCATGATTCCACGGGAGACTGTCGAGTGGGTGTGGCCGGGCCGCATTCCCGCAGGCAAGCTCACCGTAATCGAAGGAGACCCCGCTACCGCCAAGTCCACCATGACCCTCGACCTCACCGCGAGGGTTACCCGCGGGAGCGCTTGGCCTGACGGCAAGGCGGGACGGTCGCCCGCGTCGGTGCTGCTGCTTTCCGCCGAGGACGGTTGGGGGGACACGATCCGCCCTCGCCTGGAGGCGGCAGAGGCCGACCTGGATCGCTGCATCTGCGTCGCTGCGCGCCAGGTGGACAGCGAGCACGGTCCGATCCTGCGGCCAGTCGTCGTACCCGAAGACATCGGCTGGATCGCCAGGCTGATCGAAGAGTCCGCCGCAGCGATGGTGGTGATCGACGTGCTGGCCGCCTACCTGTCGGACCGCGTCGACTCCCACAAGGACCAGTCGGTACGTCGCCTGCTCGCCCTGCTCTCCTTGGCCGCGGCGCGGACCGGAGCAGCCGTACTTCTGATCAGACACCACAACAAGACCCCAGGCGGCCCGGCGCTCTACCGGGGAGGAGGCTCCATTGGGATTATCGGAGCGGCCCGCGCCGCCTACGCGGTGATCCGTGACCCCGACGACGCGGATCACCGCCTGGTGGCGACCGTCAAGTCGAACCTGGCGGTCGAAGCCCCGACGTGGGGGTACTCGCTCATCGACGTGCCCGAGTTGGGTGTCGCCCGGGTGCGCTGGGATTCCGAGGCGGACCGGAGAAGCGCGTCCGAGTTGTTAGCCGGAACGCAGTCCTCTGCTCTCAGTGAAGCCGTCGCGTGGCTCACCGCATGGCGGGTCGAGCACCCAGGGGCGGTCACGGCAGGCGATCTCCTTGCTGCCGCTGCCGACGCTGGGATCGCGACCACGACGCTGCACCGGGCCCGCAAGCAGATTGGCCTCCAGACCCACAAGGCGACCAATGGTTGGGTCGTCGACTGAACGCCGATCATGGCCGCCCGAAGCCCCAGACCGGCGGCCCCAGGCCGGTGAAGATTCCGAGACGACAGGCTGTGACCTCGAAGGCACCAAGATTCCAAGATTCCAAGATTCCAACGTCGTCCTAGCAACCATGGGTGGAATCTTGGATTCTTGGAATCTTGTGGCCACTTCCAAGCGCTCACAAGATCCGGGCGACGAGGAGGTTGACGATGCTCGGGGGCGAATGCGGGGGAACTGACGGCCGCCCAGAAGCGACCGGGCCTGCGGCATAGATGAGTCTGGGCTCAGGGCAGGCGGGTAGAGTGGCAGGGGTGGAAGCCTACGCGGTCGCTACCGAACTGCTCGCCGGGGTCGGCACCCGCTTGGCGCACTCACGTGCCGTGGCGCACCAGGCGACTTTCGTGTCGCCGGTATTGGACTCGCCTTGGAGAGCAGCGATCCTCGATGCCGCCTGGCTTCACGACGTCGGATATTGCCCGTCCGTGGCCAGTACCGGGTTCCATCCTCTCGACGGCGCGAGATGGCTGAGAAATCACGGCTGGCCACCTGAGGTATGTTGCTTCGTCGCTTGGCACACTCGTGCTGGCAGGGAAGCAACGTTGCGTCACCTCGCAGGCGAACTGACCGAGGAGTTCCCCCCACCCCCCGAAGCCGCCCAGGCCGCTCTCACGTGGGCTGATCTCACGTCTTCTCCCACAGGCCACGCCTGCTCAGCCACAGACCGTGTCGCCGAGATCCTGAGCCGCTACCCGCCGGAGTCGGTAGTGCACCGGGCTACTTCTGCGAACGTCGATGATCTTGTGTTGGACGTGCTGCTGATCGAAACAAAACTCGACGCGACTCGAGTCGCCGTCCGATGACACATGGTCGTACGGGCCTCGGCCACGACATTCACCGTCTGGTTCCTGGCCACCCACTCGTACTCGGCGGCGTGACGATCCCAGCTCCCGTGGGATTCGACACTCACTCCGACGGAGACGTGCTATGCCATGCCTTGGTAGACGCCCTTGCCGGCGCTATCGCCGACGGCGATCTGGGCACGCACTTCCCCGAGAACGATCCCGACGCCGAGGACGCTCGTAGCCTCGAGTTCGTCCGCGAGTTCTCCGCCTATGTGAAACGGGCGGGGTTCGACATCGCAAACGTCGACGCGTTCGTCGTCTTGGGCACGGTCAAGCTCAGGCCCTATATCGACGAGATGCGGTCCAACATCGCCGACGCTCTCGATATCGATCTCACCCAGGTTTCTGTAAAAGCCCGATCCAACGACGGTCTCGGGCCTGAGGGCGAAGGCACCGCCTGCGCCGCATGGGCAAACGTGCTCGTCTACCCTCGGGCTGGTTGAGCTTCCCGCCACACCCGATCGAACGAGCGGATGACGTTGGCAGCAACGCCGGCGTCGCTCTGGCGGCGAAAGCAGAAGACCGGAGAGGATCGGGCCGGGTTCCCCAATAGGTGCATGTTGACGAGCACTTCGTCGTCGAAGCGAAGGATCGACGCGTAAAGCGTCGCCGTCGACCAGCGCAGTGCGCTCGGGTTTGCATCGGCGATCGGCTGGGCGTACCCCGTTGCCAGTCGACACCGAGCGGCAAGGTTCGCTCCGATGCCCTCTTCTTCGCCTCTGTTCAGCACCGCAGCGCTATCGGGGTCGCCGAGACAAACACGTACCTCGGCGCCCTGGGCAAGCTTCGCTGCGAGCACATCGGCGAAGCCGGGCACCGTGTCCCACAGCCAAAGCCCGGCGTAGGCGAGGACGTCGATGTGGTGGGCGGCTCCGGCTGCCAGCGACTGAATAGTCGCCGGCGACACCTCGGCCCTCGTCGTGTAGAGCCCGACGAGCTCCCCCATGCCTTCCATCGGGGCGTCGGCCTCAGGCCATAGCACTGCCATCGGAACACCTAGTTTCTTAGCCGCACGCTCGCGCAAACGGGGATGCGGCGTACGGCCGGTGCTCACCCATCGGCCGGCCGTTTTGGGGTCCACCTCAATCTCCTGAGCGAACCGCTGCAGGTCCCATCCGCGTTGGCGTATTGCATCCGCGAGACGCGCGTTGCGGGCCACAACCCAACCGTAGCACGGCGGGACGTTTAGCAGCAGGATTCGTCCCGCAGATGTCTTTGCTTCGCGGTTATGGCGTCACCACCAAAAGGCGGACGGTAAATGGGTGACTCAACTCGCTACCAGCTACCGCTACCCGTCGAGGTTCGACTCGCGCTTCCCTTCGCAGACGCAGTTTCCCTCTCTGCTTGCGTCGGTCATAGCCTCACCGCCGTTGCCGGACTGGACCGTCGCTCAGTGGGTCGCGGTCTTACATGCGCCGCAGGCATCGCAACGGGTGTCCCGCTTCGCAGCCGAGCGGGGCGTCGCCGGGGTGGCGGTCATGGAGCGCCCTGAAGTGGCGCGGTTGCTGATCTGGGTGCACTCGACCTGGCCGGGATCCCTGCTGGCAATCGCGGGAGCTCTGACCGCAGCCCGCCATGTGCAGAAAACACATCCTGTCGACCTGGCGGCTGCCGGCAACTACGTCCTCGACGAGATTCGCCGATCTCGGGCCCGGCGGGACCGACGGCCGGCCGCGAAATGGCGGGTGGTCCCAGTGGACCCCGCGAAACTGCGTGCCGTCGCAGAGCACGCAGCCCCGTCCGGCGCGCCTTCGCGGGTGGTCGACGCCGTCGAGTGGATGCTGGGCTTCGCGGATCCCGAGGTTCGGCTCCCACTGGCGACCCGCCTGGACATCGAGGCCAGCTTGTCTTTGTTCTTGGGCTGGTACGTCGATCGGCTTGCCCGCCCGCAGAGCGAACCGGTGATCGCTCCGATCCCACCGAGCCGGTCCTTGTCCCCCAAGCAGCGTCTATCGGCTCGACTCGGCGATCGCGAGTTGATGTCGCTGCTCGTCGGCCCGCCCGGCTCGCGTGGCTGTCCGACGGAGACGGCCTGGCAGCAGGGTATGGGCTACTGGGCCATCGTGGCCCTGGTCTGCTGGGCGCGAGGTCAAGAACCCTCAGAGCCGTCCCCCGAGGCCTGCCAGTGGTGGTCCAGCCACCTGCGGGTCCTCGCCGCCCGACCCCAACATCTTCACCCCCCGGGGACCCTGGCTTCGGCTGCAACGCCGACCGAGGCACTCCAGCAGGCTGTATAGGAGCCGTATCCCCGCAGCCCTTCGGAGCGCTGGAGGAAGCCAAGGGTGACCCCATCACCGCCCTCGCGGGTGATGGCTGATCGCGACGACACCTGGCACCGCCATGGCGACGGCATCTGGGGCGGAGCGAACCCTCGCGAGCGCCGCGTGCTGGGCCGCAGGCAAGGAGGGGAGGAGGCGTGAGGGTCTTGCTTGGCGCAGGCGCGCCCGTCGCAGCGTTCGTCATTGGCCTGGTCATCGTGGCCGGCGGGACGGGCGGCGCCGCCGACCAGCAGGCGACGGTGCTCGCCTTGGTCAGCCAATCACAGTGCGCCACTCTTGGCGGGCCCGTCCCGACCCTCGACGCGGCTCAGGCAGCCAACGCTGCGATCGTCGTCAGCGCAACCGCCGCAGCGTCGGGGGAGAACGCTCATGCCGAGCAGGTCGCCCTCATGGTCGCGCTGACAGAGAGCGGGCTGCACAACGACGGCCCCGCAGCAGGCAATGACGGATCGCTCGGCCTGTTCCAGCAGCGCGCCGCTGCCGGGTGGGGGACCGCCGCACAGGAGATGAACCCCGCCGACGCGACCGCCATGTTCGTGCAGCGCCTGATGAATCTCCCGGGATGGGAGACGATGACGCCGTGGCTGGCCGCTCAGGCAGTCCAACGATCAGCGTTCTCCGGCGGCTCGAACTACTCGACGAACTGGGCTCCAGCTGGCTCGATCCTCGCGTCGATCACCGGCAACTTCACGGCCGGCGGGTGCGGCGGCGGCCCTGCGGGCGGCATGGTCGGCCCCGCCACCTCCTTCGGCCTGCCGGTCGGCTACACAATCCCCGCGTCGGCGACCGCCCCCGAACGCCTGGTGGTCACCTACGCGCTGAGCAAGCTCGGCTCCCGCTACGTGTGGGGCGCTGCCGGGCCTGCAGCGTTTGACTGCTCGGGACTGACGATGATGGCGTGGCGGCAAGCGGGGGTCAACCTGGGGCACTACACGGTCTCCCAGATGAGCGAGGGACTCGCCGTGTCACCAGCCGCTGTCGCCCCCGGCGACCTTGTGCTCACCCCCGGCTCGGATCCTCCCGGACCGGGCCTGCCCGGCCACGTCGGCGTCTACCTCGGGGACGGCCTCGTCGAATCCGCAGTCGATCCGCAGATCGGAGTCGTCGTCCAAACCTGGGCGGGGTTCGTCTCCGACGGCCTCGACGCCGTCGTCGACCCAGGCGCTGGCTAGCGATTGATCTATCCACCATCCAGATAGACGGGCCGCCCCATGCGGACCGCAAAAGAGAAAGGCGAACGCAAATGCATACCCCGTTCCTGGCGGTAAACATCAGCCCGAACACGACCGGTCTGCCCGGCATCTCCGAGCTAGAGACGATCGTCGGCGGACTGCTCACGGTCGGCCTCGTCGCCGCGATCGCAGGCCTTGTCATCTCGGCGATCGTGTGGGCTATCGGACACCACTCGGGCAACCCGAACCACAGCTCTAAGGGCAAGACCGGAGTGATCGCGAGTTTCGTCGCTGCCCTTCTTATCGGCGGGGCCGACGTGCTGATCAACTTCTTCGTCGCCGCCGGCCACACCCTCTAGTCGCCCTGCCTACGGATCGAGGTCACATCATGTCCACCAAACGCAAATGGTTCGCCGTCGTGTCGGCACTGATAGTCGTGGCTTGCGTAGTCGCGGTCGCGAATGGCGCGTTCAGCGGCCACGCCGCCAGGACGGCTTCTCCATCACCTTCGTCGGCAGCGCGGCCCGCGCATCTCCCACATCCTCTACGCCCCGTAAGCAGCCCGCCGAGCCAAAGCCTCAGCGCTACCGGCGCCGCTCGCCAACAAGCGGAGGACGCCAAGATCGCTGCCGAAGCGCCCCCCGCCGGCCAGTGGGCGGCGGTAGAGGCTCTGTCACCACCCACACCTAATCCCTCCCTGCAGTTCCCGTCGATACCAGCCACGGAACGCCAGAACCCCGACAGCTACGCCACAGCGTTCGTGGCGGAACTACTGAACATCAACTTCGCTTCCGCCCCCCGCTCCTCCCTGCTGTCGTGGGCTGTGTCGGAAACATCGCCAGAGACCACGCCCGGTACTCCCGCTTTAGCCGCGAGCAAGTTCCTCTACTTCAACTTGATATCGCCAGGCGGCCCCACCCCGTCTGAAGCGACGTGGACATCGAACGCGGCAGAGAACGTCACATGGTCCGCTTCGGGCGTGACCGTGAGCGTCGCTCCGGCATGGTCGCAGGCGATTGCTTCTGGCTGGCAGCCACCGGATCTCCGCATGGACTTCCTCGACGTGACAGGCAACCTGACTGTCACCCAAACCGGCCGGTCTTTGGCGGTCAAGCCGTTCTCGCTGCAGCTCGGCCTAGGCAGCGCCGAGTACCACCACGGCTACGGGGCGATGTCGCTCAACAACTGGACGGTCGGCTGATGCCCTCGATCCCAAACCCGCTCACGTGGATCACCGGTGCTCTCGGCGGGGCAGTAAAGAGTCTCGCGGGCGACGCTTTCCAGTCGATCGCTAAGGACTTCGCCACCGCGGCCGGGAAGGCCGCGAGCTGGCTGTGGCAGCAGATCGGCTCGTCGACGGCTGTCACCCTGGGCGGTGCGGGCTTCGACCGGCTGCTGGCGATCGTCATGGGTATCGCTGTCGTGGTCGGCATGGGCCTGTTCGTCGTGCAGATCATCACCTCGGTCCTGCGCCGGGACTCAGCGGGCCTCGCTCGAGCCGGGAAAGGCCTCCTGGTCGCTTTTCTCGGCGGTGCTGCCGCCATCGCCGTGACGGACCTGCTTTTAAAGGCGGTTGACGCTCTCAGCAACGGCGTCGTGGAGGCAGCGACCGGCGGCAGCATCAGCCACCTCGGCCAAGGGATCATGGTCACGGGCGCGGTCACCTCGCTCGCCGATCCCGCCGCGATGCTCGTCCTCGCGTTGATCGTGATTGGCGCCGTCGTGTTCATCTGGGCGGCGCTCATGATCCGCAAACTGCTGATCGTCATCGCCGCGGTGTTCGCGCCCGCTGCATTCGCCGGATCCCTCGCCGACATCTCAACCGGCTGGGTGAAGAAATGGATCGAGGGCATGGCCGCGCTGATCGCCTCCAAGCTGATCCTCGTGATCATGCTATTGGTCGGCTACTACATGATCACCGAGAACCTTGGCGCGGTCGGCACTGGTGGCGTCGCCGGCGCAAACCCGAGTGGCACTCAGGCGGTTACCCAGGTCGCGGCTGGCGGGGTGGTCCTCCTGCTAGCCGCGTTCGCCCCTTGGGTCGCCCTCAAGACCGTCCACTTCGCCGGAGAGCACATGGCCACCCTCCACGCGCACGCGACCTCGGCGACGGCCGGCGCCACGACAGCGATCGGCGCACCCCAGAAGCTGTCGGCCATGATGCCGTCCCGCCACCCCAGCAGAGGTGGAGTTGGCGGCTCGGGTGTCGTCACACCCACCGGTCCGCCTCGTGGCGTCGCCAGCGGCTCATCCGGGCTTGGCGGCGCCGGAGGCGGAGGTTTCGCAGGCGGCGCTGCTGGTGCTGGCGGTGTTTCCGCGGCTACGGGCGGCGCTGCTGCAGGGTTCGCCGCTGCGACTGCTGCCGGTTCGGCGGCGAAATCCGCCGCGACGGGTGGTGTGGAGAACGGCGCCGGGCACATGAACGGCAACGGCTCGACACCGCATCCTTCCCCGCCGTCAGCTCAACCTTCTGGGATGCCTTCTTCTCGGCCGATGCCACCACCATCAGCCCCGCCTCCCGGCGCCGCACCTATGCCGCCCAAGTCGAACTAGGCCCCCAAGTCGAACTAGCCGCCCGAAAGGATCATTACTTATGCCCACGACCGCTCCCCAGACAGGACCAGCCATGGTCCGCTTCGCCCGCATGTCCACTCGCGGGGTGATCCTCGGGTTCTCGCTCGCCAGGGCCGTGACCGTCGCCGCCGCGGCTGTTGTCATGATTGTCGGCCTTGTTGTCGCAGGAGGGGCAGGGTTTCTCGCCTCGGGACTACTGTGGGCGCCTCTGTTGGCGTCTGCCTTCGTCAACGTTCAGGGCCGGCCCGCCGTCGAGTGGGCGGAGGTGGCCGGCCAGTACGCCGCCCGGAAAGCAACCGGCCAGACCGAGTTTCGCAGCAAGCCGAGCAAACCGCGCCCGGCCGGAACGCTCGCCCTTCCCGGCGACGCCGCGTCCCTGCGCTTCTACGACGACCCCGTAACGGGATGCTGCATGATCCACGACCCGCACCGCCAGACGATCTCGGCTGTCCTCGCCGTCGAGCACCCCGCCTACGTGCTGCTCGCCCCAGACGAACAGGCGCAGCGGGTGTCTGCGTGGGGTCGCACGCTCGCGTCGCTCGCCCAGTCCGGCACCTGCGCAGCCGTGCAGGTCCTAGAAGCCACCGTGCCCGACCCTGGGGCCGGGATAGCCGGCTGGTACGACAAGCACGGGATACACGACGGGGCCTGGGCGGACGCCGAGTACCGGGCGCTGCTCGACCAGACGACGGTCGGGTCGTCGACGCACCGCACGACCGTCACCGTCGCCTTGGACATGCGACGAGCGGCGAAAGCAATCAAAGACGCCGGTAGGGGCACCAAGGGAGCCGCCGCGGTGCTCTCGGCGGACATGGTGGCCCTCGAACACGGACTGCGCACCTCGGGGCTACGGGTGAGCCACTGGCTATCTGGCACCGAACTAGCCGCCATCGTTCGGGCCGCCTACGACCCCGCAAGCACCGTGTTGGCCGGCCAGCCCGGAGCCAGAATGGACACTGCGGGGCCGGTCGCCATCTCGGAGCGCTGGGACCGTTTCCGTTCCGACTCGGGCTGGTCAGCGGTTCTGTGGGTGAGCGACTGGCCGCGAATCGACGTGCCCCCCCACTTCTTGCATCCCCTCGTGTTCTCGCCGGGGGTCCGCAAGACCATCTCCATCGTCGCTCGTCCCCTCCCCACCAACGACGCGTTGAAGGCGATCCGCCGAGCAAAGACAGAGGCGGTCTCCGACAGCCAACAAAGGGCGAAGATCGGCCAGATCCAAGACCTCTCCGACGTCCAAGAGTACGACGACCTCCTCAACCGGGAACGCGCACTCATCTCTGGCCACGCAGACGTCGCGTTCAGCGGCTTCATCTCAGTCACCGCAGCGACCGAGGACACGCTGTCCGCCGCTGTGTCTCAGATCGAACGCGCGGCCTCCCAAGCTGCGTGCGAGACGCGAATCCTCTACGGACGCCAAACCCAAGGATTCGTCGTCGCAGCCCTCCCACTCGCGATAGGAGCCTGGTAATGCCCCTCTCCCGCCGCACACCGAAACCTCAGCCTGCCACGTCGGCTACCCCCAGCTTCCCCGACATCCCCCCAGCCGCCCGCATCCCCGTCTCTGCGCCGTCCACCGACGAAGCGCTCGACAATGTTCGCTCGACGAGCGCCGCGTCACAACGATCAGGTGAGGGCATCAGACGGGCGGTTCCGCTAGCGGTTACCGGCGAAGGCAAGGCCGTCGGCGCCGCTCTGTTCGTGCCTGCCACTGCCCCGAGACGGGTACGCCGGGCTGCTACTGCAGCCGCCCGCAAGGTGGAGACCGACTATCGCCGTACACTCACAGCCCAACGCCGGGCCGAGGTAGAGGCTGTAGCCGCCGAAGCGAAAGCCGCCGCGTACCTGCCGAGGCGCGGGGAGGCTGGCCCTAAGGCTCTGCGCTGCGTCCGAGCGTTGAAGGTGCAGCCTCACCGGGCGACCAGCGAAGTAATCGCCGGGGCGTACCCGTTCCTTGCCGAGGCTGGACTTGGAAGCGAAGGCGTGCTCGTCGGACATGACTCGTGGTCGGGCGCCGCGTTCTGCTTCGACCCCTGGGTGCTCTACGAACACGGCGTGCTCACAAACCCGAACGTCCTGCTCGCCGGAATCATCGGCCGAGGCAAAAGCTCCCTCGCCAAGAGCTTGGCGACCCGCTCGGTCGCGTTCGGCCGCAAAGTGTACGTCCCCGGCGACCCGAAAGGTGAGTGGACTGTCGTATCTCGAGCTGTCGGCGGCACCGCAATCGAGCTTGGCGGGGGCCTCGCCGCCCGACTGAACCCGCTGGACGAAAGACCACGGCCGGCCACCATGACCGACCGCCAATGGATCGTAGAGACCCGCACCCGGCGTCGCTCGCTTCTCGGCGCCCTAACCGAAGCCACCCTCGGCCGCCCATTGCAAGCGGTCGAGCACACAGCACTCGACGCCGCCCTCGACACCGCAGTAAGAGACAACACCGTGCCCATCCTCCCCCACGTCGTAGGTGCGCTGTTCGAGCCGAGCGAAGGCGTCGCCGGGTCAAGCGTCACGCAACTCGCCTCCGACAGCAGAGAAGTCGGCCACGCTCTAGCCCGGACAGTCACCGGCGACCTCGGCGGCCTCTTCGACGGACCCTCCACAGTCCGCTTCGACCCGAACCTGCCCATGGTGTCCCTCGACCTGTCGCGGATCTCCGGCTCCGACAACCTGATCGGCATGGTCATGACTTGTGCCTCATCCTGGATGGAAGCCGCACTATCAGACCCGCACGCCGGTCAACGCTGGGTGATCTACGACGAAGCCTGGCGGCTACTCGCGCAGCCGGCCCTGCTCGCGAGAATGCAGTCACAATGGAAACTATCCAGGGCGCTCGGGATCGCCAACCTCATGGTGATCCACCGGCTCTCCGACCTCGACGCTGTCGGCGACGTGGGCAGCGAGGCCCGAGGCCTAGCGCTCGGGCTGCTAGCGGACTGCTCCACAAAGATCATCTACGCGCAGGAGTCCGGCGAAGCGACCAAAACCGGCATCTCGCTCGGCCTGTCAACCACAGAGGTAGCCCAACTCCCCGATCTCGCACGAGGCGAAGGACTCTGGCGCCTAGGCGAACGCGCCTTCGTCGTCACCCATGTAATGACACCAGGCGAGCTCGCCTGCTTTGACACCAACCAGCGCATGATCGGTAAAAGTGACGGATTGCCAGGAGACTCTAGTAACCCTCCTTCATGAACAGGTCCACATGACCGGCCCCGCGCACCTATCCAGCTGATACACGGGTGATTATCATCATCTTCCAGGGAGCAGCACAGGGATAGGTGCAGGCACATATCGAATCCTCTCGAGTGTCTCACCAACCCGGGTTGTTCGAGACGCCCTTGGGAATAGGGTTCATCTGCGAAGATGTGACAAAATCCGAGATCTTCGCGTGCTGGGCCGCCTGCACCTGCGTGATCTCCACGCGGAACGCGAGGTGGTGTCAGCTGTAGTCGAGCCGAGCGAACGTCGATACTGCTGGGGTCGGTGCCAGCTACTATTGGGGTAGCTATGGTAAGAGCCTCGGATGGCATCAGTCTCCACTACATCGTGTACGACGTCGACATTGACATCTAATGTGGGCAACTTGGCCTTCACGAGGACATGCACCCTGCACGTGCCTTCGTTTTGCTCTCGCGTGGGCCCCTTTCGTCTACTCCTGAGTTCCCCAGGTGGCGGCCCTACTGGGGGTCAAGCTATGTCCGATGGCAGGGTTCCCGAACTTGGGGGCCGGAATCGCTTTTCTGTCAAGGTTGACGACCTCGAGTCCATGGTGGAGTCGCTGCGGGCGCCAGGCACTCGCCTCGGCAACGACATGGTTACTGGAACAGGTGGCAAGCAGATCCTCGGTGAAGACCCAACGGAAAACCTGTCTGATCCAACCGACGCTCGCCGAGGCGCTGCTCAACAAGAGTTCCAAAGCCTCGCAACACGTCGGTCGCCATCCCAAGGTAGTGCCCCGCGTCAGCGATTGGGGACGGTGAGTTCCATCGGTCGGTGCACGGTTCCGGTCATGATGACCGGTGCCAACCGACACCAACCGATGGAACTCACCGTCGGCCAGTTCCAGTGGTCACTGCGGCAGCGACTCGTAGTGTAGGCCGATCCAAGATGGGCCGCCCCCAGAGATCGCTAGAGGAGGCGGTCGCGGTCTTCGGATTCCATGAGGAGCCAGACGTCGAGGTCGCGCAGCGCGTCGGCAGCTACTGCTAGCCAGTTGAGCTGGAGCTGGTCGACGTTCCAAACGGGTGTTGACAAGTGTTCCGCCCACAGCGCCAGTGCCCGAGCCATCATTCGAATGCACCTGTCGACGAGCATTTCCGCGTTCGGGTCGCCGAGTTGGCCGCTCGCCCAGCCACGAACTTTCGAACGAAGAGTGGGCGTGCGTCGGCATGGATTACAGCTACGCGGGTTGTGACGAAGCCATCAATCGCCGCGGTGTCGGCCGGTATCAGGTGGCGGTCGGCGGGTGCACGGAGAGCGAGGTCCCTCGCCCTGCCCTGCATGATCAACGGAGCCTTTGGCGAGGACGGCCTTCACCGTCTCCGGAGCGCGTGCAAGGCCATTTCCCTGTCGGGCGACGCCGAAGTGGGGTGTCTGTGCCGGTTGCGGAGGGCGCGAATCGCGTTGAGCTCGGTGAGTTCCAGGCCATCGATCAGGCCGAGCTTGAATGCTCGGTCGATGAGATCGGCGTCCCTGGCCGTCACGGCGTGCTGTTTCACCTCGAAGTCGCCGACGAAGGTGCCCTGCGCAGCGTGCAGCGAGGCCATCGTGCGCAGCTTGTCGAGGTGTCCACCGTCAGGTAATTCATTGCCGGTGGACGTTGGGTTTATCGTATTCGGTTGGGGTGTCAGACCACCCACTTCGGCGACCGAGCCGCCTTCTAAAAACCCAATAATGATCACGACTGTTTACAAATGAATCCGGCCCTTCCGCGCCTGTCGTCGGAGAAGTACCATCCGAGACGTTCGTCGACCGCGCCGTTGGTATAGTCGGGGAACTCTCGGCGCAGCTGCGACGTTGTGATCGCGCAAAAGTCATGCGGCCTGTGTCACCGTGACATCCGGTGAGACCGGGACCAGCGCAGAGCCTTTGGTGGGCCGCTCGGGTCGTAGCATGCCTTATCTGACTCTGTCGCCTCGCTTCGGTCGTATGCGATTGCCTTGCCAAGTTCGTGAAAGAAATCGGTTTCTGTGCGTAGGTCGTCCCAAGCAGACCGAAATGTTTCCTGACTCAGGTGAACTCGGATACCCGCCCACCAGTCCAGCCATGTGGACCGTGATACTCGGCTCTGTTTGCGGTAGTAGATCTCTTCTTCGCAGAGAAGAAAGTAGTCGTAATACTCCTGTTCGTTTGCTTTCCATTCGGCAGTTCGTTGCAGACGGTGATCGATTGGTATGCGATCCATGATCTGGTAGTAGCGGTCAGCGAACTTTTGCTCGAACGCCGCGCGCTGGGTCGTTCGGGCTGCTTGTACCTGTCCAGCAACGAAGAACACGCCGACAGCCGTAGCGAGCTGAGCTGTGTCACTGAGTATCGACATTCTCCCGATCCCCCTAGCGAGGCCCTGTAGCTCGGCTCATTCGTTCCTGCGCTTCGGGCCTCAAGGCTGGCGGAGTTCTCATAGCAGGGATTTGTGACGACACCAGTTGAACCCGTCGGCTCGGGTGATGGTGGCGACGTCAACCGGGCCGCCCACGGTCTCGGCCTCGGCTCGCGTCAGTTTGCGGAGAACTTGTAATCCCACCAGGGACTCGGCCATGCGGGCCAGTTCCACGCCCGGCAGACCGGCGACGGTCCTCACTAGGGGTTGCACAAACTCTTCCCATGAGTGTCGCTCAAAGCGCCCGGTCAACTCCTCGTGATACTTGGCGGTCTCCGGCGCAGCCGTGTCGTTGACCTGGTGGGTCTGGGCGGTCAGGGCCGATTCGAGAGTTTCGTGCGCGGCGGTGAGAAAGTCGGGGTGATATCCCCGCAGAAACGTGTTCACGGCTTCGGTTTGCGCATACGGGCTGAGGTAGGCCGGGTCGTCGATGCTGACCGCGCTGTACGGCCAAAAGTTCTTCTTCAAATGGTTGTCGAACAAACCCCCGACGCTCACCACCTGTGAGGCGGGGAAGAGCTCCTGTTCGCCGAAGCCGACGAAGACCAAGTCGGCGTCGGATGAGAAGGGTTCGTTGGCCGAGACGACTGCCGCCACAAGTCGGTGCAACAGGTCGTCGCCCTCCTTCGAGCGGGGCGTGTCGTTGAAAATCCGGTCGAGCGCCGTTTGTACCATCTGGCGGTGGGCTTTCACGAACGCGTCGACATCCAGGCCGGCCAGGTCGGGAGGTGAGGGCAGCTGTTGCAGGTGCTCGATTCCTTGGGTCAGCACAGACTTCACCGCAGCGGCGGCGGCCGGACTCTCCCAGCTTTCAGCTGGCAGGGATTGCCGTTCGCACTCCTTGAGGATCTCGCTGCGCACCGACAAGAAGTAGTCCCTGATCATCCAGTCGAGGAAAGCCTCCTGACTGGCGTCGTCGAAGAGCCCCGAAAGGCCTTCCAACCAGCGGCAGAATGCCTCTGCGTACTCGCTGACACGCGCTAGCGGCGTGGTCAGGGAGCGGTGCCACTCTCCGAGCAACACGACATAGGGCACCTGCAGCAGTTCCGTACTGCCGCTGTGGAGCACCGCCAGACGATGCGGTAGCGCGAATGGGAAGATCTTCTCCGCTGTGGGAAAGGAGCGCAGTATCTGCTTCCCGCTGCTCATGGTCACGCTGCTGTCGCTGGCCAGGGCGACCGCGACCTTGTTCATCACTACCACCTGCGACGTCACGCCTGTGCCTCGCCAAGCAAATGTGGCCTCCCGTCATGCCCGGTGCGCTCAAAGCCGGTCGTGAACCAACATCCTATCCATAGGCGGTTCGACTGTGTCGACCCTCTGACGGTCACTTAATGAAACTATAGAGAAAAATATTCAAATGTATGACAGGCCCTAACGTAGTACGCACCGTGACGTTACCAGTCTTGAATGAGCGCTTAGGGCCCGTGGGGCAATAAGGTGAGCGGTTAGGGTGGGTGGGGCAGGATCGAGTAGTTCCAGTCGGGATGCCAGTCATGTCTTCGGATTGGGATGGCTGCCAGTTCGGCGTCGGTGACTGTGACGCCGATCGGGTAGGAGCCGGTGTCGAGGTCGGCTTCGATGCGTAGGCCGGACTTGGTGGTGGTCGCTGCGATGAGCTCGACGACGGCCCGGTAGGTGACCAGTGGCTTGCCCCGCCAGTTCATCGAGATGAAGCTGAACATGCGGTGCTCGATCTTGTTCCACTTGGAGGTGCCCGGCGGCATGTGGCAGACAGTGATGACCAGCCCGATCGTCGCCGCGAGTTTGGCCAGTTCAGTTTTGAACACCCGGGAGCGGTAGGAGTTCGACCCGCCGGCATCGGCAGTGATCAACAGCGCTGTGGCGTCGGGGTAGCGGGCTCGGCCCATCCGCTCCCACCACCGGGCGATGGAGGCGACCGCGAACGCTGGGGTGTCGTGGTCATCGCCGACGTTGACCCAGCCCTCGTTCGCACCCACGTCGAGCACCCCGTAGGGGATGGCCTTTCCCATCTCCGGGTCGGGGAAGTCGTGCACCCCGACTCGTGTCGGGCGGCCCTCGGGCTCCCACTCGGCGCCGACATTGGCGAACTCGCCGACGTTTTCTTTCTTCTTACAGTCGATACTGATCACCGGCTGACCCGAGCCGAGGTGCTCGCCGGCCCGGTCGTTGATGTAGGCGAACTGCCCGTCACGATCCGCGTGCTGGGCGCCCTCGGTCACCTTGGCGTTCGCTTGAAGGCTGTAGCCGAGGTAGTGCAACAACTCGCCGACCAGGTTCGCGCCGACTTTGTGCCCGAGGCGGGTCAACTCGCCGGCGAGAACCCGGGTCGACTTGAGCGTCCAACGAAGCGGAGACATCGGATCGCCCCGGCTCTCCGG
>Ga0209012_1002114_pt1 | contig 18229 bp, 17 predicted proteins | sample RS3BMetagenome_FD_184735 | JGI IMG/M metagenome (GOLD analysis project Ga0209012, IMG submission 184735) | Ferric oxide microbial mat and aquatic microbial communities from Rainbow Spring, Yellowstone National Park, USA - RS3B (SPAdes) (version 3) ...
GAGGAACCCTCGTCGCGAGCGGCGGCGGCGACCCTGCCCAGACCCTCCGCCCCCGGCCACGCCCACGCGAAAGCCTCGACCCCGACCTCGACCTCGACCCCGACCTCGACCTCGACCTCGACCTCGACCCCGACCCCGACCTCGACCTCGACCCCGACCCCGACCCCGACCCCGACCCCGACCCCCCCCGCCCCCGATCGCCCCGGTCCCGGCTTCTAGCTCCTCGGCCTCATCCTCGGCGCGGGCACCCTGGGATCCTCCGGCCAGTTGTGCCGCGGGTACTTCCGGTTGAGCTCCTTGCGGATCGCCGGGTAGTGCCTCTCCCAGAACCCGGCGAGATCGGTCGTGACCTGCACCGCCCTCTGGTTGGGCGCCAGAAGCTCCAGCACCAGCGGCACCTTCCCGCCGCCCACGCGCGGCCCGTCGGTCATCCCGAAGAAGTCCTGCAGCCGCGACGCGATGCTCGGGGCCTTGCCCGGCTCGTACTGCACGACGACGCTCCGGCCACCGGCCAGCGTCACGCGCTCGGGCGCGAGGCGCTCGACGTCCCCCGCGCGCCTCCCGAGCGACGCCCTCAGCGCGTCGAGCAGCCCCGCCTCGCGCAGCTCGGCGAAGCTCCGCCGGCCCTCGCACAGCGCCGCGAGCGCCGCCCGCACCCCGTCGTCGTCCGGGGCGCTTACCGAAGCATCTACCGAAGCGGCGAAGCGCGCCCTCGCCAGCCACCGGTCGAGCGCCTCCGCCGGCGCGAACGCCCTCGGTCCGGCCGCGAGGGCCGCCTGCTGGAGCACGCGCGTCGCCTCCTCGTCGGTCGGCTGCGCGCTCTCGGACGCGTGCAGCACGAGCCCGCCCCACACCATCGCCTCGCGCGCCTCGACCCGCTCGGCCTGCGCGTTCCAGACGACGTCGCGCTTGTCCTGCACCTCGTCCGAGAACAGGTCGATGAGCCACTCGGGCTCGAGCGCGCTCGCCAGCCGCACGACGATCCCGCCGCCGCGCCCTCCCGCCCGCTCCTCGGTGTCGAGCGCGACCATCCACTCGGCGTCGCGCACCACGCTCGTCTCGGCGAGCTCCGCGCTCCCGCCGCCGGCGAGCGCCAGCTGCCTGCCGCCCGGCCGCACCCGCTTCGCCACCCGATCCGGATACCCCGCGAGCAGCGCGATCCCGAGCGCCTGCTCGGCGCTCATCCCGCCCCCGCTCTCCCTCTTCCCCTCCTCCCTTCCCGCCTTCCCGCCTTCCTGTTCCTCCCCCCGCCTGCAAAGCCGGTGCAGCTGCCTCGCCGCCCGCGCCACCGCCTGCGTCGCCCCCATGTCGAGCCCCGCCGCGCGCACCGCGCCCCCCGAGAACCGCGAGTCCTCCGCCTCGCGGTACAGGTCGACGATCGCCCCCACGTCCGATCGCTCGGTCGCCGCGTCGTCCCGCCGCGTCTCCCCGAAGCGCGCCTTGCTGCTCGCGCGGATGTCCCCCTCCGCGAGGACCGCGGCCGCCACGCACGCGTCGTCGGCGATCCCCCGCCGCTCCCCCTCGACCACGACGCGCGCGGCCCGCGGGTGCACCGCGAACCGCAGCATCGCTCTCCCGGTCCCGGTGATGCGCCCCGACGCGTCCACCGCGCCGAGCCTGCGGAGCAGCTCCTCCGCCGCCTTCGCGTGCGCCTCCGGCGGCGGCTCGAGCCACGGCACCTCGCCCGCGGCCGCGCCGAGGCCCTTCAGCTCGAGCCACGTCTGCGCGAGATCGAGCCGGCGGATCTCCGGCGTCTCGTGCGGCGCCCGCGCCTCGAAGTCCGCCTTCGTGTAGAGGCGCAGGCACCGCCCGGGCCGCGTCCTGCCCGCACGCCCCGCCCGCTGCGTGGCCGACGCGCGGCTGACCTTCTCGACGCGCAGCCGCGGAAGCCCCGACCACGGCGCCTGCGACGCCACGCGCGCGAGGCCCGAGTCGACGACCGCCACCACCCCCTCGATCGTCACCGACGACTCGGCGACGTTGGTCGACAGGATGACCTTGCGCCGGCTCGCCGGCCGGACGGCGGCGTCCTGCTCCTGCGGCGAGAGGTCGCCGTGCAGCGGCACGACCAGCAGGTCCGCCTCGGCCGCGATCTTCTCGCACGCCTCGCGCGCGCGCCGGATCTCCGCCGCCCCCGGCAAGAACACGAGCACGTCGCCGTCGAGGCCGTCGACGACGAGGCGCCTGACCGCCGACGCCACCTGCGAGGCGAGCGGCCGGTCGTCGGGCGAGGGCAGGTGGTCGACGTCGACCGGGTAGAGGCGCCCCTCCGATCGCAGGACGCGCGCCCCGAGGTGCGCGGCGATGGGCGCGGTCGCGAGGGTCGCGCTCATCGCCACGACGCGCAGATCGGGACGGCGGCTCCGGCGCAGCCGCTCGACGAGCGCGAGGGCCACGTCGCCCTGCAGGTGCCGCTCGTGGAGCTCGTCGAGCACCACCGCCGCGACCCCGTCGAGCGTCGGCGAGGCCAGGAGCTTGCGCCCGAGCACCCCCTCGGTGACGAAGCGCACGCGCGTGCGCGCGCTCGAGACGTCCTCGAAGCGCACCTGGTAGCCCACGGTGCCGCCGACGCTCTCGCCGAGCTCCTCGGCCACGCGCCGCGCCGCCATGCGCGCCGCGAGCCGGCGCGGCTCGAGCACGACGATCTCGCCTTTCTCCGCCATCCCGGCGTCGAGCAGCGCCCGCGGCACGCGCGTCGTCTTGCCGGCCCCCGGCGGCGCCTCGAGCACGAGCGTCGGCTGGGCGCGGAGCGCCTCGACGACGGCCGGCAGGAGCGGATCGATGGGCAGCGGCTGCATGCCGCCCCCTTCTTATCTCGTTCCCGGCTTGGAGCGACCCTCGTTCCCGGCGTCGGGCGACCCGGAGTGGGCTGATGAGGACGGGGTCGCCGGAGGGGGGGCGCCTCGGCGCCGGGAAGATAGTTAGGACTCCTAACTAAATTCCGCGCCTCGCGAGCAGATCCCTCGCGCCGGCCGACGAGAGCCGGCTAGATATCTCCTTCGATGCACGCGCGCACCGCGGTCCCGCTCGCGCCCCTGACGACGCTTCGCCTCGGGGGGCCGGCCGCGCGCCTGGTCGAGCTCGAGCGCGAGGAGGACGTGGTCGAGGCGGTGCGCCAGGCCGATTCGTGCGGCGAGGCGCTCTTCGTGCTGGGCGGCGGCAGCAACGTCGTCGTCGCTGACGCCGGCTTCCCGGGCCTGGTGGCGCGCATGGCGCAGCGCGGCGTCGCGGTGCGCGACGAGGGGACGCGCGTGGTGGTCGACGTGGCGGCGGGGGAGGACTGGGACGCGCTCGTGGCGCGCGCGGTGGACGAAGGCTGGTGCGGGGTCGAGTGCATGAGCGGGATCCCGGGGCGGGTCGGCGCGACGCCGATCCAGAACGTCGGCGCGTACGGGCAGGAGGTGAGCGACACGATCGCGCGCGTGCGCGCGTTCGACCGCGAGGCGGGGGCGTTCGTCGAGATGGCGCCGGGCGCGTGCGGGTTCGGCTACCGCGCGAGCGTGTTCAAGCGGAGCGACCGGTGGATCGTCACGAGCGTGCGCTTCGCGTTCGAGCGGGGATGCGACGCGACCGTGCGCTACGCGGAGCTGGCGCGCGCGCTCGGCGTGAAGGAAGGCGACAGGGCGCCGTCGGCGCGCGTGCGCGAGACGGTGGTGGCGCTGCGGCGCGGCAAGGGGATGGTGCTCGACGAGGGCGATCCGGAGTCGGTGAGCGCGGGGTCGTTCTTCGTGAACCCGATCGTCGACGCGCGCGCCCTGGCCGACGTCGAGGCCAGGGCGGGGGAGCGGCCGCCGCGCTTCGACGCGGGCGAGGGGCGCTACAAGCTCGCCGCGGCGTGGCTCGTCGAGCGCGCGGGGTTCCGCAAGGGGTGGGGCGAGGGGCGCGTGGGGGTGTCGCGCAAGCACGCGCTGGCGCTCGTCAACCGCGGGGGGGCGACGGCGCGCGAGCTCCTCGGCGCGGCTCGCCGGATCGTCGAGGGCGTGCGCGCGCGCTTCGGGGTCACGCTCGAGCCGGAGCCGGTGCTCGTCGGCTGCTCATGGGAACACGGCGACCTGTAGCGCGAGCACGACGGCGGCGACGACGGTCGCGGGGACGAGCGCGCGCGCGACGGCCGCGGCGCCCCGTCGCGCGAACAGGTACGCGAGGAACGCGGCGATGCCGCCTGCGTAGGCGCACGACCACGCCCGCCAGAAGAACCCCGCGTGCGCGCTCCAGACGAGCGTCTTGGGGTTGGGGTCGGGGTAGAGGAAGAACTGGATGCTGCGCAGCACGCCGTAGCCGCCGACCGCGATGACCAGGCCCCAGGCGAGCGAGAGGGCGACGGCGACCAGCGTCTCTCGTTTCACGCTGCCTGCTCCTTGCGGTGGGCGAGCACGCGCGGGCACTCGGGATCGGGGCCGTGCTCGCGATCGACGAACGACGCGACCACCTTGCAGCCGCCCTTGCACACGCTGCGCATCGAGCACGACGCGCACGGCTCCGGCGGGGAGGCGACGTACGCGCGCCACCGCGCGAGCTCCGCGTCGGCGTCGTGGCCGTCGGCGAGGCGATCGCCGGCGAGCTCGGTGGCGCGCGCGAAGCTGCAGGGCGCGACGCGTCCGTGCACGGTGACGGCCGCGAGCGCGCCCGCCGCCTCGCAGCCGAAGACGCCGAAGCGCGCGAGGCGCGACGGGTCGCGCGCGAGCTCGTCGTCGGCGGAGAGGAAGGGCACGAGGGCGCAGTCGATGCGCACGTGGAAGTCGCCGCCGGCGCAGATCGAGCCCGCGAGGTGGCGCAGCGTTGGGCCGAGCGAGCGGGCCTGGTCGGGCGAGAGGCGGCGCGCGAGGTAGTCGAGCGAGGCCGCGCGACCGGCGGGCTTGTAGCGCAGCAGCTGCGCCTCGCACGCGCCGAGGGACTTCGCGCGGGCGAGCGTGCGCTCGAGCTCGGGGAAGCTCTCGCGCGTCAGGACGACGTTGACGCCGACGCGCACGCCCGCGCGGGCCAGGCGCTCGATCGCGCGCTCGGCGGCCGCCGAGCCGTCGAAGCCGCGCACGCGCGCGTACGTCTCGGAGGGGCCGTCGTAGCTCACGTTGACCTGCGCGAAGGCGCGCAGCCGCTCGATGCGCGCGTCCGACAGCCCCAGGCCGCTCGTCGTCAGCACGGGCGTGATGTTGCGCGCGCGCGCCGACTCGGCGAGGACGTCGAGATCGTCGCGCGTCGTCGGCTCGCCGCCGCCGAAGGCCACCGTGAAGACGCCCGCGTCGCGCATCGCGTCGAGCTGGCGCTCGAGCGCCTCGCGCGGCGGCTCGAGACCGTCGGGGCGCGCGTCGAGGTAGCAGCCTTCGCACCCGGCGCCGCAGCGGGCGGTGACCGCGAGGTGCACCTCGATGGGGGGGCTGGGCGCGGCGACGCGCGGCGCCGCGTTGGGGTCGACGTCCGCGTCGCGCCACCGATCGCCGCCGTCGAGCCCGAGCGCCCGCACGCCCTCGCGACCGAGCGCGACGATCGCCGGCGTCGACTCGAGCTTGACCCACGCCCCCCACGGCTCGAAGCGGACGATCACGCGTCCTCCTTCTCGCCCGCCGCGTGGGCGCCGGCCGTCGCCGCCGCTCCGCCCGCGACGCGCACCTCTTCCTTCTTCAGCGCCGCGACGATCGCGGCGAACACCGCCGCGCCCACCGTGGCCGTCGCGAACAGCGTGTCGATGACGCTGCCGATGCTCGAGCAGTTGGCCCCGTGGCCGACGCGCACGCGCTCGATGTGCTCTTCGCCGATCGCCCGCTCGCGCCGGGGCTCGCCGCCGCCCTCGCCGCCCTCGCCGCCGCTCTCGCGGCCGCCCTCGCCCTCGTGCTCGCGCTCGTCGCTCACAGCCCGAAGCCCTCCAGGTACGTGGGGTTGACCGTCTCCAGCAGCAGGAACGCCATCGCCACGACCGACGCGCCGCAGAGGAGCGCCCGCCCGATGCGCGCGGCCCGCCGCTCCGATCCCACCGCCCCCCACGCCCGCGCGACGAGCACGAGCGGCAGCACCGCCGACGCCAGCTCGACGAACGGCATCGCGTTGCCCGATTCGTAGTTGGACGCGAGCACCCCGCCCGCGCCAGCGACGAACACGACGAAGAGCCCCGCGACCGGCGTGATCGATCGCAGCGCCTGCCACGCGTCGCCCAGCGCCTTGCGCCGCCGTGCGCGAGCCAGGGCCGCCATCGCCAGCGCGAAGAACGCCGCCATCACCACGATGGACGCGCGCCGCACCGCCCGGCGGCGCAGCAATCGGTTGATCTGACGCACGAAGCGGGGATCGAGGTGCGGGGCATGCGCGCGCGCCTCGGCCACCGCGTCGTCGATGCGTCCGGCGCCGGCGAGCGCGTCGACCAGCTCGCGCTCGGCGAGGCGCACCGTCATCGGATCGGCCTTGGGATCGACGGTCACCTTGCGGAGCTCGGCGACCGCGTCGTTCGGGCGGTGCATGCGCCCGAGCCACGCCTCGGCCACCAGCATGCGCGCCTCGACGCGCACCAGCCCGGGGGGGAACGACTCCGCGTCCTTGGCGAGGGCGTCGATGGCCGCCGGATCCTCGGAGAGCGTCGGATCGCGCCGGACGCGCTCGAGCCGGGCGAGCGGCGCGAAGTCCCCCTCGGACCGGGCGCGTAGCCAGTCGACCCGATTGGAGGCGCGGATCGCCCAGCGCGTGTTGGGCGCGGCGGCCATGGCCGCGCGGTCGTCGGCGAGGGCGTTGGCGAAGGCGCCCTGCGCCTCGTCGATGCGGCCGAGCCCGAAATACGCCTCGGCCACGGCCTCCGCATCGTCGTTGGCGGCCGTGGCGCGCTGGAAGTCGGCGCGCGCGGCGTCGACCTTCGGGGGGTCGACCGACAGCGCGGCGTTGGCCTCGTCGACGGCGGCGCGCGCCCGCGAGTCGGCCCGCGCCGCTCGCCCCAGCGACAGCACGAGGAGCATCGCGGTCACGAGCAGCGCGAGCGGGGCCGTTCGCATCGTCCGATCCGGAAGCTCCCACGCATGCCGGGCGTTGTCCATCCGGTCGCCGACGTCTGCTAGACACGCTTGCGCATGAGTCTTCGGGCCCCCGCCGCGTTCGTCGCCGTCGCGCTCTGCGGGTGCCACGGATGCCACGACTCGCACCCGTACGTGCCGTACACGATCGGACCGGCCGAGGCAGCCGCGACGGTACGGACCGACGCGGGGCCGGGGTCCGCGGCGTCGGCGCCGACGCCCGACGCGGGCGAGGCGTCCGCGTTCACCGGGACCGACGCCACGCCCGCCCCCCCGAGCACGACGCGCTGGCCCATCCAGCGCCTCGTGCTCGACGCGCCGCAGGGCCTGGTGTTCGTGTCCGCCGTCGTGCGCGACGTCGACGGCGACGGCAACGACGACGCCTTCGCCCTCGCGCGCCCGGCCGAAGGCAACGATCCGGGCGTTCTCGCGTTCTACCGCGGGCAGCCGGGCGCGGCCCCGCTCGCGCCGTCGGCGACGTTCCCGCCTCCGGGCGATCTTGCGCGCAGCGCGAGCTGCACCCCGGTCGACCGCCTCGTGCTCGTCGGGCCGTACGCGGTGCTCGCGGAGCTCGGGGCGCAGTGCCCGCTGCACGCGACGACCTCGCCCGACCGCTGGGTGGCGATCGTGTCCGCCTCCGGCGCCACGCCGCGCGTGCGCCTCGCGATGACCGTCGCCGATCCTCCCGGCGCGCCCGCCCTGTCGGTCGACGGCGACACGAGCGATCGCGACGGCGACGGGCTGCCGGACGTCGCGCTGCGCGTCACCCTCGAAGGCGGCGGCGCACCGCTCGAGCCGGGGCCTCGCGTGAGCGCCACCTTCGCGTGGCTCGACCGCCCTGCAGGGTTGAGCCGCGATCAGGGCGCCACCGAGGCATCCTTCGCCGCCCTCGCCTCGTCGGCGGCGTCGCTGGCGACGCGCGCCGCCGACGCGCCCTCGGTGCCGGCGTTCGTCACGCAGGTGCGCGCGCTCTGGCGCGCCGTGTGCCCCGACGGCGGCTCGCCGCGCATCGTCGGCGTCGCCGGGGCGGGCGCGGTCCCGTGCGGCGCTGCGCGCGCGCTCGAGCAAGCGGGCCTCGCCGAGGTGCACGCGTACGTCACCATGGGCGATCCGCTTCACGCGGCGCTCGCGCTCGACGGCACGCCTGCCGCCAGCGCCTCCCGGGCGGCCGCCGAGGCGCGCCGGTGGATCGAGACGCTCGCGCCGACCGCCAACGCGCGCCTCGTTCGCCCCGTCCTCGCCGTGCCCGTCGTGCCAAAGGGGCACGAGCCCTCGTGGGGATCGCTCGCGTTCGAGACCTCGGGCAAGCTGCTCGTGCGCACGCGTGCCGGCGTCGTGCGCGTGGATCCCGACGAGGGCGACGAGGGCGCGGCCGACGACGTCCCCGCTTGGCGACCCGCCGTGGTCTCCCCCGATGGCGCGACGCGCTGGGTCGAGGCCTACGACCCGTGCGACGGCCTGGCGCTCCGCGCCACCTTCGCGAGCGGCGACGACATGCGCGACCTCGCCCTGCCCGTGCCGCCACCGATGGGTGCGCGCTGCGCAGGGTCGCGCGGCGCCCTCGCGCGCGTCATCCCCATCGCGTGGGGGCCCGGCGGGCTCGAGGCGATCGTCGGCGACGGCCCCGTCATCATCACCGCCGATCTCGAGCACGCGGTGCCGCTCGCGGGCCTGCTCGGCCAGCCCGGCACCCTCGGCGCCCCGCTGTCGCCCGACGGCAAGACCCTCGTCGTCCCGACCAGCGCGGGCCTCCTTGTCCGCAGCCCCGATCGCACCCGCCTGCTGCGCGCCCCCGAGCTCGACGGAACCTACGCCGATCAGCGCGACTGCACGGTGAGCAACGAGGCCTCCCACGTCGCCTGCGTGCACGCCGGACGCGCGTGGGTCGGCGCCTGGGACTGAGTGCACCCCCGAGCGGCCGCGGCCAGCACGCACCCTGGCCCGGGCCAGTTCCTCGTCGCGTGCCCCCCACCCCCTTGCCGCTCGGCAGCCGCCTTTAATCTTTAGCAAGCATGTGATTTCGGCCCCCTGTTTGGCGATGAGGGGGTAGGTGGGCGGGTGTCGTGCCGCCGGGCATGGCGCGTGCTCCCGGGCGGTTGCGCCATGCACGCCATCTTGTTCGGGATGAAACGCGCCTTTCAGGCGAGCCTTCGGGTCATGCGCCGCCCGCTCGAGCCCTTCGGGCTGACGTCTGCGCGCTTCGACATGCTCTGGTGCATTCTCCAGTCGGATGCCCAGGATGATGCCTACCCGCTCTACCAGAGCGAAGTGCGCAAGAGGCTAGGCGTCACCGCGGCGACGGTGACGAGGATGATGAAATCGCTCGAGGCGCTTGGGCTGGTGCGGCGCAAGCGCGATTTCTTCGATCGTCGCCAGATCGTGGTCAGCCTCACGAGAGATGGCCTGGATCGCGTCCGCGCCGCCTACGCCCATTTCGTCGAGCGCAAGGCGGCGGAGCGGGTCGTCCGCAGTGCACTGGGTGACGAGCAGCCGATTCGCGAGCGACCGTTCGACGAGCGATCGTTCGATGAGCGATCGTTCGATGAGCAGCCCCCGTCCGACGCCGTGGGTCGCCTAGGCGACTTGCTCGACCGCATTCGAAAGGGCTTCGGCGATCGAGCGGATCTCCATTACCGGCGGTACCGGGGTGATCCAAGCGCATGGCTCGCGCCCTACGGCGGCTCGGGAAGCGAGGGCGCTGTCTAACGCACGCTCATTTGTGGGTGCAGAGGACGTCGCTCGCGTCGCGCGTGCTCTGCAGGCACTGAAGCTCGCGGTCGGCGCAGCGCACGACGAGGACGCCGTGGGCGAGAAGCACGGGGAGCGACGCCCCCGTGCGGCGGGCGATCGCCTCCTTCGGCAGCGTCGCGTCGCACCCCTTGCTCATCGTGATGTCGATGCGCCGCCCGCTCGAGATGACGTCGGTCCTGCCGACGCCGCGGAGCTGATTCGCGATCTGCTGCGCGTACTTCGGATCCGCGGGCGCGTCGTCTGGCTGCGGCGCCTGCATCGCCGCCATGTACTGGATGGCCTTGAGCTGCACGTCCACCGGCATGGTGACCGTCACCGTGGGGCTGCTCGTCGGCACGGGGCGCGGCGGCATCACGCGTCGGGCGTCGTGCGTGGTGGCGCCCGCGGGCGCGGGCGTCGGCGCCGCCGAGGCGCTCGGCTGCGCCGAGGGAGCGACGGCCCAGGTGGCGGCCGCGTCGAAGCCGGCGAGGGGACCGCTCTTGTCGCAGGCGACGAGGCACGACAGGGCCGCGGCGGCCGGGAGCAGGCGCTTCATGGGACGGATTCTGATACGACAACGGTCGGTGAGGAAAGTCGGTGTCGTCGGCGTGGCGGTCGCGTGCGGCGCCGTGGCGGCGTCGGCGGCGCTCGCGGCGCGAGCGCAGGACGCCGGCGTCCCGGCGCCCACGATGACGTGCGAGCACGTGGACGCGCCCGGGCGCGTGCGTTGCGAGGTCGAGGCGCGCGTCGCCGAGGGCGAGTCGATCTCCTGGGGGGACGTCGTCATCGTGCAGACGCCGGATTTCGTGGGCGCGCTGCGCGGGCGCATCGGTCCGCACGACGCGACGACGCACGAGGCGCACCTCTGGCGCTGGGCGCTGGCGCTGGTCGCACGCGGGCCAGGCACCGGCGACGTGCAGGGGCGCGTGCGCCTGGTCGTCTGCCGCCGAGGGACGTGCGCGCCGCGCGAGCTGCCGGTGACGGGGCACGTGCACGTGGGCACCTGACGTCGTTCCGAGGAGCCGCTCCCGGTCGGGGCCGCGAACACGACGAGAACTTGGCCGCCGGCCGCGACCGGGGGCGAAATGGCGCGCGGATGCAGCTGCCCGGACGACTCCGTGCCACGACCCTGGGGGATCTGCTCGGCGGTCTTCACCGCGCGGCCGCGACCGGCACGCTCGAGCTGATCGAGGACCGCGGGCGCGCGCACCGCGTGCACCTCTCGCAAGGGAAGGTCGTCGCGGTCGACCTCGACGGTGCAGCCCCCTCGCTCGCGGAGATCCTGCGTCGCGAGCGCGCGGCCGACGACGACGTGCTGCGCCGCTCGCTGCTGCGAGCGATGGCGTCGCGGCGCCTGCACGGCGAGGTGCTGGTCGAGGAGTTCCACCTGTCGCCGTCCATCGTCGGCGCCGCGCTCCGGCGTCAGGTCCTCACGCGACTGGCCGCGCTCGAGCAGGTCGCCGACGCGCGCATCTCGTTCCGCGTCGCCGTCCGCCCGCCCCGCGGGGCGCTCCACGCGATGCCGCTCGAGGCGCCCGAGTTCCTGCACGGCCGCCGCCGCGCCCGCGAGCGCGCGATGCCGCGCAGCGGGCCCGCGTACGAACGACCGAGCGACGCCGACTCGGGCGCCTGGCGGGTGCTCGGCCTCGCGCCCGGCGCCGACGCAGACGCGATCAAGCGCGCCTACCGCCGCCTGGCGCGCGCCACGCACCCCGATCTGCACCCGGGCGCCAGCGCCGACGAGAAGCGCGCGCTCGAGGTCCGCTTCGCCGCCATCACCGAGGCGTACCGCGCCCTGGTGGCGTGACGCTCAGTGGTTCTGCATCAGCGTCTGCAGCGCCAGCTTCGCCTCCGGCGCGAAGTGCGAGTCGGGGAACTTTCGCAGCAGCGTGCGCCACGTGTTCTTCGCGTCGTTGTAGTCCTCGATCTCCGTCTGGCACCAGGCGAGCACCTCGAGCGCGTCGTCCTGCACCTCGCGGTCGACGGTCGTCTCGACCAGCGGCGACAAGATCGCGATGGCGTCCTTCTGCCGGTGCAGCTTGCGGTACGCGTTCGCGAGCTCGAGCTTGGCCTGCGGCGACACCGACGTCGAGTCGTCGTAGTGCAGCGACTCCTCGAACGCGCCCGCCGCCTCCTGCCAGCGCTGCAGCCGCTCGCTGTCGAGCCCCTGCTCGTAGAGCAACGTGGCCTGCTCGACGCGCGCCTTCTGCACGGCGTCGGCGAAGAACTGCTCCTCGGCCTTGCTCATCGGCTTGGTCTTCATCGACTCCCAGGCCTTGACGACGTCGACGCGCTTGCCCTCGTGCACCAGGTCGTAGAACTTCGTCGCCTCGAGCTCGGCCTCGTTGCGCTCCGCCTCGCGCGCCCGCGCCTCGTCGAGGTCCTGCTTCATGCGCGCGTTCTCGTCGCGCAGGTGCTTGCTCGTCGCGTCGATGGCCTCGACGCGCGCGTCGACCGCGAACTTGAGCGCCGCGAACACGACCACGACGAACACGACGTACGCCGTCGCGCTGTTCCACGCGAGGCGCCGCTCGTAGCCCTGCTGCCGCTTGGCGATCGACTTGATGTCGGCCGAGAGCGCGTTCGTCAGGTTGTTGGTCTTGATGACCAGGCCGCGCGACTCGATGATCTCGCGCTTGATGTCGCGCAGCTCGTCGTCCACTTCGTGCATCGCGCCCCACGCTGTACGCCGGGCCCCCCGACCCTCGCAAGCCTTCCGTGTCCCACCCTGTAGGCTCGCGACCCGTCGCGAGGCCTCGCGAGCCGTCGCTAGGAAGAGGTGTCGCCCGGAGACGCAGGAGCGGCTTTTTCCCTGGGGCACGCCGCGCGCATGACGATAGAGACGATGGGCAAGGCGTGGCTGCTGGTCGGGGCGCTCGTCGTGGTGGCGGGCTGCGGCGGGGGCGCGCCGGGGGAGGAGCCGACCGAGACGACGTCCGAGGCGCTGCAGCAGTGCGAGAGCGCCAGCGTCGAGGGGGTCGACGTCTACGACGGCAACGGCAGCATCGACTGGAACGCGGTCAAGGGCGCCGGCGTCGACTTCGCGCTGATCAAGGCGACGCAGGGGACCTACGACACGCAGACGACCTTCGCGGCCAACTGGTCGGGCGCGAAGGCGGCCGGCGTCTACCGCAGCGCGTACCACTTCTTCGACCCGACCGAGGACGGCGTCGCGCAGGCGCAGCACTACCTGTCGGTCGTCGGCACGCTCGGCCCCGACGACCTGCCGCCGATGCTCGACATCGAGTGCCCCGACGGCGACCCGAACTGCATGTACCAGGGCGGCTCGGGCGACGCGCCGGCGAGCGACATCCAGACGCGCATGTGGGACTGGATCCACACCGTCGAGCAGGCCACGGGCAAGAGGCCCATCGTCTACACGTTCGGCAGCTACTTCTCGAGCAACGCCATCGACACGACGGGCCTGCAGGCCTACCCGCTGTTCATCGCCGACATCGTGGGCGGCAACTGCTTCAGCGTCCCGGCGCCGTGGTCGAGCGCCGCCATCTGGCAGTACTCGTGGACGGGGACGGTCGCCGGCATCTCCGCCCAGGTCGATCGCGACAAGTTCATCGGCACGCTGGCCGACCTCCAGGCGCTCGCGCAAGGAGGCGGCACGCTGCCGTTCGTCAACGGCAACGACACGATGTCGGCGGTCAACTGGCCGAACGACGGCCACGTGGAGCTGTTCCTGACGACGACCGGCGGCGCCGCGCAGCACGTCTACACGAACGCCGACACCGACACGTGGACGCAGGTCTACGACTACCAGGGGGCGGCGACGTGCGGCATCGCGTCGGCGATGTGGCCGACCTCGTCGTGGGGCGCGTACGCGGAGCTGTTCGATCCCGGGACCGCCGGCGGCGACACGCAGCACCTCTACCTCGGCAAGAGCGGCTGGACGGCGTTCGCCGACTTCGGCGGGCCCGGGCTGACGCACCTGTCGTCCGTGGTCGCGCAGGACGGCCACGTCGAGGTGTACGGCCTGGCCCCCGACGGCTCGATCCAGGCCAACGCGTGGGACCTGGCCAAGGGCAACTGGGGCGGCTGGCAGTCGCTCGGCGGCGCGCTGGCGACCGGCGCAGCCCCGATCGTCTGGAACGACGGGCACATCGAGCTGTTCGCGACCGACGCGCAGGGCGCCGCGTGGCACGACTGGACGAGCGGCGGCAAGTGGGGCGGCTGGCAGTCGCTGGGCGGGCAGCTCGCGTCGCGGCCCGTGCCGGTGCGCTGGCCCGACGGCCACGTCGAGATCTACGCGCGCGGCATCGACGGCCACGCGGTCGCTTCGGTCTGGAACAAGACGTGGGCGCCGTTCGCGCCCATCGAGTCGGCGACGACCATCGAGGGCAGCATCTCGGCCGTCCTCGACCCGGCCGGAGCCGGCGCTTCCCAGGGCCCCGAGCTGTTCGCGCGGACCGCCGACGGGCACGTCGCGCATATGTGGTGGAGCGGCAAGGCGTGGACGTCGTGGACCCCGCTGGGCGACCAGCTGGCCGCCTCGGATCCGCTCGGGTGGATCCGCGCCGACGGCCACGGAGAGGTGTTCGCGGTCGACGCGGCCGGCAACGTCGTGAAGAGCTACCGGGACGGAACGGGGAGCTGGAGCGCGTGGGCGACCATCGCGACGGGCATCGACGCCTGCGCCGACAGCCCGCCCGTGGGCGCCGGAGGGGATGGGGGCGCCGGCGGGCCGGGTGGACCGGGCGACGACGCGGGCGGCGGTCCGGGCGCCTCGGGGGACGACGGCGGGGCAGGGGCTGCGGACGCCCCGCCGCCGCACGGCTCGGGCGGGGGATGCGGCTGCCTCGTCGCCGGCGACGCGGCCGGAACCCGCGGGTGGGGGGATGCGCTGGGCCTGGCCCTCCTCCTCGGCACCGCTCTGGCGCGACGAGGCCGCCGCGCCTGATGGGCCGGGGGCCGAGCCGGGGCACGATGGTTGCTCGGTGGGGGTGACGCGTGCTAGCTGACGCGCCCGCATATGCAGACGACCGACATCCGCAAGGGCATCAAGATCCAGATCGACGGCGTCCCCTACGCCGTCGTCGAGCATCAGTTCGTGAAGCCCGGCAAGGGTCAGGCGTTCACGCGCTGCCGCATCCGGAACCTGACGACCGGCAACACGATCGAGCGCACCTGGAAGTCGGGCGAGTCGGTCGAGCTGGCCGACGTCGAGACGCGCAAGATGACCTACTCGTGGGACGAGGGCGACAGCCTCGTGTTCATGGACACGAACACCGGCGACCAGCTCCACGTCATGAAGGACAAGGTCGGCGACGAGGTGCGCTTCCTCAGCGAGGGGCTCGACGTCGACATCACGCTCTTCAACGGCAACGCCATCGGCATCGAGCTGCCGCCGAGCGTCGTGCTGCAGATCACCGAGAGCGAGCCCGGAATCAAGGGCGACACGGCCAGCGGCGCGACCAAGCCCGCCAAGCTGTCGACGGGCGCGGTCGTCAACGTTCCGCTGTTCATCAAGGAAGGCGAGTGGGTGAAGGTCGACACGCGCACGGGCGAGTACCTCGAGCGCGTGAACCGATAGCCCTCGAGCGCCCCCGGCCTCAGGGCTCGAACGCGTAGACCCGCCCGTCGGCGGCGACGACGAGGCGCCCCTTCACGTCGATGAGCGTCGTGAAGCGGCGCAGGGCGGGGACCTGCGTCGCTCCGCCCCCGAACACGACGGCGCCGGTCGCAAGATCCCAGGCGTGCAGCGCGCCGTCCGACTCGGCCCCGGCCGTCCACACGAGCGCGTCGTGGGCCCCGTCGCTCGTCGTGATGATGGGCGAGCCCTGGCGGTGGCTGTTCGCGCACCACGCCGTCTTCATCTTGTGCGGCGCGCCCGGATCGAGCGCGATCGCGAGCAGGTCGCCGCTCGTGCCGCCGGGGCACTGCGTCCCCTGCGCGCCGCGGTGCCCGTGCAGCACCAGATACGTGGTGCCGCGCACCGTCGCGAACGCGCCGGACTGGATGAACTCCCCGCTGACCATCGTGTCGCTCCCGACGTTCGCGGTCCCGATCCCGCCGAGGTTCGAGCGATCGAGCAGGTAGACCTTGCCGTCCTTGCCCTGCGCCACGACGAGCGCCGACGGCTCGAGCGCCGGCGCGTCGACGACGAGCGGCCCCGAGCCGCCGAGATCGAGGTCGTCCGGATCGAGCGTGGTGCTCCAGTCGTCCGGGACGAAGTAGTCGTTCGGCTGCTCGGAGAAGGTCGGCCCCGCCTCGAAGCGCAGCACGCCCTCGCTGCCGCCCCAGGTGCTCGTGTCGTCGGTGCGGTTGCCCGTCACCGCGAAGATGCTCGTGCCGTCGCTGGCCGGCCCGCCCGGAGCCCACATCCCGGCGGCGCGCGCCGGCGTGGCGTACGTCCGCACGCCGGCAGGGTTCGCGATCGGCACGCCGACCAGCCACCCGTGGTAGTCGCCGCAGTCGCCCGAGTGGCCGCCGTAGGCGACGTACGCCACGCCCCCGACGACGAGCACGGCGCTGCGCTGGTTCTCCGGCTGCGGCGAGAACGAGCGCCCCATCGGGTCCTTCAGCGTCGACGCATCGACGCGCCACCGCTCGCTGCCGTCGTCGATCGACAGCGCGTGGATCGTGTGCGTGGCGATGCTTCCGCCGGCGTCCGCCGTCGCGGCGTCGAACACGATCGTGCGCGACGCCGGGTCGATCGCCGGCGTCCCGGTCACGCCGATGGGCGAGACGTTGCCGCACCCGGCGCCGGTCTGCTTCGCGGGGGTGCCGACCGACACGTGCCAGACCACGCCGCCCGTCGTCTCGTCGAGCGCGTAGACGTCGTCGCTCTCGGTGGCCACGTAGAAGGCGCCCTTGCCGCCGGGGCCGTTCTCCACGTACAGCGGTTGCCCGTAGACGTTGCCCTGGATGGTGCCGTCGAAGCTCGTGTCGCGGTGCAGCGTGGCGACGCTCGCCTTCGTGATCGCCGGGTCGACGTAGAACCCGTCGCGATTCAGGTGATCGTGAAACTCGAGCACGGAGGCGCCCACGGCGGGACCGCCTTGCTCGTTGGCGCCCGAGGCCGAGCCGTGCCCGCAGCCGGTCGGGCCGGTCCACGGCGCCAGACCCGTGAGCCCCACGGACGCGGACGCGACCAGCACGCGGCGGAGCACGAGCACGCCGGATCGTAGCGCGCCGATTGCGCGGGTCCCGGAAAACGAGCATCATCCATCCCATGGAGTGGACGACGCCCGAGTACGCCGAGATCAAGATGGACGCCGAGATCGGCTCGTACCAGGAAGACGGCCGCGACCCGCTGCCCTTCGCCGACGGCGAGCCGCGAGAGCAAGACGCGGAGTGACGCAGAGGCTGCGCGCGCAGGTCCTCGGCTCGGCCGCCGGCGGCGGCCTGCCGCAGTGGAACTGCGCCTGTGACAACTGCGTGCTCGCGCGCCGCGGTGACGCGCGCGTGGCGGCACGCACGCAGGACTCGATCGCCGTGTCGAGCACGGGCGATCGGTGGCTGCTCGTCAACGCGTCGCCGGACGTGCTCCGGCACGTCGAGCGCTTCGCCCCGCTTCAGCCGCGCGCGCCGCGGCACACGCCGATCGCGGCCATCGCGCTCACCAACGGAGACCTCGACCACGTCGCCGGCCTGCTGTCGCTGCGCGAGTCGCAGCCGCTCGTGGTGCTCGCGACCGAGCGCGTGCGCGCCGGGCTGGTCGATCGCAACGCGATGCTCCGCACGCTGCAGCGCACCCCCGACCAGGTGCGCTGGGTTCGCCTGGAGCTCGGGCGCGAGGTCGTGCTGGACGACATCGGGGTGGGGGTTACGGCGCTGCCTGCGCCCGGCAAGCTCCCGGTGCACCTGGTGGGGCTGCTCGAGCCGTCGGCGGAGGACAACGTGGCGCTGCGCGTGCGAGAGCTCGCCGGCAACGGCGCGCTCGCGATCGCCACGTCGACGGGCTCGCTCGACGGCGTCGACGATCTGGTGCGCGACGCCGACGCGGTGCTTTTCGACGGGACCTTCTGGAGCGAGGACGAGCTCGTTCGCCAGGGCCTCGGCCGCGCGCTGGCGCGCGACATGGCGCACGTGCCCGTCGGCGGCGAGGGCGGGAGCCTCGCGCGCCTTGCGCATCTGCGCGCCGGGCGCCGGATCTACACGCACGTGAACAACACGAACCCGATGCTGCGCGAGGGCTCGCCGGAGCGCGCCGCCGTCGAGCGCGCAGGCTGGGTGGTGGCGACCGACGGGCTGGAGGTCTTCGCGTGATGAGCGACGCGCCGCTGCCGGCCGAGGCGTTCGTCGAGCGGCTGCGCGCCGAGGGGGCGGCGCGCTACCACAGCCACCACCCGTTCAACCTGCGCATGCACGCGGGGCAGCTCTCGCAGGACGAGCTGCGGCGCTGGGTGCTCAACCGCTTCTACTACCAGACGCGCATCCCCATCAAAGACGCGCTCCTCGTCTCCAAGAGCGACGATCCGGCGTTCCGGCGCGCGTGGGTGCGGCGCATCCACGACCACGACGGCACGAAGGAGGGGGAGGGGGGGCTGCACGAGTGG
>Ga0209012_1002116_pt1 | contig 18220 bp, 14 predicted proteins | sample RS3BMetagenome_FD_184735 | JGI IMG/M metagenome (GOLD analysis project Ga0209012, IMG submission 184735) | Ferric oxide microbial mat and aquatic microbial communities from Rainbow Spring, Yellowstone National Park, USA - RS3B (SPAdes) (version 3) ...
CGGGCCCCGCCCCCGACCCCGGCCGCCACCGGGTCGCCCCGGGTTCCGCCGGACCCGGCGGACCTCCGCCAAGACAGAGACCGACTCCCCCGGGACGACGTCACCGAGCGCCACCATGCGGGTGCCGTCGATGTACCGGCGCGGGTAGTGGGTGAGCAGGTCGAGAACCGACCGGATGCCGAGCGCCTCCAGGTCGCGGCGGGCGCCCTCGCCGACCCCCCGGAGCACGGTGACCTCCAGCCCGTCGAGCTGGGCCAGGCGCCGGCCCGGGGCCGAGGTCGGCCTCCCGGTGCCCTCCGCGTCGGGTGCCGCCGGCGGCCCGGCCCCGCCGGCGGTCATTCGATGGAGAACAGGTACGGGTACAGCGGTTGGCCCCCGTGGTGCACCTCGGCCACCACCCCCGGACGGTGCTCCCGGAGCCACTCGGTGATCCGCCGGGTGTCCGCCGCCCCGGACCCCTCGCCTTCGATGATGGTCACCAGGTCGTGCTCCTCGTCGACCAGACGGTCGAGCAGGGCGCAGGCCGCTCCCGCGAGCGAGCCGGACACCACCTCGATCCCCTGGCGCGACAGGCCGAGCCAGTCACCGGCCGCGATGGGACCGGCATCGCACGACGAGTCGCGGACGGCACGGGTGACCTCGCCCGGCACCACCCGGCACGCGGACCGCTCCATCGCTGCCGCGTTCGCATCGACGTGGGCCTCCGGGTCGTACGCAAGGAGGGCGGCGAAGCCCTCGGCGATCGTGTTGGAAGAGACAACCCGCACGGACTTGCGGGTGAGGCCGTCGATCCCCTCGGCCACCGGCCGGATGTTCTTGTTGTTGGGGAGGATGATCACCTCGTCGGAGCGGACCGACTCCACCGCATCGAGCAGTTCGGCGGTCGACGGGTTCATCGACTGGCCCCCGGCGATCACCCGTTGGACCCCGAGGGAACGGAAGATCCGTCCCACCCCGTCGCCGGTGGCCACCGCCACCACCCCGGTCACCGGGGGAGGCCCGGGCGGGGTCTCCTCCGGACCGCTTCCCGGGGATCCGGCGCCCACCCGCACCCACCGTTCCTCCTCGACCTGTTCGAGCAGGTCGGTGACCCGGATGTTGCGGGGACGACCCGCGTCGAGCGATGCCTCCACCGAGGCGCCGATATCGTCGGTGTGGATGTGGCAGTTCCAAAGCCCGTCGCCTCCCACCACCACGATCGAGTCGCCCAGGCCCGCCCACACCTCCTTGAACGACGGAATGGTCTCGTCGGGAGCCTCGAGCAGGTACATCACCTCGTAGCGGAGCGCGGCCAGCGCGCCTTCGGCTTCCTCGTGGGAGACGGCGACCGCGGTGTCCATGGCCGAGGCGATCGGAAGACCGTCTGCCCCCGGCACGACCGGTGGCGACCCGGGCTCGGGGGGCTCGGGGAGAGGCCGGCCGTCGAGGACGGTCAACAGGGCATCGAACAGCAAGAGGAACCCGGACCCGCCCGCGTCGACCACCCCGGCCCTGGCCAGGGCGGGCAGCAGGTCGGGGGTCCGGGCCAGCGTCGCCGCCGCCCCCTCCCGGGCGGCCACCACCACGTCGATCAGCGCGCTGCCCGCCTCGGCAGCGGCGCGCGCCGCTTCGGCCGCGCCGCGGGCCACGGTCAAGATGGTCCCCTCGACCGGGCGCATGACCGCCTGCCGGGCGAGCTCGTCGGCGACGGTGAGCGCCAGGGCCAGCTCCTTGCCGCCGGGGGCCTCCGGGGCCGCCGACAGGCCGTCGGTCAGGCCGCGCAGCAGTTGGGAGAGGATCACGCCGGAGTTGCCCCGCGCCCCCATCAGCGAACCGTGGGCGATCGCCTTGCAGGTCGCGTGCATGTCCGGGAGGCCCGGATCCCCGCCGGCAGGGCCGGCGTCGAGCGCGGCCAGCTCGGCCACGACCGTCTCGAGGGTCAGCGCCATGTTGGTCCCCGTATCGCCATCGGGGACCGGATAGACGTTCAGGCGGTTGATGACCTCCTGATGGGAGCGGAGCACGTCACGGAACGTGGTCACGACCTGGCGCAACGTCGACGGCTCCAGTGTGTCGAGGACCCCCATGGGCAGCGATGCTAACCTTTGCGGCGTCCAGCGAAGGAATGCGGAAGGAAGTCGACGCGTCATGGCAGCGGTGTGCGAGGTCTGCGGCAAGAAGCCGTCGTTCGGAATGAACATCAGCCACTCCCACCGGCGGACCAAGCGTCGCTGGGACCCCAACATCCAGAAGGTGCGTGCCCTGGTCGACGGCTCGCCGCGCCGGCTCCACGTGTGCACTTCGTGCATCCGTTCCGGCAAGGTGACCAAGCGTCCCGTCCGCAACATCCCCGCCTGAACCGCCCGGCTGCCCCGAGCCGCTGACCGGACGGGGCGGCGTCGTGCGCTTCGAGGCAGAGCACCACTTTCACGGCTCGGCGCGTGACGTCGGCTCGCTGCTCGTCGACCCCACCTTCGTCGCGGGGCTCGCCCTGGAGGACCTCAGCCTCCCCGAGGTGCTGGAGCGCAGGGCCGACGGGGACGAGGCGGGGTTGCGGCTCCGCTACGAGTTCGTCGGGACCATCGACCCGATCGCCCGCCGGCTCATCGGTCCCGGGCGACTCGCCTGGATCCAAGAGGTGCACATCGACCTCGCCGACGGGCGCGGCGGCCTGCGCTTCGCGGCGGAGAGGGACCCCGGGCGACTCCACGGGAGCGCCTCGTTCACCATCACCGCATCCGAGGAGGGCACCGTCCGACACCTCGACGGCGACCTGGTGGTGGCCGTGCCCGGGGTCGGGCGGATGGCGGAACGCCGGATCGTCCCGGGGATCCTCCGTCGCCTCGACATCGAGGCCCGGGCGGTGGACGACGAGCTCGGCCGGGTCGGGTAAGCGGGTCTGCGCACCGGTCCGGTGCGGTCCGAGGGAGCCCGGTCAGTGCCCGGAAGGACGATCGATCGACAGCGTCGCCGGAGCTCCTTAGGATCCCAGCGCTCGGCCGAGGCGGCTGCGTGGAGCAAGGGACGAGAGGATCGTCATGGCGGGGCATTGCATGCGGTCCTCAGGGGTAGGTGGCACCTCAGTCTGGGGTCGAAGTGGTCTGGCGCGGCGTTACTTCCGAGTCTGGTGTTCCAGCTGCAGGGAGAGGCCGCTATCCGTGCCCTCGACGACTGGTGCGCCTGGGCCAGACGATGTCGGATCCCCGCCTTCGTCGACCTCTACGACCGGGTCGTCAAGGACCGGGACTCCATCGTCGCCACCCCGACCAACGACGGACTATCCAACGCGCTGGTGGAGAGCACGAACACCAAGCTTCGCCTCCTCACCCGGGTGGCCTACGGGTTCAAGTCCACCGACAACCTGATCTCGCTCTGCCTGCTCGACCGTGGCGGCTACTGCCCGCCACGACCGGGACGCCGGAAGGCTGCGTGATCGACCCACGGATCTGTCAGTTGAGCCCTTCGTTTCGGCTCGTCTTGCAGAATGGATCCTGGTACATCATCAAGTGATCTCCCCGTGTCGGCCTTCTGTGATGTTGACCGGTCCTGCATCCGTAGGGACTCCGTCACCTGGCACGACCTGGCGGTGGCGGTGCCTGGGATCGCACGGATGGCCGAGCGTCGGATCGTCCCGGGGATCCTCCGTCGTCTCGACATCGAGGCCCGGGCGCATCGGCCGGTCGCTCCTGCCGGGTGACTCGGTCGCCCTGTTCCCCGGAGGGCCAAGGACGCCGCCACAACGAGGCCAGTCCTACCACCCGAGCTCTCTCCCACGACGAGAGAGCGGGAGGAGGAGCCGCCCGTATCGCCGGACGTCTTCGACCGGACACCCGTACCGCTCGGCCAGGGCCGGGACCGTCACCCGCATCCGGAGCCGCTTGGCGACGAGCGACTCGACCGCGGCGGCAGCGGCGGGACCGCTGTCGTCGGCGCCACCCTCGCCGGCCGCCCCCTGCCCTTCGGCCATCAGCCACCACACCGCGAGGCAGCGTACTGCATAGCCGAGCCCGGCGAACCGGGTCGCCCGGTCGAGCAGGAGGGACGCCGTGGGACCCAGAGCGACGATCGGGTCGGGAGGCGCTCCCAGCAGCGAACGGTACCGGTGACGGAAGCGCCTGCCGTACTCGTCGCCGCGGACGAGGAGCGGACCGAGTTCCTCCAAGGGGAATCCCTCCACTTCGAGGTAGCTCGCCCGGGATCCGGTCCGCCAGGTGAGACCGAAAGGGTTCGCTGCGTCGCCCGGAGCTTCCAGTTCACCGACCACCCAGGAAGACCCGTCCTCCCCAACCATGACAGGCGACGCGGTCACCGCCGCGATCCGCCTCGGATCCTCCAGCCCGACCACGAAGGCGGGTCCGAGCGCGCCGTAGAGCCGGAGGAGCGCCCCCATGGGTGAGCCGGCCACCGCGTCCCGTGCCCGCAACTCGCCTGACCGCACCGACGACCAGAAGGCGGTCGCCACCCGCATCCCCGACCTCGGCGTGGACGGCGTGGCCACCGACCCCTTCGGGGTGGTCCGCCCGGTGGAGCGCTTGCCGGAAGCGGTCGACGCCCGGGTCGGGACCGAACGGGCTCCGGGGGCGCGGTCCGACGGAGCGTCCGGTCTCCGGCCTGCAGGCGGAGCAGCCTGACGGCCGGCCCGCGGTCTCCCTCCGGAGCTGAGCGGCGGCGGCGCCCCTCCGACCGCCCCTCCGACCGCCCCCTCGACGGCTGCCTCGACGGCTGCCTCGACGGCTGCCTCGACCGGTGCCCGACCACTCGTCCGACGGTCGGGAGGGATCGTGCCGGACGGTCCGGGGGCCATGCACGAACGGCATCCGAGCCGGTCCTTGCCGGCCACCAGGTGCTCTTGGGCCCCGCAGGACGGACACCGGGGTGGGAGGTACGAGGACACGACCGGGAGGTAGGTCAGCGGCAACGGGTATGGGCGGGCTCCCCGGCGCACCTCGCCGGGGACCACGTACGCCGGGACCGCCACCAGGTGCAGGCGGAACGGCTGCACCTCGAAGGACGGCGTCAGGTCGTCAGCCACCTCGGAGCGTCGGCGGGCCCACTCGCGTCGGGTCGCCTCTGCCTGCTCCGCCAGCATGGCCGCCCGATCGATACCCGCACGGTTCGACCGTTCCTCGATACCGGCCAGCACCCGCTCGTAGTAGTCGTCCACGATGCCGAGCTGGGCGCGCAGCCGGGTCGAAGTCTGGCGGGCGAGCTCGGCGACCCGCTGGGCGGCATGGGCACAGAGCACCTGATGGGCGCCGGTCACGCCGGGACCGGTCGGGACGACCGTCCCCGGCGTCGCTCCCGCCTCAAGCGCGGTGCGCCGGAGCCTCTCCGACAGCTCGGCGGGAACCTCCCGGCCCGAGCTGGCCTCCACCCACACCTCGTCGAGCTCCTGCACCTGCTCGTCGATGGAGATGCTGTACGTCACCAGCGCGCCCACCCGCAGCACCAGGAGGTCGTCGGCAACCGGAGGAAGCCTCACCTCGATGCGACCGTGGTCGACTGAGACCTGCTGGCGGGCTTTGTCCTCGAGCATGCCGGGTGTCGGGGGAAGCCCCACCTGGCGCGGGAGGGTCGCACAGCCGACGTCACCGCGGGCGAGGACCGTGCGCGCCCCTGCCAGCAGGAGCGGATGACCCGCGGTGACGAGCAGGAACCCGTCCTCCCGTGCGGTCTCGGGGTCAGCGGTCAGCCTGACCTCCTCGGGCAGGTTCAACGCACCGCGCAGCTCCTCCGGGAGCACCAGGAGCGCCCCTTCCGGCACCGCCTCCGCAAGCGCGCCCTCCGCCTCCGCATAGGCGACGAAGAAGTCGATGCCCGACTTCGCCGTGCTCACCGGACCCCTGCCGTGTCACGTCGCACCGCCGGTCCGTCGTCGACCTCGGCGACCAGGTCGTCGGTGCGTGCCCGGCTCCCCGCATACTCGGCACCCGCCTCGACCAGGGTGGAGCCGAGCGCGTCCAGGCGGTCGGCCAGCTCGGCGTCGTCGACACTGGCGACGTGGGCGTCGAACACCGCCTCTTCGAACTGGAAGTCCTCGCCGACGCGGCCGAGCACCATGTCGAGCTCGCCCACCACCAGCTCGAACAAGTTGAGCTTGGTGTGGAGCACGTCGAGGATGCGCTCCTCGATGGTTCCCCGGCTCACCAGGTTCGTCAGCACCACGTCGTGGGTCTGGCCGATCCGGTGGATGCGTCCGAGCCGCTGCTCGATCTGCATCGGGTTCCACGGAAGGTCGAAGTTGATCATCGCGTGGCAGAACTGGAGGTTGCGCCCCTCGCCGGCCGACTCGGTGCTCACCAGCACGTCCACCTCGCCCTCGAAGGCGGCGATGGCCGCGTCCTTCGCCCGCCGGTCGAGCGAGCCGTGATACTCGGCCACCGGCAGGCCGCGCGCGTCCAGGGCGGCGACCAGCTGGGCCAAGGTCTCCCGGAACGACGTGAAGACGATCACCTTCTCCCCCGCCGCGACGTGCCGGCGGACGAGTGCGCCGAGCGCGTCCGTCTTCGCACACGTCCGGGCCGAGCGTGCGAGCTCGGCCAGGTCTGACCAGCCCATGCGGTCGAGCGTCGGGGCGACCGCCCGTGGCGACGAGCCCGCCAGCCGCAGGACGGTCCGCAGGGCCATCGACCGACCCGCCCCCGCCTGGCGCCCCTCGGAGCGCACGCGCTCGGCGATCAGCCGGTAGAGCGCAGCCTCGTCGTCCGCCGGCGCCACGGAACGGGTCTCGGCGAGCCTCCTGGGCAGCATCAGGGCCACCTCACTTCGGCGATGGCGGACCATCACGTCACGAAGGCTCCGGCGGAGGTCCCCGAGGGCCGCGACCCCGAGCACTGCCTCCGGCGGCGGTGGGCCGGGGGCGGTGGGTCTCCCGGGGGGCGTGTGGCGGCGGCGGAAGTCGGCGATCGTCCCGAGATGGCCCGGCCGCACCAGCGACACCAGATGGTAGAGGTCGTCGATGCGGTTCTCGACGGGCGTGGCCGTCAACAGGAGCAAGAACCGCGACCGCAGAGAGCGGACCAGCTTGGACGACGCGGTACGGGGGTTGCGGACCCGGTGCGCCTCGTCGACCACCACCAGGTCCCACTCCACCCCGGTGAGCAGGTCGCGCAGGGACGAGCGCCTGGCGGTGGCCAGGGAGGCCAGCACCACGGGATCCTCGATGGTGCCCGTGGACTCCTCGGACCAGCCCCCGGCCCCCGCCACCACGGTCGGGACCGCGAACTTGCGTTCGAGCTCCTCTCCCCACTGACCGACAAGACCGGTCGGGGCGAGCACCAGTACCCGACGGGCGAGGCCCCGCACCCGCAGCTCCGAGAGGACGATGCCCGCCTCGATGGTCTTGCCCAGCCCGACCTCGTCGGCCAGGATCGCCCGGCCGGACATCCGTTGGAGCACCACCGACGCCGCGCTCAGCTGATGGTCGAACGGTTCGAACCGAAGGTTGGCCACTGCAGCGAACGTGTCGAACCCGGGACGGCGCCAGACGTCGATCGCAGCCTCCGTCAGCGCCCGGCGCTGCTCGGACACGGGCGCAAGCGCGCCAAGCTGCTCGAGGAGCACCTCATAGGGCGGCGGGAGCTGCGGCGCAGCCACGGCGTCTCCGAGTCCTCTGGCGGCTGCCCGGCTCACTCCGCGCCATGCTACGCGCTGAGGGAAGCACAGGCCACTCGGCAACGCTCCGTGCGGGTGGGCGGACTCCGCCGCTACCCGCAGCGCTCGCCGGGTGGAAACAGTCCGATCACGGACGACGGGATGCACCCCTGCTCATAGAGGGCCCTGATGACGGTCTGGTCGGGTACCAACGCCAACGACCGCCCGAACCAGACGTGCGCCTGGAAGGAGTCCTTCCGGCTGCGTGCGATCAATCCCAGCGTGTTGAGGATCGCGGTGTCCGAGGGACGAAGACGCACCCCGCGTCGTGCCGACTGCTGCGCGGCAGCCAGGTTCCCGGCGTCGAGCTGTGCGCCGGCCAACTGTCCCCAGAGGTCGGCGTCGGTCGGATCCCGTCGGACCGCCTCTGCCGCATACGTCGCTGCCTGTGCCCCGGCGGCGGGCGTCACCCCGAAGTTCCTGATCAACTCGGCCCGCGCCATCAGCGAGGGGACGTCCGGCCAGGCAAACAGCTCGCGGTCGGCAGCCGTCGCCGTGTTGATCGCAGCAGTCTGGCTGCCGACCGCTGACAACTTGGCCGCCCGCCCGTACTGCACGTCACCGACGACCAGCGCCAGCCCGACCAGCGCCGCCAGCGCCGCGCACACCAGCGCGGCTACCCGGCCTCCCCGCCCACCCGGCACTCCATCCCGCTCTCGCGCCCGCTCCCGCTCAGTCGGCGCTCCCCCCGAGACCGTCCGGACAGACGGTCGCGAGGCGGACGATCCGAGGCGAGGGCCCACCCGGGCCGCCCCGAGACCCAGGAACAGGAGCGGGGTCGTCACGACGTTCAGCGGCTCTGCCATGCTGATCACCAGGAGGACCGCGGACATCAACACGAGTCGCCCCCGGCGCCGGCGCGCCGCCAGCGCCAACCAGCCGACCAGCGCGACCAGGCCGAGCAGCCCGGTGGTGGTCGCATACTCGACGAAGAGGTTGTGGGCATCGGCGAAGATGCTCTGACCCAGGGAGCGGGCGAGGGAGGGCGACACGAGACCGGAGGTGGCGTCACGGAACTGGCCCGGACCGTACCCGAGGAGGGGCCGGTGGCCGATGGCCGTCAGGGCCACCCGCCAGATGCCGAGCCGGTCACCGAACGTCGACTGGGCGGTGGACTGCGCCGTGTAGCCGATCGCCCCTGGCCCGCCGCCACTGAAGGAAGCGGACAGACCCCGACCGTGTGCGAGCGGGTACAGGGACGAGCCCGCGAGCCACCCGGCCAGCGTCAGACCGGAGAACCAGGCAAGGCGGCCCAACAGTGGCGGCCGCCCGGCTCGGTGGCGCCGCCAGACGGCCACGCTCCCTTCGGCTACGAGCACCCCGAGCATCAAGAGGGCGGGCAGGCGTTGTGCCGACGCACCGACCCCGAGCCCGACCACGACCACGGCGACGGTCCACTGGCGCGGATCCTCGGCGAACCTCCCGCCCAGGAGCGCAAGCGCCGCTACACAGACCGCACCGAGGAAGACCGGATTGCCGAGGAGCCCGGAGGCGTGCGTGCCGAACGCCGGCACCGACGATGACAGGCCGACCGTCTGCTGCGCCGCCGCCACCACCGCGTTCACCACCGCTCCAGCCACGATGGCCTGCTCGACGAGTGGGCGTCCGCCGTCATCGACCAGCGTACCCAGTGCCCAGACTCCGGCGAGAGCCGCCACGAACACCAGTCCGGTTCCCTGGTTATAGAGGCCGACGATCGCTGAGACCACCGCGTCCGAGTTGGCGGCGGACGCCGCAGCGATCGCCACGAACACGATGGCGGCGAGCGCGGGCGGAACCGTGATCGGCTTCCGACCGCTCGTGGATCGCAGGGCGAGGATCGGGAGGCCAGCGGCTCCCAGCACCATGAGCACCGCCATCTTCGGAGCCCAGACGGTGGAGGAGAGGCCGGGCAGGTCGGCGACGATGAGGACGAAGATGCCGAGGGCAACAGCCATCGCCACCCGACGGTCGGCACGGATCGGTCTAGCGGAGGCCGTCGGTTCCACGGGTGCCGCTGCCGCACCGTCTTGCCCAACTCGCGTGAGGTTGAGGCCCAGTGGGGCCCCGACAGCGACGCCCTCCCACCCTTCCACGGTTGTTCCGTCTGGCGCGGTGGGGGCGACCCTCGACCCGAAGAAGCCGGTTCTCGCTCCTTCCATCACGATCCGGCCGCGGGAAGATACGTCACGCGAGAGCGGATCCTGTCCACGGCGGAACCCTATCCGTTGGCCGCCCTCCGCAGGAGGACCGCGTGGACAACGACCGCCGGCCGCACAGCCACAGTCCGTCCATTCCAGCCGTGACACCGGACAGATCGGCCCCTTCCGGAGGAGTCGGAGCGCACCGGCGGCTGCGTGCCGTCGGACCTAGCGGTCGACCCCGAGAATGAGCCCACTGGTGGGAACGCCGGTGCCGGCGGTCACCAGCACGTGCTCGACTCCGGAGACCTGGTTCACCGAGGTCCCCCGCACCTGGCGGACCCCCTCGGCGATGCCGTTCATCCCGTGGAGGTAGGCCTCGCCCAGCTGGCCCCCGTGGGGATTGACCGGCAACCCCCCACCGAGCTCGATGTTGCCGTCGCGGACGAAGTCCTTGGCCTCCCCCCGGGCACAGAAGCCGAGCTCTTCCAACTGAGAGAGCACATACGGGGTGAAGTGGTCGTAGAGCACCGCCGTCTGGATGTCGGCGGGGTCGAGACCCGACCCCTCCCACAGCTGGCGGGCCACCACGCCCATCTCCGGGAGCCCGCACAGGTCGTCGGTGTAGTAGGACGTCATCATCTCCTGGCCCTTCCCCGAGCCCTGGGCCGCCGCCTCGATCACCGCCGGCGGGTTGGCGAGGTCGCGGGCCCGCTCCAGCGAGGTAACCACCAGCGCCTGGCCGCCGTCGGTCTCTTGGCAGCAGTCGAGCAGGTGCAGGGGCTCGACGATCCAACGGGACGCCTGATGGTCCTCGAGCGTGATGGGCTGCCCGTAGAACCACGCCTTCGGGTTGGTGGCCGCGTGCCTCCGGTCGGCCACCGCCACCCGTCCGAGATCCTCGGACGTCGCCCCGGTCACGTGGAGGTACCGCTGCGCGGCCATCGCCACCCACTGGGCCGGGGTGAGCAGCCCCACCGGCGCGTACCAGCTGAAGTGGGCGGTCTCCGCGTTGGCCGCCGGGGCGCGACCCTGCACCCCGGCGCCGAACCGGTTGCCCGAGCGCTCGTTGAAGGCCCGGTAGCAGACCACCACGTCGGCGACCCCCGACTCCACCGCCAGGGCGGCTTGCTGGATGGTGCCGCAGCCTGCTCCGCCCCCATAGTGGATGCGGCTGAAGAAGGTGAGCTCGCCCATCCCCAGGCTGCGGGCCACATCGATCTCCGGGTTGGTGTCCGAGCTGAAGGTGACCAGGCCGTCCACCTCGGCAGGCTCGATGCCCGCGTCGCGCAGGGCGAGGTCCACCGCCTCGACGGCCAGCCTCAGCTCGCTGCGGCCGGACTCCTTCGAGAACTCGGTGGCGCCGATGCCGGCGATGGCGGTACGCCCCGCAAAGGTCTGGCGCCGCCGGACGGTCACCGTGGCACCGCCGACTTCGAGGGCAACCGGAGGACCACCGTGCCGGTCACATGGTCTCCCAGGCTGTTGGTGCCCCGCACCGTCACCTCCACCTCTCCCCTGCCGTCCTCGCCCGCTGACCCGTCCCTGGCCGACACCGACCCGGTCAGGACCATGGTGTCGTCCGCGTAGTTGGGCACCCCCAGCCGGATCCTCACCTCGGTGAGCACCCCGCCCGGCCCCGACCAGTCAGTCACGAACCGTCCGACGAGACCGTTGGTGGACAGGATATTCATGAAGATGTCCTTCGATCCGCGCTCCCGGGCCAGGACCGGGTCGTGGTGGACGTCCTGGTAGTCGCGTGAGGCGATCGCGGTGGCGATGATCGTCGTCCGGGTCAGCGGGACAACCAGCTCGGGAAGCTGATCGCCGACCCGGACGTCCTCGAAGGCGAGCGTGGTGGGGCGGATGCTCACGCGGACACCGCCTGGCCGCTCCGCAGGTCGTCGACCACCTGGCGCCCGAGACGGGCCAGCTGGGCGCTCGGACCACCCAGCAGGAGCTCGATCTGCTTCCCCCAGAGGAAGTACCGGTGGATCGGGTAGTCGATGTCGGCGCCCATCCCGCCGTGGAGGTGCTGGGTGGCGTGGACCACCCGCTGGCCGGCCTCCTTGGCGAACCACGAGGCGATCGCCACCGCCCGATCGGCCGGCAGCCCGTGATCGAGCCGCCACGCCGCCTGCCACAGCGTCACCCGCATCGCCTCGATGTCGATCGCCGCGTCGGCGGCCCGCAGCATGGTGCCCTGGAACGTGGACAGCGGACGGCCGAACTGCTCCCGCGTATTCAGGTACCCGGCCGTCTGGGCGAGGGCCGCCTCCGCCACCCCCACCTGGAGCGCGCACAGCCCGACCCAGGCCCGGGCCAGCATCCAGGCGACGATGACCCTCCCCCGCGCGGGGTCGCCGTCCCCCAGCAGGTCGGCGGTCTCCACCTCCACCCTGTCGAGGTGGAGGTGTGGATGGACCTCGCGGTTGGTGGTCCACGCCCGTTCGACCGTCACCCCGGGACTCCGGGGGTCGACCGCCGCGATCACCACGCCGCCGTCACCGGTCGCCGCCGGCACCAGCACCCGGTCGGCCACGTGCACCGAGGGAACGGCGAAGGCGCTCCCGGTGAGGACGACGCCTCCCGATGGCCTTCCGGTCGGTCCCGCACCGGTCGGCTCCGCCCGGACCGTCGGCTCCCCGGGACCACCGGTGGCCAGGTCCCCGGCCACATCGGCCAGCGCCGCGGTCAGCACGGTGGTGCCCGCGACCAGGCCAGGCAGGCACGCCTCACGGAGCTGCTCCGACCCGTGGGTGGCGACCGGCAGCCCGCCGAGCACCGTCGTCGCCCAGAGCGGGACCGGAGCCACGGTGCGCCCGTGCGCCTCGAGGAGGATGGCCAGTTCGACCGCGCCGTAGCCGGCTCCGCCGTGGGCCTCCGGGACGGCCAGACCGAGGAGATCGGCCCGGGCCAGGGCAGCCCACAGCCCCCGGTCGAACCGGTCGTCCGTCGCTTCCACCTCGCGGACCCGGTCTGGCGTCACCAGACCGGAGAAGACCGCCTCGGCCGACTGGCGGACCGCCGCCTGTTCCTCACTGAACCCGAACTCCATCACTCGCTCCTCGGTTGGGCCTGCGCGGGGTCGACACGGTGCCCGTCCGGGTCCGGGTGCCCGTCCCCATCCCCGTCCGGCCGGAAGACGGGCAGGGTCAGCTCGTCGTCGAACGCCTCGAACGAGGCGCGCACCGGCACGCCGATGACCATCTCCCCTGGTGCGAAGCCCGCCACGTTGGCGACCAGGCGGGTCCCCTCCTCTAGTTCCACCAGCGCCACGGTGAGCGGGTAGTCGAAGGCGGGCACCTGCGGGTGGTGGTTGACGACGAAGCTGTAGACGGTTCCCCGCCCCGACGAGCGCACCGTGTCCCACGCGAAGGACCGGCAGGTCCCGCACGCGGGCCGCGGCGGGTGCCGGAGGGTCCCGCAGTCGGCGCACCGCTGGATGAGCAGCTCTCCCCGGCGGGTCCCCTCGAAGAAGAACCGGTTGTCCTGGGTGAGCGCGGGACGGGGCCGCAGCGGCCGCCCCGATGTCTTCTGCGGTGCCGGCGGTTCCTCCGGTTCCGTCCGGGTTCCGTCGTCCGCTCCCGTCGGCAGGCGCGGGCGGAACTTGAGGATGCGAAACCGCATGGTGGCCACCAGCTCACCGTGCTGGTCGGTGAAGTCGAGGCGGTTGGTCAGGAAGCGGCCGACCCCGAGTCCCGTCGTCTTTTGGGGGGACACCGACTCGATCACCGACTCGACGGAGAGCAGGTCGCCGGGCACCAGGGGCCGCAGGTACCGCTGGTCGCAGTTGGTGGCGACCACCGAGGTGTAGCCCCCCTCGTCGAGGAGCGTCATCACCCGGTCGCTCGGCGAGTCGCCGGTGGGCGCGCCCGCGGCGCGGGCTGCCTCGACCTCTCGGGACACCTTCAATCCCCGCATGATCCAGGCCTGGAGCATGCTGGGCGGCGCCACGATGCTGGGGAAGCCCGCCTCCCGGGCGGCGGCGTCGTCGAGGTAGACCGGGTTGTCGTCCCCCATCGCCTCGACCCAGTGGCGGATCATCGGGACGTTCACCGGGTCGGGGGCCTGATGTCCCGGACCGCCGGAGACGCCGGCGAAGGCCTGCAGGGCCGCTTCGTAGTCCGGGCTGTCGGTGCTGTCGGTGCTGTCGGCTCGTTCCGTGCCGCCGGTACCCGCGCTCACCGGGCAGCGCGCTTCATGCCCAGCCCGGCTGTCGCCAGGATCTCCCGCTGGATCTCGTTGACCCCACCGCCGAACGTGTTGATCTGGGCGGACCGGGCCGCCCGCTCGAGCTCCCCGTGGAGCACCGACCCCGGCGAACCCGGGACGAGATAGCCCGCGGCGCCGACGATCCCGAGCAGCATGCGGTACACCTCGATGGTCGTCTCGGTGCCGAACACCTTGACCGCCGACGAATCGGCCGGCCCCAGCGTGTCGTCGGCCACTGCCTCGGTCATCCGCCAGTTCAGCAGCCGCTGCGCCTCCAGGAGGGCGTGCGAACGGGCCAGGTCGGCCTGCACCCAGGGCACGTCGCCGAAACCGCTTTCCAGGGCCCACGCCGCGACCTCGGCCCACAGTCGGTGGGCCAGGGCGCTGACCGCGGCCAGGCCGACCCGCTCGTGGTTGAGTTGGCCGGTGATCAGGCGCCAACCCTCATTCAGCGCCCCGACCAGGGCGGTGCCGGGCACTCGGACGCCGTCGTAGTACGAGGCGGTGGTGGTCACCCCGCCCACGGTGACGATCGGGGTGCACGAAAACCCCGGCGACGTGGTCGGCACGAGGAAGATCGAGATCCCCTTGTGCTTGGGCGCTTCCGGATCGGTCCGCGTCGCCAGCCAGATGTAGTCGGCCTGGTCGGCGCCGCTGGTGAACACTTTGTTGCCGTCGATCACCCACTCGTCGCCGTCCCGCACCGCGCGGGTCCGCAGCGAAGCGAGGTCGGTGCCGGAATCGGGTTCGGTGTAGCCGATGGCGCAGTTGATCTCGCCCTGGAGGATCCGGGGGAGGAAGAACGCCTTCTGCTCCTCCGTCCCGTAGCGCATGAGCATCGGACCGACCGTGTTGAGGGTGACGAACGGGAAGGGGGCGCGTGCCCGCTGGACTTCGTTGAAGAAGATGAACTGATCGGAGGCGGGGCGACCCTGTCCGCCGACCTCCTTGGGCCAGCCGATCCCCAGCCAGCCGTCCTTGCCCATCCTGCGGACCGTGGCATGGAAGGCCTCGCCCTCCTCCCCCTCGCCGTCGAGCGCCCGCCGCACGTCCTCGGTGATCACGTCGGCGAAATACTCCCTCAGCTCGACCCGGAGGGCCTGCTGCTCGGGCGTCTCCTCGAGGTACATGTCGTTCGGCCCCTCCCTGGCGGGCCGCAGGAACCAGTGGCCCCGGCGGTGTGGTTGGCCTATGCTAACTGATACATGTTCTAGTTAGCCACGTGGCCGCCGGCTGTGGAGGTCGGAAGGCGTCCGGGGCGCGCTGGGGCCGGACCGGGGGAGACGGTGCAATTGGAAAAGACGGCGCAGTTGGGAAAGACCGGACGGCCTGACCAGGCGCAGCGGGAGCGGAAGACCGTCCGGCTGGAGGACATCGACCTTTGCGACTCGAGGAACTTCGCCGGGGGCGTGCCACACGAGTGGTTCGCCCACCTCCGGCGGGAGGCCCCGGTGCAGTGGCACAAGGACCCCAACGGGCAGGCCGAGGGCTTCTGGAGCGTCACCCGTTACGACGACTGCGTGCTGGTGAACCGCGACTACGAGCACTTCTCGTCCGCCCGGGCCGCCACGTTGTTCACCGACATGGACGAGGAGATCCTGGCCCAGCTCCAGTTGATGATGCTCAACATGGACCCTCCCATGCACACCCGGTACCGGCGCCTGGTGAACAAGGGGTTCACGCCGCGCATGATCCGCGACCTCGAGGCCAACGTGGTCGTCTCCACCAACGGCATCATCGACCAGGTCTGCGAGCGGGGCACCGCCGACTTCGTCGAGGAGATCTCCGCCGAACTGCCGCTCCAAGTGATCGCCGACCTGATGGGGGTCCCCCTGGGGGACCGGCACCTGGTCTTCGACTGGTCCAACAAGATGATCGGCTCCGAGGATCCCGAGTACATGGTGTCCCCCGAGCTCACCACGCAGGCCTCGCTCGAGCTCTACGCCTACGCGGACGAGCTGTGCGCGAAGAAGCGGCTGGATCCCCACGCGGACCTCTTCAGCGTCCTCACCCAGGCGGAGATCGACGGCGACCAGCTTTCCCAGCTCGAGCTCGACCTCTTCTTCCTGCTGCTCGCGGTGGCGGGCAACGAGACGACCCGCAATCTGATCTCCGGGGCGATGGTCGCCTTCTTCGACCATCCCGACCAGTGGGAGCGGCTGAAGGCCGACCGCTCGCTGCTGCCGTCGGCCATCGAGGAGATGCTCCGGTACGTGACCCCGGTGATGCACTTCCGGCGCCAGGCCACCATGGACTGGTCCATCGGCGACCAACCGATCCGGGAAGGCGACAAGGTGGTCTTCTGGCATACGTCGGCCAACCGCGACGAGACGGTGTTCGACCGACCCGACGAGTTCGACATCGGGAGGATGCCGAACAACCACATGGCGTTCGGCGGTGGAGGGCCCCACTTCTGCCTGGGGGCCAACTTGGCCCGGATGGAGATCCGCGTGATGTTCGAGCTTCTCCTCGACCGGATGCCCGACATCCACCAGGCCGGGGTGGAGCAGCACCTCCAGTCCAACTTCATCAACGGCGTCAAGCACCTGCCGGTGGCGTTCACCCCGTCGGCACCGGTGGGACGCTGACCGCGGGCGCTCTCTCCACCGCCGGCCCCGCCCGGGGCTCACCCGACCCGGGACCCGGCGACCCGGGACCACCGACCACCGCTGTGCCCCCGGGCGCAGCCGACCCGCAAGCGGGAGCCCAATGCGATTCCACCAGGCCGTGACCTTCCTGCCCGTCGACGACTCCGTGGCCCTGGCGCAGGCCTGCGACCCGATGGGCTACGCGGGGATCTACGTCTCGGACCACCTGTTCAACCCCCGGGACCTGGCGTCGCGCTACACGTACTCCAAGGCCCCCGACGGCTCGCCGTTCTGGGAGAAGGACACCGCCTGGCCGGACCCGATGTGCCTGATCTCCGCCATGGCCGCCGTCACCACCACGTTGACCTTCACCACCGGGATCTACCTCGCACCGGTCCGCGACCTGATCACCGTGGCCAAGTCGGTGGGGACGGCTGCGGTCATCTCGCACGGCCGGGTGCGGCTCGGGGTCGGGGTCGGTTGGTGCGAGGAGGAGTACGTCCAGACCGGACAGGACTTCCATACCCGGGGTCGCCGCCTGAACGAGATGATCCCGGCGCTGCGCTCGCTGTGGGCCGGCGGGTGGGTCGAGCACCACGGTACCTACTACGACGTGCCGGCCTGCCAGATGAACCCTTCCCCGGCCGAGCCGGTGCCGATCCTGGTGGGAGGAGACTCGGACGCGGCCCTGCACCGGGCGGTCACGCTCGGGGACGGCTGGATCAACACCGGTGCCGTCCCCGAGGACGAAGCCCTGGTGCAGGTGGGGAGGATCACGGATGCGCTGGCCCGCGCCGGACGCGCCCGGGAGGGCTTCGCCGTGTACCTGGCGGTGCGCGCCATGCCCGACCTCGATCTCTACCGGCGCCTCGAAGACGTTGGGGTGACCGATCTGCTGTGCGCCCCGTGGATGCTGGTCGACATCGCCGGCCGTCCCCCCGAGTCCGTGCGCGCCGACCGGATCGCTGCCTGTGCGCGCTTCGCGGAGGAGTACGTGCTGGCCATGGTCTGAGCATCCGGCCCGGGGCGGGGAACGACATCAGCTCCGGAGAGCCGCGTGGTCGCGCGGATCGGCAACGCCGTGGGCATCCAGTGGGATCGACGCTTCGACGACGGTCCCCTCGCCCGGGGCGGAGCGCACCTCGAGCCGTCCCCTGAGCAGGTGCGCCCGTTCCCGCATCCCGAGCAGGCCGAGGTGGGTCGGTGCGAGCTCATCGGGGCCCTCGGGCGCAAAACCGCGTCCGTCGTCGGCCACGGAGATCCCCACCTCGTCAGGTGCGAAATGAAGCCGCACGTGGAGCTCACGTGCCTCGGCGTGGCGGAGCGTGTTGCGCACCGCCTCCTGGGTGATGCGAAAGGCTCCGAGCTCCACTTCGGGGGAGAGGCGAGCCTTGTGACCGGTCACCTCCAGTGTGCTGACCAGGCCGCTCCCGTCTTCGACGTCGGCCAGCAAGCTCTCGAGCGCGGCGACCATCCCGAGCTGGTCGAGCGCGGGTGGTCGCAGGTCCCGGGAGAGGTTGCGCAGGCGGCGCGCCGCGTCGAGCGCCTGGCCCCGGGCCTCGGCCAGCGCGCCGGCCACCCCGGGCGGAACGCCGCTCGTCCCCGCGAGGCTCTCGAGCCGCCGGGCCAGGTGCAAGAACAGCTGGAGTGGCTCGTCGTGCAGCT
>Ga0209012_1002122_pt1 | contig 18172 bp, 19 predicted proteins | sample RS3BMetagenome_FD_184735 | JGI IMG/M metagenome (GOLD analysis project Ga0209012, IMG submission 184735) | Ferric oxide microbial mat and aquatic microbial communities from Rainbow Spring, Yellowstone National Park, USA - RS3B (SPAdes) (version 3) ...
CGAAACCGGACGCCAATGCACCAAAGAATTCAAACGCGACATGAAAATCCGCTTCGATTCGTTCCTGCCCCAGTGGAACTACCGGGCCGCCCCTGTCATCACTTAAATAGGGAAGTTATTTCGCGCCCGTTCCTAACGCAAGCTTGGACACGACCGTCACTGCAATACACTGCATCAGACGTTGCGTCTTTAAGACTGTTGCATATACTTTCGGACATGTTGGTGATTCATTATGCACACGAATTCCCCGATTTCGCAAAACCATCGGTGTTGTGTGTGGGAAATTTTGATGGCGTGCATCGGGGGCATCAACGGATGCTTGCCGAGGCAAAAAGTATAGCACACCAACGGAACCTGAATTTTGTCGTCATGACATTTCATCCGCACCCCCTGCACATTTTGCGGCCAAACTTGCCCCGGCAGCCCCTTATGACCGTTACGCAACGCATGGAAATACTCGAGGGCTTTGAACCGGATGTGTTGTGGGTGGTGAAAACGGATCATGATTTTCTCGACATGACCGCGAATGAATTTATGCAAAACATCATGGTGAAAACCATAGCGGCAAAAGTCGTTGTGGAAGGAAGCAACTTCACATTTGGAAAGGGGGCCGAGGGAACGGTCAATACCCTCCGGGATAAAGCGCCGCAATTCGGATGGGAGGTGGTCATCATACCAACGCAGCAGGCGGTATTGCAGGATTTGTCACTTGTGGACGTCAGCAGCAGCCTGATCCGCTGGTTGATCAGCCACGGGCGGGTAAGCGATGCCCATCGCTTAATGGGACGCTTTTACAGTTTACGCGGATTCGTGGCGCATGGAGCTGGCCGGGGAAAAATCATGGGGTATCCCACGCTGAATATCCAATCCGAACAGCTACTGCCGGCGCATGGTGTTTATGCGGGAAAAGCAATCATCACAGGGCAAAGTTATCCTGCGGCCATCAGCGTCGGCAGCAATCCGACCTTTAACGGCACACACACGACCGTGGAAGCCTTTGTGCTGGATTTTTCTGATTCGGTATATGAGCAGCAAGTAGACGTTCAATTTATCAGTTGGCTGCGGGATCAACATAAATTTTCCGGACCCGACGCACTTGTGGCCCAGATACAACGTGATGTTCGGCAGATACGGCAACGTGTGGCGGATCGCTTCAATCACCTGGAACACTTGGGCAGCGCGCATGTAAGCCCCAGCGCGGCCAATGACACAATCGATTCCATCGGAAAGGAACGTAATGGCAGATAATCAACTTACAGCAATTGCCAAGACTTTGGAGAACTCCAAAAGTGTGGCCATTTTCACTCATGCACGGCCTGATCCAGATGCCATGGGATCGCAAGTGGCCGCTGGATTAATGCTTTCCGCAATGGGCAAAAAAGTTTCATTGGTATGCCTTCCACCAATTCCCGAGCCGCTGCAATTTCTGCTTAATATGCTGCCGGATTCAATTATTCATTACACCCCGGAGAAGGCCGGTGATATTTCATGCGATGTTATTCTCGTGGTGGATACATCCGCCCGGCAACAACTCGAACCGGCGACCGCTTTTCTGGAATCACACGCTTCGGAGGTGCTGATTCTGGATCATCACATTTCCGGCGATTTATCACACGCGTTGATCCACCGTGACACTTCCGCGGCGGCATGTGTGGAGATTGTCACAACACTGGGCGAAGTACTCGGTGTTGCTTTAACTAAGCCCATGGCAACCGCTTTACTGGCGGGCCTGGTGGGTGATACCGGCTGGTTTCGGTTTGACAGCGTTAGCCCCCGCACGCATGAAGTGGCCGCCAAGCTATTGGCCGCCGGTGCCTCGCCATCGGAGTTGTGGGGCCGACTCATGCAGAGTGAAAGAAAATCCAAACTGGTACTGTTAAGTCATGCCGTAGGCCGAATCAACTTTTACGCGCATGATCGTATCGCCGTTATGGAACTATCGCGTGAGGATGTGGCCGACGCAAAAGCCGAACCATGGGAAACCGAGGGCCTAATTGATATACCGATGATGGTGGGAAGCGTGGTATCGTCCATTTTTTTAAGCGAAACGCCGGAGGGAAAAATTCGTGCCAGTTTACGCAGCAAGCATACCGTGGATGTTAATGCGGTATGCCAGGAGTTTGGGGGCGGCGGCCATGCGCGCGCTGCGGGATGCCGCCTGGCCGGGCCACTGGATACCGCACGGGAAGCCTTGGTGAAGGCGGTTGAGCGGAAACTACCCGGATTCGCGGGAACCTGAGATAACGCGCAATTTGCGCGATCGTTTTGGGGCCAAATGATGGCACACGTCGCAAATCGGCGAGGCTATGAAATACAATTTGTGCGCGTACCGGTTGATGCGCCTTCCGCCACGCCAGAAGTTTTTCGGCTCTTGCCGGGCCAATATCGGGAATCCTTACCAGCGAGGCCCAACTCGCCGTGTTCGGATTGATCGTGCATTGCGTAGCGTGGGCGGCAAACGTGGAAGAAAATTGGTTTTTCGCGGGTCGTTGCGTGATGCTGTAACCCATCCAGATCAGCAATACGCCAACCGCCGCGAAGATAAAAAAAAACGCTGGTGGCGATTCTACCGACAACACAGATTCCGGTTGATTCAAAACAGTTCTGCCATCCGCCGACTTGGTAGATACTCGGACATCCGAAGCAGATTGAGAACGATGACCCGCCGATTCTTCAGGCGAACCTGGGCTATTTACTGGTGTCATAAAGGCCCCCCGCAATGAAAAAGTCCATTCGCCACAATAATGCGCTTTCAGCAGCTATCTTATCCGGAAAGCATGGCTTACGTGGGGCTACTGCCGCTACCCTTGCTCACGGCTGTTGCCCCAGCCGCGACCGGGGCCTTCTGTGCCCCCTGCCGCACGGCCATGACGGCTCGTCGCACGGCCAGCCACGTCTGCATGGAGGGCTTGGATGTCAAATCCGCAGTCAGCAATCCACCGCCCGGCGTGGAACTTCCGTCTGAATCAACAATATCTCCCCATGTCATGGCTTCCACAAACGGCTTGGAAAGCACAATATTGGTCAGTGCTTCAAGCCATTTGCTTTGCAATTGATCATTCCACGGCTTACGCCATAAACCCGCTCCGGCATTTTTTTCCGTCTGAATGCTCGGAACGCCCATGCGACTGATCACGACGGGCTTGCCCAGAGCCGCAAAACGATCCAACACCGCACTGACCTGAAACAAGTCGCGTTGCCAGCCACCATCACGCGGCGCGCCAAAACAGAGCTGCACACCGAAAATATCAAACGGAATACCGCTTTGCACCGCCATTTCAGCGTAAATCATCGGCGGAATGCTCCGCTGGTTTTTGGCGTAATATTCGCCCCACGGTTGGGTGATTTCTATCATGGTTTGGGCATTGGGTATAAGCTTTTTAACCAGCGTAATGGCCATGCGTGTAAGATCCATGAGCTGATCAAAGGTAAAGGAAAAATGTGAATTCACATGTAAGCCGCTCAAGACATTCCACAGCACCACATTGGGACCATAGCGCTGCACGACACGTTCAATGTGTTCGTAAAGCAGGCCCCGCACCGTTTCGTAATCATGCTCCCAGATATACAACCAATCTGGAATGGCAGCTTCCGAAAAATGCACCAGTGGGCCGGCGACAATGGGTAATTTAGCTTGCCGCAGATATTCAACCCAATTATCCATAACCGCCGCGTTAAAGGTCTGTTCCTGCGGTTCCATGAATTTCCAGGTCATTGGAAGATAGACAAATTCACCGGCAGCAACCAATTTGCGACGGTAAGCATCATCAGACCGCTCCGGTGCCGCGGAACACCCGAAAACATTCTTCGGGAACGTCCGCGTACTGATTCGGCGCTGCAAGAGTAATTCGGCATGAACCACGGCCGTTTGCTCGGATGCGGGAATCGCAATGGCCAGGCATTTATCCGCATATTTCGCAGCCAAAGCCGGATTTTCGAGATTTTCCATGGCATCAATAAGCAAATCGCGAGCTTCATTGAATTTCTGATTCACCGTCTGCGCTTCGGGAATGTCCAAAAGTCCCCAGTCTTCCCGTTTTTGCAGCAAGCGCATCATACGGTTACGAGCTAATTCAACATTAAGCACATATGGCTGACTGCGTTCAGGCAGCCGAACCGTCTCAAGCATAATGGTGCCAAAATTGCGCACTTCCCACATTAACGTTAGCGCCGCCGGCCCGGCCGGGCGCTTGCGGCAACGGATTTCACCATCCACGTAAGCCAGTTCGCCGCGGATTGGCACACTGTCCGAACCAACTAGGTAAGCCGAGCTTAAATCAAGCTCTGTAGGGGCCTGGCCATCTCGGAAAACCTGAAAACGTAGCATCAACTTCTCGCTTACCTAAACCGGAGTACTATTTATGCAGCCTTATATGGCACTTTTTTTGCGGACAAGCCACAATCGCACTGCGTTTTATAGCCTAGAACTTACAATACCGTCAAACGCCGCACCGAACACATCCATGCGGAATTCCTTGCCGCGGTAGTGCGGCAAGAATTACCGGGAAACCTTCACCGCTATCTACCCCTGTGGCCGTCGTGGCTCGTTGGCCTCAATTTCATGCAAATAAGCCAACGTTCGCTCCAATTGCCCTTTTAAATGACGCACCCGTAAAAGACTTTTCACTCTTGTGAGCAATTCAAGCTTATTAACCGGCTTGGTGAGAAAATCGTCAGTACCACTCTCTACTCCACGCTCAATATCACCTAATTCGTTCAGCGCGGTAATCATGAGGATGGGAATATCGCGGAAACGCGCATCGGATTTAAGCTTCCGGCACACTTCAAAGCCGCTCATTCGCGGCATCATGACATCCAGAATAATTAAATCCGGCATGACCTTCGGCACTTTCGCCAAGGCCTCCACACCGTCCACCGCCACCTCGGTTATACAGTCCATCGATTCCAAATAGGCCTGAATCAGCTCAACATTCGGCGGATTGTCATCGACTACCAATACGGTACTGCGCGGCAAATGCGTGTCATTGCTGCTGCGAACAGGTGCGGCCATGTACAATGCCTCCATAGTCAGGAGCCAGACCTCTGACGCGGACTCCAAATTCCGGAGGCATTATATACCATCAGGGCGATTTATTCTTCCCGCGGAATGCTCGATAGCGCCCGACGGGCTTCCAGCCGCGCTACTTTTCGCTGCTGAAAACTGGCCTTATTGAATCCGAATTTGTGCGAACGAACTTTAGAACCACTTGTGCGCCGATGGGGCATGGTAACCTCCCAAAAAAAGAGAAGTCGAAATCACAACTTCTTCATAACATTTTTGATCGGCTAATACAAGCTTAATATTAAAAAAATATTTCCGTTTACGCCGTGGCTATTGCGGACAAGTCCAGATCTGCTTTATATCCCTGCTCCAAAAGCTCCGCCCCAAGGCCCGCGATCATTGCGGCGTTATCCGTGCAATATTCCATCGCCGGCAAAAACAGGGTTATTCCCGCCGCATCCGCCAGGCGCTGTAAACGTCCGCGAATTAACCGATTGGCCGAAACCCCACCTCCGACAATAAGCGACTTGGGGCTGATCATTTCCATCGCCCGGCGCACCTTGATTTCCAATATTTCCGCGACGGTCCGCTCAAATGCCGCCGCAGTATCCGCCCGTTGCTGCCCTGTTAAATCCGCGCACGTGCGCTGCGTGCCACGTTGACCGTTCACATGATACAAAACCGCCGTTTTTAAGCCGCTGAAAGAGAAATCCAATGATTGCTTCCCCAGCAGAGATAAGGGAAAGGTCACAGCCTCCGCGTGACCACTTTGCGCCAGTTTCTCCACCAATGGGCCGCCGGGATAACCAAGCTGCAAAATGGCCGCCACTTTATCAAACGCCTCCCCAACCGCGTCATCAATCGTAGATCCCAGGCGACGCAAACAATTAAATGTCTTTACCTCAAATAGCGTGGTGTGACCGCCGGAAATAACCAGCCCCAGAGCCGGTAATGTGGGCGATAATCGCTCTGCCGATGATTGCGCCATATTTGCGCTTGCATGCGGTATCAGACACCCGGCATACAAATGGGCATGGACATGGTTAACCCCGACCAGCGGCTTGTCCCAGGCGTATGCCAAGGCCTTGGCCGCGGACACGCCCACCAGCAGGCATCCTACCAACCCGGGACAATTCGCTACCGCAATTCCGGAAATGTCTTTTGAGGATACGGCGGCTCTATTCATCGCCTCGGCTACAATGTCATTGAGCCACTCGATGTGCGCCCGCGCCGCAATCTCCGGCACAACGCCCCCATATCTCTCATGCAGGTCAATTTGAGTGCGAATGACATTGGAACGTACGATTCGGCGATCCTCCACCACAGCGCACGCCGTTTCATCGCAGGTAGTTTCAATGCCTAATACACAGGACATGCCGACTCCGGAATCATGCAAGGCTTACAGGTTTTTGCGTGACGGTTTACATAACCTTATGTTCATCAACGCTTACTGCGGATCCACCGACAGCTTCTGATTTTGCCTCCACCGCAAGCACGTCAGCATAAGTTCCCACAATTTCCGGCAATATTAAGACAAATTCTGAACGCGGAACCACCTGATCTGCTCCCGCCTCACGGGCCTGTTGGGCCAATTCCTGCTGACCATGTGATAAATACGCCAGAACCCTGCATGTGGGCTTCGCGCTTTTGGCCAATGCGATTGCGGAAATGCCGTTAATGCCTCCGCAATTCAGATCAACAATTAACGCGTCCGGAGGCGTTAACCGGAGAAATTCACTCAAAACGCTATAGGATCGCAACACCCTTACCGATCGCCCTTGCGCCCGGGCTTCGGTCACAATTTTTGTTGAGAATATTAAATCTGTTACGATTGCTGCCAATGTCATTGTGTTAACTCTCCATGTTGGCTGCCACCGGCGGCTTTTCCGGCGGGTTCACCACTTCCGCCGACGTGGCTCGGGCAATAATCTCATTTAACAATGGCGGAAGATTTTCATAAATCACCGCGTCTAAAATCGCTTGATGCAAATGACCCGTGGCATCACTATATTCAACTGTTACCAGGCCGGCACCGGGCCAGCGGCGATTATCAATGACTTTCATTGCCGCATACGTCACAAGTTTTCCATTTGGCAGATGCAGCCCCTGGTCGTCCGCGACGATGCGTTTGGACTTCACTCGCGTATACCATATCAGCCCCCCCACCGCCACCAGACCAATCCCCAAGACAATCCAGCGCTGGTTATGGATATCCGTTACCGTATGCCAGCCCGTGATATTGTTAATCCGCACAAGATGATCAAACCTAAGGCGTTGGGCATTCGTTGCTTGCTGCCAGCCCGGCCAAGATCGCGCAATGGCTTTATCCTTGCCTGTCACACGGTGGGATACCAGCATCTGCTTTACCGCTTTGTCATCATGATTTGGCCAGCCATACCAGCCATCCCACGCAAACCAGGCAGCGAAAACAAAACAGAGGAATGCCAGCACAAGAGGTCGGCGACGCTCCCAGAGCGAGGGTTGAGCAATCATCTGCATGTCATGGAACTCCTGGCATTGAGACTCGGAAACAGCGGATCAAGGCCGGATTATTCAAACGGCGGCGGACCAAAATCGCTGGTGAGCACCACTTCCCAAAACCAACGCCTGACATTGGCAGTAAATTCTCCCTTACCAATGGGATACGCCGGAATATGCGGCACACGATGCGGGTGAGCCAAACCCCATTCAATAAATCGGCCGGTCTCATCAAGCATTCGCTCACGCATCTCTTCATAAGATTCATTTTTGCATCGATGTTGTAAGTTTATTCTCAGCAACGATCAGCCGCCCTGCCAATAAAGACGTTGCAATTATAGGAATAAGTACCGGCACTTGGCAAATCACCAATGAGGGAAAGTAAGTTCCATTTTCCCAAACCGCCGACAACCGTCAACCAAACCACGCCGGGGATTATTTTTTGAAGACCGCCTGATAGATAATTTTCCCCATAACCGCCTGCCCGGCGGCGTCGGGATGCACGCCGTCGTGGGCGAAGTACCTGTAAAGCGGACGGGTAACGCGTTTGAGCATCAAGCGGTGGACATGGATTACCATCGTATGACTTGCCATTGCTGCCCGCTTTATGGCAGGGATGACGCCGGCAACCAAAGTCTTTTCATTGATACCCCATGGATTGCTGATACCGAGCTTTTTAACACGCACAACCGGCGGTGGCGTGCAAATATAGACCTTGGGGTGCGCTTGGAGATGCCTGAAATGCCGAATTAACGCTTCCGCATTAGCGGTAAATTGCGCTCCATATTTTTTCCAGTTCTGTGGCTTGGTATCATTTGTGCCTAACATAATAATGACAATATTGGGATCAAATTTTGTCGCCGCCCTGAATTCCGGAGTCTTCCAATATGGAAGATTCCCTTTTTTCAACAGGGTCGCGCCGCTGTGACCAAAATTGCCCGACTTATACTTTTTGCCCACCAGTTTCTGCAAGACTCCGGGCCACGCCAGCGCCAGGCGATGGTGTGTAATGGTATATCCCCATGTAATACTATCTCCAACGCACGCAATACGAATTGGACTGGCCATTGCCTGTTGTGTAAACCCTGTGAGCATACATGCGATAAACATCAGCGCAATCAGAACGCGGCCCCAGTGGCGATCAACGAATAACGTCATATAAAGGACTCCTGTGAAAAATTCAACGCAACGCCCTGCGGAAACGCAGCCTGCGACCCAGAACACACTAGACCATCGAAAGTAAGCGAAAATTCATGCGACGTCAAATATCTGGCCATATTGATATTTATTGGTCAAATTACCGCCTTGCATAGCATCTTCCCGAAAGCTCCGGCAAAAATATGATGCTCCCCCCAAACAAAAAAAATCCGCCGGGGAAATTCCCCGGCGGATTTGCCTTAACTTCCAACAGCCTCCCGCCAGCGCCCAAATCAGGTGGCAACCGCTCCGCCGGCACCGGCGGCCGCCGGCTCCTGATGCTTGGGCACCCCGGTAAACCGGAGCGATTCACCATCGCGGTCAATTTTGACGATTGCCATCTGCTTGTATTCACCACGCAAAATAGATTCGGACAGTGGATCTTCAACGTACTGCTCGATGGCACGGCGCAATGGCCGGGCACCAAAGTCCGGGTTATATCCCTTTTCAATCAGGAAATCATGAGCGCCAAGCGTGGTTTCCAGCTTGATGCCCTGCTCCACAAGGCGTTTGGTTACCTTCTGAATTTCAATGTCAATAATCCGATACAGATCATCCTTGCTCAACGGCCTGAAGATAATGGTATCATCAAGGCGGTTGATAAATTCAGGGCGGAAGAATTTCTCCACTTCCCGCAGCAAGCCGCGCTTCATCTGTTCAAAGTTCTGATCCAGATCACGCTTGCCGTAACCGAAGCCTTGAATACCGCCGCTCTTAATTAAGTCCGCGCCAATGTTGCTGGTCATAATCAGCACAATATTCTTGAAATCCACCTGTCGGCCCACGTTGTCGGTCAGGCGGCCTTCTTCCATGATCTGCAGCAGCATGTTGAAGACATCCGGGTGCGCCTTTTCAATTTCATCCAGCAGTACCACCGCATAAGGACGACGACGAATGCGCTCCGTAAGCTGTCCGCCCTCTTCATAACCGACATATCCCGGAGGTGCGCCAATCAAACGACTGACATTATGCTTCTCCATGTATTCGGACATATCAATTTGAATCAGTGAAGCCTCATTGCCAAACATAAATTCCGCAATGGCCTTCGACAACAGCGTTTTACCCACGCCCGATGGCCCGAGGAACAGGAATGTTCCCATCGGACGGTTCGGATCCTTCAAACCTGAACGGGCGCGGCGAATGGACCGGGCCACGGCCTTGATGGCATCATCCTGACTGATCACGCGGCGATGCAGCTCGGATTCAAGCTCCAGCAATCTTGAAGCTTCCGCTTTCTCCAGTCGGGTCAGCGGCACGCCGGTCATCTTGCTGACCACCTCCGCGACGGTTTCTTCATCCACCACGCCATCAACTTCCTTGGCCTGCTCGCGCCACTTCTTCTGCTCTTCGTCCTTTTTGCGCCGCAGTGCCTCGGCCTGATCGCGTAATTCCGCGGCACGCTCATAATCCGCATTTTTTACCGCTTCATCTTTCTCAATGGTCAGTCGCTCGATTTGTTCTTCGACCTCCGTGAGATTCGGCGGTTTGGTCATACTCTTCAGGCGAATACGCGCACCAGCCTCATCAATAACGTCAATGGCTTTGTCCGGCAGACACCGGCCTGTAATGTAGCGCGTGGAAAGTTCAACCGCCGACCGCAAGGCCTCATCGGTAATCTGCACACGGTGATGTGCCTCGTAGCGATCACGCAGACCGCGGAGGATTTCCAAGGCCTCTTCTTTGCTCGGTGGCTCAACGATAACGGTTTGGAATCGCCGTTCCAGAGCGCTGTCTTTTTCGACATATTTGCGATATTCATCCAGCGTGGTAGCACCGATGCACTGTATTTCACCGCGCGCCAGCGAGGGCTTAAGCACATTACTGGCGTCAATAGCACCTTCAGCACCACCGGCTCCAACAAGCGTGTGTAATTCATCAATGAACAGTATCACGTTTTTGGCCCGACGCACTTCATTCATCACCGCTTTGATGCGCTCTTCAAACTGTCCACGGTATTTGGTTCCCGCGACCATCATGGCCAAATCCAAGACTACAATACGTTTATCGACGAGAATCTCCGGGACATCGTTACCGATGATCTTCTGAGCCAGACCTTCAACAATGGCGGTCTTTCCAACGCCCGCTTCACCCAGCAACACCGGATTGTTTTTGGTCCGGCGGCAAAGAACCTGGATCACCCGTTCAATTTCATTGTTGCGTCCAATGACCGGATCCAGCGCCCCTTCACGAGCCAACTCGGTAAGGTCACGACCGAACGAGTCCAAAGCCGGGGTTCGGGATTTCGTTTTCCCTTCTTTGCTTTCTGTGGAACCTTCACTTTCCACACCAGCTCCAAGAAGATTCAACACTTCCTCACGGACTTCCTCAAGCTTCAAGCCCAAATTCATCAGCACCTGCGCCGCCACGCCATCACGCTCGCGCAGTAGACCAAGCAGCAAATGCTCCGTGCCCACATAATTGTGTCCCAGATTACGTGCCTCTTCAATGGCATATTCAATAACCTTTTTAGCGCGCGGGGTCTGGGGTAACTTGCCCATGGTGACCATATCCGGGCCGCTCTTGACGAGCTTTTCAACTTCAAGGCGGACTTTGCGTAAATCAATATCCAGATTTTTCAGAACCGTAGCGCCAACGCCCGACCCTTCCTTCACCAGCCCCAGCAGAATATGCTCGGTACCGATGTATTCGTGGTTAAATCTCTGAGCCTCCTGATTGGCCAGAGCCATGACTTTGCGGGCGCGATCTGTAAAACGTTCGTACATAAATACTCCTGGGGAGCCATCCGCACCATCGGCGGATATCTGCAACCCGGTGAATTCTACGGATAGCAGACCACTATAATCAAGTCGCAGGGAGAACAAAACTCAAAAAAGCGGTGATTCACAACAATGATTATCGGCTAAATGACAAATCAACGTGAGATTTCACATCGGCCGGGAAAAATCACGGCGCCTGCCGAAGCAATACACCCGGACCAGGACCAACAACGCCCCGGCCAACATCGCCCCGGCCAACATCGCCCCGGCCAACACTTGCATGGTGCGTCAAATGGTGGGATACTACTGAATTATCGCCACCGAGGTAAAATGCCATCGGGTGTAGGCGGAGACGTACTAGTTTTTTGAAGGTAATCAAAGGAGCACTTAAGTGGCACATTCCCTCTCGGCCAAGAAACGAATTCGCCAGAACGCCAAACGCCGTTTGCGCAACCGCGATCGCAAGAAGACCGTTCGCGTGGAAATCAAGAAAGTCACCAGCGCCTTGGCGAAGAAGGATGTGACCGAAACACAGACCGCAGTGACGCAGGCAATTAAGGTTCTCGACCGCATGGCCTCACGAAAAACCATGCATCCCAATACCGTGGCCCGCCGCAAAAGCAGCATGATGCGCAAGCTCAATGCACTGAAAACCGGTAAATGAACAATGATCTTCCAGATCGGCTCATGGTGCCCCCGGTTTCGGGACTGGAAGAAAGTTATGTTTCCCGCGCTGGATTAAAGCTAAGCGCTGCGCTGCGAACATTTTCTCTTAACGTTTCCGACTTTATTGCCGCCGACCTGGGAAGCAACGTTGGCGGATTCGTTGATTGTCTGCTGCGAAACGGCGCTGCCAAGGTATATTCCATTGACACCGCCTACGGCGTTCTGGCATGGACGCTCCGCAAAGATCCTCGCGTGGTGGTCATGGAACGTCAGAACGCTCTGCATACCGAACTTCCGGAAGCGGTAGACATCATTACCATTGATACCGGCTGGACGCGACAAGTTAAAATTCTCCCCGCCGCCCGAAAACTCCTTAAGCCCACAGGCGTCATTGTTACGCTTGTTAAGCCCCACTACGAATCTCAAATCGCAAAAACCCAACGCGGCGTGCTGACGCCTGAACAGTCACGCACAGAATTAGGCCGTGTTATTCACGATATTCAAAACAGTGGATGGACAGTTTGCTCCATTGTCCAAAGTCCGATTGTTGGACAAAGCGGCAATATGGAATTCCTGGCCCTGCTCAAGCCCCTGAATTAAGGCCGCAGGCGTTTCGGCTGCTTATTCCGGATTTCAAGCCTGCGCCAAGCGATATGAAATCATGCCGGCACGATTCGCTTACAGCAAAAATGATGTCACGAATCCGCAGTACACCGTATGGCGATGATTACTGAATATATAGATATTCCACACGCGGCTTGACCAGATTGTAGATCAAGTGCGGACTAAGCTGCATCTTGGGATTGCCAACGGCCGATTGCGCATTGATCAAATCCAGCAGACTTGCCGGCGGATGAAACTCAACAACTGTCGGATTATATATTCCAGCGAGCTTGGCCGCCGCGTGGTAGGCTGCCGACAGATAGCCGATGTGATCGACCAATCCAAGCTTAAGCGCTTGTGGCGCTGCCCAGATTTTGCCATTGGCCACCTGGGTAATCGGCACTTTCAGATGTGTTGACCGCCCGGTTTGCACAATATTAATAAAACGCGCCGCATCCGTATTGAGCATATCCACCAGGTAGGCCTTTATGGCCGGAGTGTAATCAGAAAATGGAGAACCGGCCTCTTTCCAGACTGCGGCGGAACTCGTAAGAAACTCCGGCTTGACGCCAATTTTTTTCATCAAGCCCGTGACTTGAAATCCCGGCATCATCACGCCGATACTGCCGACTATGCTCGTCGGTTCCGCAAATAATTGCTGCCCAGCCATGGAGATGTAGTATCCACCGCTGGCATCCAACGCCCCCATACTTACAACGATCGATTTCCCATCAGAGCGAAGTTTTTGCAGGGCATGATAAATTTCATCAGCATCCGTTACGCCGCCACCCGGTGAATCCACCCGCAGTACCACCGCTTTGATGGTCGTGTCACGATCTATCGCCCGGAGTTGCTCAGTAACGGATTTTACCATGGATCCATCCACCAAGCCGCTGATGCGCACCAATGCAATTTGATCAGGGCTGCCGTGACGAACGATTTTCATTTCCAACCTATCCGATGGCATCAGCCCGGCCTTCAGCGATATCGTTCCCGCCAATGCCAGTAGTAAAACCACATTGGCCGCCAGGGATAACAGAAGCACCAAAATCAGCAGGGCCTTCAAAAATGGATTTGATTTTGGCGCAACACTCTGATAAACAACGGTCGGTGGCTGTGACTGACTCATGGATATACTCCGGAAGGATGCTATTTAGCTCCCAAGCGTATCGGGTGCAAAGCACCAGGGTATCTTACCCCGGTTACGGAACCGGCCTTATGCCAGCTTCATATTCTTTATATTGTGCAGGCTTTCGGCAATTACGTCGAGTGGCGCTGCACCATAACAATCATCTTGCTCCACGATCAGCCAGGGAATATCAGCAGCCTTCGCGGCCGCCATAATCGCCGGCCAATCCAGAATACCCGCGCCAACGGGCGCAAAGTTTTTCTCCGGACCCGACGTCATATCTTTTATATGCAATAACGAAATCCGAGCCGCGTAACGTTTGATATACTCCACGGGATTTTCTCCAGCGTACTGTATCCAGAACGTATCAGGCTCCCATTGCAGATTTCGCCCTTCAGCTGCGCCCAGCAGAATATCAATGGCCGCCACGCCGTCATATTTTTTCATCTCAAAATCATGGTTATGGTACCCCAGAATCATCCCCCGCTCGCGGGCGCGGGCCCCGGCGTCGGATAACATACCCCCAATCGTCAGCCAGTCATGAGCCGATCCACGGCGGTCTTCCGGCACCCAGGGAACGATAAGGTGGTCGATCCCCACTTCACTGTAATAATCCAGAACCTCATCAAGCTCGGCTTCAATTTGTTCCAGGCTCACATGCACCCCCACCACGCACAGGCTCATTGTCTCCAGGCGACTTTGCAGGTCTTCCGCGCGCATTGTGCCGCGCACATCGGTCAGTTCCACCCCGGCATAACCCAGAGCCGCAATTTTTCGAAGCGTGCCCCAGAAGTCGCTTTTCATCTGATCGCGCAACGTATAAGTTTGGACAGCTAATCGCATGGAACGCTCCTTTACCGGTTTCAATTGGACTGCATCATACCGGAATTTCACCAAAAAGCTCCAATTGCCGGTTATCTTTTCAGGACGTTGAGTGCTGCTGAAAATATTTGATTAATATGTATCGCCCTTGACCGAGGTTCCAGCGTATAGTTACTATGCGAGTTCCGGTGGCGTGTGCGGCAGGTGCAAGCACCACCGCCGGATTACTTACCCTGGCGGAAAATCGGAACTCCGCGGGTTTCTGTTCTACTGGTCAGGTGATTTTCATGGACAAACGCAATCGATATGCTGTCGGGGCTTTTACGTTTAATTTTGGATTACTGCCGGGGCTGCTGTCGCTGGCCGCACTGATACTTTTAATCACTTCAGTGGCTGATAAAACCCATGCGGACGCGTCCGCGGAAACTGCCGCTGTCGTCGCTCCCTCCCCCGCCGAAGCCTATGCCGAAAAGGTCAGCGCGCTGGTACATTCGCAAAATCTCGCGGCTTTAGCCGCTTTGGCACCGCCGGCGTCAGCAACCTCGGACGCTGCCATGATCAACCGCTGGCGGCAGCAGTATGTGGCTGTCATGTCAAAACAACGCGTTGAAAATCAGAAGCTTTATAAAAAATGGCTGACCACCGGTCAAAAGGACTTAAAGGCCGATAAACTTATTCCCGCTTTTGAGTACATGCTCACCGCCTATGGCTTTTCAACTCATAAAACCGCTTTCAAAAAGCAGCCATGGGTCGGATCGCTTACTTCAAAAGTTGCCGCAAAGGCGGCACAATATGACAAACAACATCGCTGGCTGGAATCTTTACAGCTATACAACCAGCTTAATACCATGTACCGCATTTCGCGAAAATACCACCGTGATTTACATCGCGTGGTACGCCGCACCATGTTGCTCGCTACCTATACGCCCAAAGAATTTTTTGCCATGCAGGCAAAGTTGGCCAAGGATCATGCCTTCAAAAAACCATCCACCGCCCCGAAGGGGAAAATAAAAGAGGAACAGCAGAATCAGGCACCGGTCTATTCCCGCTGGCAGCACACCGTTGAGGGCATTCATCAGGACATGCTCGTTGAGTCGCTGGAACTTACTGAACATGACTGGGTATTGCCGATCACCTACAACACCCTGCTTACCGGCGGGTTAAACCTCGTGCGGCTCCTGGCCCAAACGCCGATGCTATCTGATACATTCCCCGGATTGAAGGATACAGCCAAACGAGACCAATTTGTTGCCGAAATTAATACACTGCTGAAACGCACCGCATCAGCCAAACTCATTGACACGCTGGGCATGATCCGCCTGTGGAGCGAACTGGTAACAGTCGATCAAAGCACCGTTAAATTGCCCGTACCCGTACTGATCAAAGAGTTTACCGAAGGCTGCATGGAAAAGACCGACAAGTTCACCATGCCGTTCTGGCCCAGTCAGGTACAGAGCTTCAACAAGGAGATGGAAGGACAATTCGGCGGCGTAGGAATACAAATCCGAATGGATAATGGCCTGCTGCAGGTCATTTCGCCGCTCAGCGGAACACCTGCTTATAAAGCCGGTATTCAAGCCGGTGATGTGATCGTCACGGTCAATGGCCAGAACATGATGGGCCTTGGCATTAATACCGTGGTGCGAAAGATCATGGGCCGCCCCGGTACCAAAGTGGTACTTGGAATTCGCCGGGGAACCAATCCCAAATTACTTATTTTCCATCTTAAACGCGCCATTATTCATGTCCGATCCATTAAAGGTTTCGCCCGCAATCCCTCAAATGGCCAGTGGCGGTTCATGATAGACCCTAAAGAAGGAATTGCGTATGTTCGAGTCACGCAGTTTCAGGCGGATACCGCCGTGCAGTTGAAAAAAGTCCTCAAGCGCCTGCTCAAGCAGCACATGCACGGCTTAATTATTGATCTGCGTTATAACCCCGGCGGCTATTTAGATACCGCCGTGCGTATGTGCAATATGTTTATCAGCCAGGGCACAATTCTTTCCACGCGTGGCCGCACCGCCCCGCCGGAAGCGTGGTCCGCGCAAGGCTCGCCGCTTATACCAACCAATATGCCGGTGATTCTGGTGGTAAATCAGGATAGCGCCAGCGCCTCGGAAATTTTCAGCGGTGCCATGCGTGATCACCACCGTGCCTTGATCGTAGGGCACCGCACGTATGGAAAAGGGTGCGTGCAAAATGTCATTCCCATCGGTGAACATGACACCGCCGAATTTAAACTCACCGAACAGTATTACTATCTGCCCGATGGCGAGTGCATTCAACGCCAACCCTACGCCCGCGTGTGGGGTGTTAAACCCAACGTAGCAGTCTGGTTTTCGCCGTTGCAGTTGCAGCAGTTGCAGGCCACTTGGTTAAATGATGATCTGATTTCCAGTTCCGGAAAAGCCTCGGCGAAACCAAGCCCCTTTGCATTTAAAGTTCCCCCGCAAAAGGCCTTTGATACGCAACTGGACACCGCGGAAATGCTCATGAAATTACAACTCTTGAAATATTATCATTAAGGCGTTGAAGGATTTTGGTGTAGGCCAGAGGATCACGATAATGAATAGCAGACGCATCTTCGGGAACATTTTCGGCTCGGCCATGGCCTTACTGACGGCTCTTGCCACGCTTTATCTAAGCGTCCATTATCTCGCCAAACCCCACGGATGGATCGACTGGATGGTTCAACTTTCCGGAGCCGCCACCACCGCTATCATCATTTTCTTTCTAGTCTGGGGCCATTTTCAAAAAACCCCGAACCTCCCGGCGGCCCAGCCAAATCAAACAACCGCGGAAAAACAATGACCCCTCATGCGGCTTATCACTTCCGTCCATCATGGTAATCGCTGGGACCGCCCGCCGATGGCGACGACCACAGCCCGCCCCGGCCTCGGCGCGCCGGCCGTTGACATTCTTCTGATGAACGAAGAAAAAAAACATTTCTTCCCAATTGCCACAATTCCCAACCAAGCCGATTCCACCTCGTGACGATCCATTTTTTTCACGAAAGGTGCCTGGCGGGTGCGTGTGCCTTCCAGTGCGGTAAAAACGCCACCAATAATCGCAAACATAAATTACCATCAGAATCTAGAACCGTTATTTTCGAAAAGCTTTACTGTGTGTTACGGAGTTGTAGCACATGGGTCGCTTTTTTGAAAGGAAAAAACATGTTTTTTTGGACAATGGTTTTAGCGTGTGTAGTATCCGCATTGTGTGTTTCTTTTTGTTTATGGGCGGATACGAAGCATGACGAAGAATTATTTAATATATCTCTTTCTCTTGTACTTATTTCTTTATTTTTTACAGCAACAATAGTTCCTTCATATATTATGTATAAAATTAACGGGAATATTTGGAGCAACATTAATGACGTCTCGCTCGTCTTGGTATCCTTGGCCGGGATCACCTCGCTCTTCTGTGGCGGCCCAGATGCGTTCTGGGCCTGTGACAGTTTCTGCCAAAGGGTGAATGTGTGTAAAATAGAAAGGTACCAATCCACAGGACGTGGTTTGGGATTAATGTCAACTTTTCAAGGAGGAACAATCATGGCGG
>Ga0209012_1002124_pt1 | contig 18168 bp, 15 predicted proteins | sample RS3BMetagenome_FD_184735 | JGI IMG/M metagenome (GOLD analysis project Ga0209012, IMG submission 184735) | Ferric oxide microbial mat and aquatic microbial communities from Rainbow Spring, Yellowstone National Park, USA - RS3B (SPAdes) (version 3) ...
AAGTGGGTTGGTGGGAGGAAATACATCAAACTGAGGATGGAGGGCGCTTCCCAAAAGGCATGGTGGGACGCGGTTGTGCTCCCAAGCCTTGTGGGTGGGTGCGTCCTGACAGGGGCGGAGCGGAGTGGGACCAATGAACTCGTGAGGGGTCTACATGATGCGCTGAAGCCCAAGCTCCACTACGCGTACGATAGGTATGCTGATGCGTACCTACGTATACCTACGTAGAGTGAAACCCCTCTATACTTACTGTAGACTCAAACTAGCAACCTGAAGCTACAATCATTCTTAGGAAACCAGCATCCCAAGCAGCAACTCACTATAAGGCGGGGTGAACTACCCCGCCCGCGAGGGGTCTCTTCCGCCCCCCCACCAAACCCCCCAAGATAAACCAGCGTAACTCAACACAACCAACAATGAGAGGTATTCGCTTGCCTGTCTCGATGCATCCAACCACCCAAACCCGATAAGTCAGCTAGGCCACTCGTGCAAACACAATTTTCAATGCATCATAGGGTCCTCAAAGAGCCTACCTTTTTGGAATATTTTGTGAACGTTATCACAAAAACTTAGAGTTTTTATTGGTTTAATAGTAATATGTGACTGTTATCGTTGCTGTCGCTCCATTTAGAAAGTTGTTGTTACCGAAGTAAACACCTATCGTCCCTGGGAGCACTGGGATGATTAGGGTGGCACCCGTCCCAAAGTTCTCTTTCGGGTTAAAGTAACCACCACTCGGATTAGTCATGTAGTCTTGTACCTCTATATAACCAGTTGTAGTTGTACTGGTACCCGTAATAAGGATATACCCGGGATAATTCGCGTGGAAAACCACCACCTGTGCTTCGCCCCCCGCCGGCGTGTTAACAGTTGTAGCCGCCGCTTCCAACACGGTATTCGAAAGCTGAGAGACCTTTGAATAGGCTTGGTATTGGCTATAGAAGTAATACGCGGGTATGCCAGCTACAATTAGCCCTACCAGTAATCCAATGATAAGGTAATATGAAGATTTTAGATTAACCACGATTACGAATCTTCCGCCAACTATAAATAGTTTTCTTTCAAATGTTAACGCTTTTCACAGTAGTACCGTGTTGGATATTTAGCTAAAATCGAAGTATCGTTGGAATTAATTTATTATTTCGGTATAAGATAACCTAATAATTAAACAAATTCAAAATAGTATTAGTAGAATTAATTAGCACTGTGCAGTACTTGAAAAAGCTTAAATTGGTTGGTTTTTTTAGGGCGTGATGCTTGAGGATATAAGAGTGCTCGAGTTGGGTGGATTTGTTAGTTCGCCGTTGGCGGGGATGATCTTAGCTGATCTGGGAGCCGAGGTGATTAAGGTGGAGCCGCCGAGTGGTGATGAGGGTAGAAGGCTTAAGCCCCCCGAAATAGATGGTTTGAGCGGCTACTTTTTCAGCCTCAATAGAAACAAGAAGAGTGTGGTGGTTGACCTGAAGAACCCTGAGGGGTTAGATGTCTTTTTGGACCTTGTAAAGTCGGCTCGGGTGGTCATCTCAAACTATAGGCCGAGCGTTCTTGGTAGGCTCGGTATATCCCCCAGTAAACTTGTCTCGAGTAACCCCGACCTGCTTGTGTGCGTGGTGTCTGGGTATGGTTTGAAGGGTGAGTGGGCGGACCAACCCGCATTTGATGCCACGATATTAGCTCAGAGCGGCCTCATGCATCTTACCGGTAGCCCCGAGTCGGAGCCGTCGAGGTTCGCCACCCCGATAGCTGACATCACAACCGCCATGATGGCGACCATAGCAATCTTAGCCTCCCTGCGTGAGGGTAGAAGGGGGATCGTGGAGATACCCATGCTCGACACCCAGCTCTACCTCGCACTCTTCGAGGTGTATAACTACCTACTCACGGGTAAGGATAGGGATAGGATGGGTTCCGCTCACCCCAACATCGTTCCCTACCAAGCTTTCAAGGCATCTGATGGCTACTTTTACCTAGCATGCGGGACAGACAAGCAGTTCCAAGAGGTTTGTGAGATGCTTGGTGCAACAGACCTCTTGGTGTTCGACTCAAACGAGAAGAGGGTACTAAATAGAAAGAGGATCATAGACGCTTTTCAGGCGGCGTTCGCAAAGAACACCGTGGACCATTGGGTTCAAGAGCTCAGCAGACGTGGAGTGCCTGCTTCACCGATACTTCGGGTATCCGAGGCGCTTTCATCCCCATACGTCAAAACAAAAGGCATACTCTCCTACGCGGAGAACCTCTACTCTAAGAGAGAAGCCCCATACATAAGATTCCCAGTGCACACAGATAAAGACAAATTCGAAGTGCGCATCCCCCCACCACGCCTCGGCGAACACACGGAAGAAATCCTCCGCGGACTGGGATACACACAGGAGAGAATAAGCCATCTAAGAGCCAATAGGGTGATAATTTAATAGCGTCTAGGCTGAATTAACAAAAAATAGGCTCCAGCTAACACACTACGCTACCCACTGTAGTGTGCAGCGAATCCATCATCTAAACAACGGCTATATGATGAGTGAGCCACCATACCCTAAACGGTGGACCCAAATTAGCGCATAGCGCTTATTGGAACACACACGAATTTTGGTTCCACTGGTAAGGGCGAAACTTCCTGCTTCCCCCACTAGGCTCGATCCACTTCCCTTTTACGGGGAGGGTTACGGTGGCCCCGATGCCCACAGGCGTGAATTCCCGCGCACCGCGGGTACCCGTGGGTATCTTACAAGGGTTCGGTTTAAAACTTCCGACCCACTGGCTTGGAATCCTCGTCATAAATAGCGAGGTTTTGAAAGATGCATAACGCAGAGTCCCCGCTTGTTTATGACCCTCCCTCGGCTTGGCTCTGCTCCTCTCGAGACGAGACTCAGAAATCACTAGCCTGCGTAATTCAATCCTAAGCTCGGCATACATACACGCACCACCACGCTTCCTTACTTACACCCAACTAGTGGTTCCCCCTGACTGCCCCCTTCACTCGAGCCTCCATTATACGTCAACAACCAAGGCGCAGCAGTTGGTGTAGCTCCACTTAAGCTGGGCGGGCTCCCATAGTTCTGAAGACCACGTACACCGCTTAGATCTGTTTACTTAGGAGCCGCCGACCACGACGCAGAGCCTGATTATGATCCGACTCTAACAAACCCAGTAAACACTAATAGCTGACGCGGCTCCGCACCCTCTGGAATTAACGCTCTTATACTGGGTCACGTATAAACACACGTGTTATGGGATGTCGGGGATAGGGTTTCCAAAGAGGTTGTATGAGCTTATTCGAAGCGAAAACCCTGTTCGCAGTAACACCGTAATTATTCTGGTCACACTTGATCACTCCGGGTATCCACGCCCATGCCTCCTCTCACCCTACCAAGTTGTGGGTGGCCGCGAACCAGAGGAGATTTTGGTGGCGGTGAACCCTGGCTCCACTACCCATTCAAACCTGCTGGAGAGAGCAAGGTGCACACTCATATTTTTCACCCCACCCTCAGCCGTCTACGCAAAGGGGGAGGCCTCCAAGATCAGGGAGACCTCTGACGGTAACACACTCTTTCGGGTTGCACTAATAGAAACAAAAGAGGATTACTCCGAGGTTGCACCGATTATCACTCAACCACTCTTCGATGACTCGAAGGTAAAACCGAGATATATCAAGACATACATGGAAATATCAGGGTAGACGGTGGTAGCCCACCTCGCCCATGGGGTTTCAGGGCCTGTTTGCTATTGCATGCGTTTTGGGAATCGTTTTTTGGGTGGGTTGACTTCCTGCTTTATTGACTGTTTAAGCCTCCGCTCGATTTTATCGAACACCTTAAGGATGTCGTAACCAGTATCCGAGAGGTTGACAGTTTTCTTGGGTGTGTAGAGTTGTAGGTTCACCTCGAACGTCTTCCCTGAAGGGCCAACCTTCTTTACCCTCGCCCTTATCTCGAACACTGATGGGATGGTCTTAGTGGCGTGTATTGCCAGCCTCTTAAGCTTCTGCTTTATGGCGCCATCAGCCAGCATATCGTCGCTTAAACCTGAGATTTGGATGGGTAACTCCACAGTTGACTGGTGCTCGGCGAGTGGCTTAAGGAAGTCCCTCAGCGTAACTATACCCTGGAGCTCTTCGCCTAGGGTGACCAGTGTGTAGGTGCTCCTGGATTCAAGAACCCTTTTAAGGGCTTCTGAATAGTCCTCGTTCACCTCTGAAGCCACGGGGCCCACCGTTATCCCACCGACAGGTAGCCTCTTCTGGTTTAGCGCCTCAAGCCCCCACCCACCCTGCGTGAGCTTTTCACCTGGACTGAGAAGCAGCACTAATACATTCTTGGATGTCACCATCCCCGCAACCCTACCCTTACTAAGCACTGGTAGATGGTCTATTCTATTCTCGGTAAACAACCTAACAGCCTTACCCAGCGTGTCATTCGCGTCAATCGTGATGGGATTAGAAGTCATAATATCAGTGATACTAAGACCCTTAGCCCCACGCTTCAAAACACCTGAGAGGACGCGGTCAGCTCTGAGCACACCTATGATTTCTTCGTCCTCAACGATTGGTAGCACTTGAACCCTATGCTCAACCATGAGTTTGGCCGCCGCACCAACACTAGTATCCTGGCTTAACGCTGGTACACGCTTCGCAAATAGACCGATCTTGGTGTCAGGCGACTTAACCTTGAGCATGCTGTGGGCCTGTAACACACCGTAGCCCTTCTCTAGCTTTACTGGGAAAGACATCAGTTCGGTTCGCTGCAGCACACCCAAGGCTTCGTAGACCGGCTGAGACCCGCTTAAAACAGGGAAATCCACAACGAATCCCCCAACACTTTGGGCCGCAAGCTCGTCGAACACGCCGATATAATAACCAGTAGACCAATAAGCATTTTCATACGGCGAATAACACAACTGGTGAACCACCCCACCCTCACGGACGGGGTCTTCCCCTAAAGATAATATCTTGCTTTCAATGCTCTGCGGATATGGGCCCACGTAATTTTTTGCGCGGATTTAACGGGGAGATACAGGGAAAGGGAATCTTTCCTTCCTCATCGCTGAGTCCAAGAATAAATATTCGTATATGGTAGCTGTCCTAAAGCATTTTAACATAGCTTCTCCTTGATGCTTGGTGACTTCAAATCTATCAAGAGTATTTATGACCCATTTTACACTCTTTTCATACTCTTCACCCCCATAAGTGAATATCCACCTCCTGTACTCCTCAACGGGGGAGCCAACTCTGGAAAGCAGTTTGCCCATGTACATACACACCCAGTAACACGGAAGCAAAGCCGAAACCATCTCTGGGAATGATCCTGAGTGTGCAACTCTTAGGAGAAACGAGGTGTATGCAAGATTGGTTGCAGACATCTCCTGCGAGCCAAGTGTTATCCCCCACCCCCTAAGGAAACCACTGTGCAGCGCGTTTTCGACATTTGAAACATCTAGGATGTGTGCGATGAAGGCAGTCTCCTCTTCCTCGCCCTCCGCCTTGGCTGACGCTAGAACTAACGCTTTAGAAAACTCTTGGAGGTAAAGGGCATCCTGAATAATGTAGAACTTAAGTTATCCATCGGAAGGCTTCCGTCTACAAGGCCTCTTATAAATGGGTGTTCACGCATAGCCTTAATGACATCTTCCACTGATATCCAAAACTTCTCGCTTCTAATCACAGGCTAAAATTACTGATACCGAGGAAAAAGGTTTCCCAGCTCATGTCTAGAATTCCGCTTCTATCTAATGAAAGAATCGATCCACATCTGGGCCTTCTTCCCGCCTAAAGCAGATCAAAAATTGTGTTTAATGCACAGTCAACGCTAATCACGAATTTTTGATCCATAGTAAACTGCTGGGTTTGTTGCCTTTTGTCACACCCTCAGATCTTTAGCCCAAGTCTCACTAGGCGCATAAAAGGAATGCTTTGACACGTCTATCTACGACACGTAGAGTGAAGCCAACCTGATAGATGCCCTTTTGGTTGGTGAGCTTCAAACTTGGGTTATGCATTCGCTCACCACAGAGTCCACACAGCATCATGTGACTTTAGAAACCATTCACTAGGTTTTGACGAACTGTGTTCTTCCTCTAACCGAACGCTCTGTCGCCAGCGTCACCCAAACCCGGAACAATATATCCTCTTTCATCTATTAGGGGGTCCACTTCCACCACGAAAATGTTGACTGGTCTATCCCACCTCAAAACCCGCTCAACACCTTGGCGACTCGCTATTACGCTCGCCACAAAAACCTTCTTGGGTTCCCCTTTGGCGTAGACGAGCTCAAGGGCTCTGAGTATGGTGCTACCCGTCGCGAGCATGGGGTCCGCCACTATCACTACGTCATCAGGCTTTAAATCGGGTACACGTGAATAGTAGATGTCCACATCCATTTTCTCTGGGGGCGACTTGAAAACCGACTCCCTGCGCTTCGCGACAACCACACCCTGCCTGGCGCTGGGGAAAGCCTTCAACAATCCTTCGACAAGAGGTGTCGCTGCGCGTAGAATGTTCACGATTACAACGTGGTCAAGCTCACTTATCAATACGCCCTTCGCTTTGCCGAGAGGAGTCTCCACTGTTACCTCACTGCACTCCAGACTATCCGCAATCTCATAGCCAATTATTCTACCAAGCCTCACCAAGTTTTTCCTAAAATTCACCTGATCGGTCTCCCTAGCTCTGAGCTTGGTGAGTATATGCCTAGCGAAAGGCCTATCTAAAATCCGCAAAGACATTTTCGTTCTAAACAGATACACGCATAAAAACCTTGCTTCCACCCAACAGTTGTGTTCGGATAAGGCTTTTCCACGCTTGGAGGCCACGGCGCCCGCCAACCCCTAACCCGGACACCATTGAACGGTGTCTTCCAAAGGTTAGTTGGAGGTTGGCTTTATCTGGCCTCCTCCCCACACCGTGAACGGTAGACCAAGACTAATCTTTGAACGCTGACCACATCCAAACACGGTTTTTTGACCCACCATAAAGGGCGGGGTTTGCCGACTGATATATCATCATTATACCCCTCCCCGAAAGAAGGGGGTTTGGAAGCTTTATAACCTAGTGTGCTAGTGGTTTTTGGGTTGGATAATCAGGAGATCGCTGGTATACTTGAAGAGTACGCTACTCTCTTAGAGTTGAATGGTGAAGATGTTTTCAGGGTTAACGCGTACAGGAGGGCGGCTAAGAGCCTCAGGAACCTAAACACAAGCGTGGTTGAACTATGGAGGAGTAACGGGTTGGAGGGAGTGCCAGGGGTTGGTCGAGCCATCGCTGAGAAGATCGGCGAGATAATAAGCACCGGGAGGCTTAAAGCCTTGGAGGAGCTTCGAGCACGGATACCTAGGGAGGTCGTTGAGCTCACGGGTGTACCCTTCGTGGGGCCTAAGACCGCGAGACTGCTCTACACTAAGTTTAGAGTGAGCGGTCGGGTGCACCTAATCGAGAAGCTAAAGGATGGCTCTCTGGTAAAGCAGGGCTTCTCACCCAGACTCGCCGAGAAAATCTTGGGGGCTGTGGAGGGGGTGGGGGAGGCGTTCACGAAGATGCTGCTCGTTGAGGGTATGAATGAGGCGTCACAGCTGATTGATAATATAGGGGGACCAGAGCTCGAGCTCTACGTGTGTGGAAGCATTAGACGAGGGAAAGAGGTTGTGGGTGATGTAGATATGGTCGTATTGTCGAAAACCAAGGATAAAACACTCTTGGATTTGGTCTCCAAGCTCAGCGGAGGCAAAACACTTGCGGAGGGTGAAAGCAAACTCACGTGGGTTTCACCACGTGGGGTGCAGTTCGATTTCAGGCTCGCCCACCCCGAATACTTGGGCGCCATGCAGCTATATTTTACGGGCTCCAAGGAGCACAACATAGCGCTGAGAACCCACGCTCAGAGGCTCGGGTTCAAACTGAGCGAATTCGGGCTCTTCGGGGGGGACGGTGTGAGGGTGGCCGGCGCAACCGAGGAGGAGGTGTACGCTAAGCTGGGCTTACAGTACATTGAGCCCGAGCTGCGTGAAAACGCTGGGGAGATAGAAGCTGCGTCAAAAGGTGTGCTTCCAAAGCTTGTGGGCGTATCTGATGTATTCGGCGACTACCATGTTCACTCTACGTGGAGTGATGGTGTAGACACACTTGAGAGGATGGTTGAGGGGGCTATCCGCCAAGGCTACAGATATGTTGTTTTCACAGATCACTCTAAGAGTGAGAGAGTGGCTAACGGGATGAGTGAGGAGAGACTGCGAAAACAGGCGGAGGAAATCGAGAAGCTGAGGTCAAAGTATGGGTCAATAGAGATCCTACACGGCTCAGAGGTTGATATCCTAAGTGGGGGAAGACTGGACTACGATAATAGGACACTCGCCCAACTCGACTACGTTGTAGCCTCTCTGCACAGGAGGTTCACTTCAGACACGGAGGTGCTCACCCAGGCTGTGATAAGGGCGTTGGAGAACAGATACGTTGATACATTGGGTCACCCCACCAACAGGATGCTTGGGAGGAGGCCCGAGAATGGTGTGGATTTAGAGAAGGTCATGGCTGCAGCCAAGAAGAACTCAAAGTTCCTAGAAGTAGACGGTCAGCCCCGCAGAATGGACCTCCCTTCAATATGGGTTAAGAGGGCTGTAGAGGAAGGCGTTCATCTGGTGCTTTCAAGCGACGCCCACTCAACCGCCGAGCTCGGGTACATGATGTTCGCGCTCATCAACGCGAGAAGAGGGTGGGCGGGCGCCCAGAATATAGTGAACAGCTCCCAGAAATTCAGAGGTGCAAGGACGTAGGCAACCCGCTGGTGATTAAGCTGTTGTAGGTTGGGCGCGGAGGCTTATCGTTTCCCTACCTAAACTCGTTCACACTGACTACTGTTCTAGAAAGCCATTAATATCTGAAGGATGGTTATTGGTTGATGACAATAAAAACGTTTAATCCCTATACAGGCGAGGCTCTAGCCGAATATCAAGAGGAATCTATCGAGCAAGTCAAGCAGAAAATCGCTAGGTTAAGGGAAGCCCAGAGGGATTGGGCCAAGAGTACCGATGCGAGGCTGGATGCGCTAAGAGAGGTCAAAAAGAGAGTACTCGCAAAGAGGAGTGAACTCGCGAAGCTGATGAGTACGGAGATGGGTAAGCCCGTCAGCCAGTCTGAGGCTGAGGTGAACAAGTGTGTTTGGCTTATTGACTACGCTGTTGAGAACATGCAGAGGTTCCTCGAGCCAGAGTATGTTAAGACTGAGGCCGCGAAGAGTTACATAAGGTTTGACCCACTGGGTGTGGTGCTGCTTGTTATGCCCTGGAATTTCCCAGCGTGGCAGGTCATGAGGGCGGCCATCCCAGCGCTGGCCGCGGGGAACGCTGTCATCCTCAAACACGCTTCGATAGTGACAGGTACAAGCCTCATGCTTGAAGAGCTCTTCGGGCTCGACGTTTTCAGGTCAACCGTGGCCCGCGGTGAGACGGCATTGGCAGCCATAGAGCACGTCGACGGTGTGAGCTTCACCGGCTCCACGAATGTTGGTAGCACGATAGCCTCGGAGGCGGGGAAGAGAATAAAGAAGACCGTGCTTGAATTGGGTGGCTCCGACCCATTCATAGTGCTTGGAAACGCTGACCTAGAAAAGACCGTTAAAAACGCTGTTTACGCCAGGCTTCAGAATAACGGTCAAAGCTGTATAGCCTCGAAACGCTTCCTAGTGCACCAATCCGTATACGATGAGTTCAGCAGGCTGATGCGTGAGGAATTCGCTAGGGTAGCGGTGGGTGACCCACTCTCCGCATCAACATTCCTAGGTCCCCTCTCGAGCACGGAGCAGAAGCGCACAGTGGTGCGGCAACTCGAGGAACTGGGTAGATTGGGTATGATTCACAGGGCAGAAGCGAGGGATGACGGTAACTTCGTGCCCCCCACACTCGTCGAGACTGGCGCACTCTACACGGATGAAGTGTTCGGCCCAGTGGCCATACTCAAAAAGTTCTCTAGCATGGATGAAGCAGTTGAGTTAGCCAACGAAACACCATACGGGCTAGGCGCATCGATATGGGGTGACCCAGAAGAAGCCGAGAAACTAGTTCCAAACATCCAGGCGGGCATGGTGTTCATAAACAAAGTCGTGGTCTCCGACCCAAGGCTACCGTTCGGTGGAGTCAAGAAGAGCGGCTATGGTAGGGAGCTGTCACGCTACGGGATGCTCGAATTCACCAACATAAGAAGCGTGTGGGTGAACTAAGACCCTAAAACCAGGCTTCCTACACATGGGAAACCATAGGTTGGCTAGCTCACCCTGTGAAACCGGTTGCGCTCGATAAGTAGGTCAACCCTCCCGGGCGCACTTATGAGCTCGATGGGTATGTGTTCAACGCCTACCACCACCGAGAGGCTTTCATCCTCGAGTATCACTGGGAAGGTCTGCGTCGCACCCTCCTGGCTGAAGCTCGCATAGAGCATTGAGCCCACCTGTCTGAGTTCGAGTCTAACCGTGCCGCTAAAATTCTCGTATGCCCCGCTTAGCGTGTCGATGAGCCGCTGATATTTCACGAATGGGAGGCTCTCCTCTTCGATGCCGAGTAGCCGGGTTAAAGCAAAGGCGCCAACGTATGCGGTGTGTATATTCTCACTGTTCGAGACGAGCGCCACACCAATCTTTGCCTCGGGTATAAAGCCCACGTAGGCGGTTGACACACCGATGTTGCCTGAGTGGTACACGAGGGTGTGCCCATAGAAGTCTTGGTTAACCACCCACCCATACCCGTAATACTCGTCGCCGAAGGGTGTGGGTAAACCACACCTCACATGTGGAGCTATCAGCATCTCGAGGAGCTTCTTCTCGAAGGGGTGCGGGTCCGATGTGAACACACCAATATACCTTAATAGGTCGCGCACACAGCTTATCAGCCCCCCAGCGGCGTCAAGCAACGGGTGGTCGGGGAAGCCGACCCTTATCTTCCTTTTACCATCCACCGCATACGGCTCCATGGAGTCGTCGTCGAATAGCATTCTTACTCCAAAACCACTCCTACTCATCCCGAGCGGTGTGAGCACCCTTCTACCCACGAACTCCCTGTAACCCAGGCCGCTCACCTTCCCAACAACCTCGCCGAGGATGGTGTAACCCTCATTCCAGTAGAGGAATTTTTCACCGGGTGCGGCCACCCTCTCCAGCGACCCCCTGTTAACCCACTCTACGAACTCCGACCTATCATGGAAGCGCCCTTCCCTATCACTCTTAAACTTCTCCTCGATTATTGTCTCCGCGACCCCGAGCGCCGGTATGCCGCTTGTGTGTGTTAGGAGGTGTTTGATTCGCACAACACCACTACCATCCAACACATACTCCGGTAGATATTTGGATACGGGGTCCTCAACACTCAGTCCACCCTCTTCTTCGAGGAGGAGTATGGATAGGGCTGTGAGGGATTTGGTGACCGAGCCAACACCGAAGAGTGTTCTATCCGTCACCGGCTTGGTGAGGGAGAAATCCCTATAGCCGAACCCCTTAGAGTAAACCAGTTCTCCACCGCTTAGAACACCGATCGCCACACACGCGTTTGGGTCGCCTTGAAGCTGCCTTGAAACGAAGCTCTCAAGCCTACCACTCCAAGCATCATCCATGTCGAGTATACCTCGTACACACACTTAGAACAGGTATTTTAGACGATTAGACCAATCATACCGCCTTGCAGCGGGGTTCGGAGAACACTATTCGGGTGGTAACTCCCTGAATATCAGGCTCACATCTATTCCCCTCCTCGCGTGGTAGGCCTTGGATATTGGATATAGGAGTGCGCCCATAACTATAAAGAAGATTATGAGCCCCAGCGATAACCAGTTGGGTGACCCATTGGGTAGATAGCTACCATAGTATGGCATAAACAGAAACATGTAGGTCAGCGCCGAGAAGAACACGGCTGTGACCACACCTGAAACTATTGTGACACCCTTCATCTGCGCTCTTCCTCTGAGCGCGTAAACAACTCCGTTTATCCCAACAAAGGCGAAGAAGAGCATTCCAAGCGCGGTGGTGGAGAACACCGATGCAAAGTTTGTGTACGCCACCACCGCTATAAACGGTATGGACCCCAATGCAGCCACCAGCAGGCTTATCACTGGTGAGTGGAATCGTTCGCTCACATCTGCGAGCCTGGTTGGGAGAACCCTGTCGAAGCTTAGCCCAAACACATACCTAGAGATGGATAGAATAGTTTGCTGAACCGCTGCGAGATACCAGAACGCGAACGCCAGATTCATGACCCATATGTACACTGGGCTTCCCCTCATAGCTATGGTTGCGATGGTGAGCATGTTGGGTGTGGCGCCTATCGAGTTTAGTGCACTCGGCCACGATCCAGACGCCGCCATGCTAAAGTTGAACCCTAAGCCCCGATAGTACGCGCCGCTGAAGCCCGCAAGCAGTAGCCCGCTTATGAGCGCCGGCATAAAGGTGCCCATCCAAGCCGACCTTCGAAGATTCTTGATTTCGCCTGAAAACGCTGCGGCGTTGTTGATCCATGGTAGGGAGAAGGATATGAATGGTAGAAGGAGGATTAGCGCGGGTAGGGAGACGTAGGGCCCATGGTACTGTGATGAGATGGCGCTATAGCTAGAGTTGTAGGTTGAGAGAAATGAGTCTACCGAGGAGCGGAGAGCGGCTGGGGTGAACCCGAGTAGGACGGCCGCCATCATGGCTGTGCCCACCAGCGCGACGCCCACAAACGCCGCGAGCAGTCTAAATCCGTTCTTAGGTGAGAAGACGTCCACCGCGGTGATGATGGCTAACACTAACACTGAGAGGATGATTATTGTTGTGGGTGATGCGAGGTTTGAGGCTAGCGCCACAACACTCTGGCTACCAGTGACCGCTCCGATCGTGGCAATGGAGGGTGAGAGGGAGAGGGTGACAAGCCAGTTTAACGCTATCGCGATAAAAGGTATCCCCGTAAACGTGAAGCCCAGAACGAGTAGCCCTCCAACAACTGGGCCCATGGTTCTACTTATCCAGACATAGTCGCCAGCGGTTCTACCAACATCCTGCACCACCCTATAGTATATGAATGACTCGAAGGCCACGAATAGTGTGAAGAGTAGCACAGCGAAAACCACGTTCCCACCCGGGTTACCGTTCGGTAGATACGAGTCAGCCGCATTAAGGAAGAGGAGGTTGGTTCCGAAGCCCACTTCACCCATATTCGAGAAAAATATTGTAAGCGGCCCAACACTCTTAACGAGGCCTGTGGCCTCCCGTACAAACACCTTTGACTGGGGGACTCCTCCCGCCAAGGCTATCCTGTGAAACACACCCAGATCTATTTAAATATTCGCTTAAGACTGCTTTGTTGAATAAATGCTTCTGATTACGCTATTTGTGTAAGTTTGGCTGAACATTTAGTGCTACCTCTATACTATTAACGCAGTCACGCGATTTATTCAACACAGCACTTAAGACAGCGAAGTCTGCGTTGCTTGAATAGCCGGGTATACGTGCACCTGGTAACAAATATATTCTCGCCGCAGTTGACCTATCAGTGTTGAATGTTGGTGTAGGTTTCGATTGGAGGGGTGCAAACCTCCAAGCTATGGCTAGGATAGCTCGGGGTGCTGAGGAGTTTGGTTACGATGTTGTGTGGGTGCCTGAAGCGTGGGGCGTGGAGGCATTCTCAAGTATAGCCCACATACTAACCATAACTGGTAGGGTGAAGGTTGGAGCCGGGATAGTGAACGTCTACTCAAGGAGTGCCACGCTAATCGGGATGGGTTGCGTAACCCTCGACCAGATAGCGCCAGACAGATTCATCCTCGGCTTGGGTGTGAGTGGTAGGGGGTTAATAGAGAAGTGGCACGGTTTAAAGTTCACAGACCCCTTCACACGGGTGGTAGAGTACCTTGAAGTCATCAGGAAAACGGTTTCGGGTGAGAGGGTGGACTATGCGGGTAAACACCTAAACCTGGGTGGCTTCCGACTATACACACAACCATTAACCAAACCACTCCAAGTGTATTTGGCGGCCCTCGGTGATAGGAGCCTTAAGCTCGCAGCCGAGCACTTTGACGGCTCCATCCTCACAATGTATCCAGCATCCAAGCTCGACCACGCCCTCAGCATCACAACATCTCTTAACCCCAACAAGAGAGCCTACTTATTCCAGCCAGTAGCGCTTAATACCTTTGACAACACCCCCGACGGTGTGAGGCAAATAGCGCGAACAATAGTGTTCTACGTGACATCTATGGGTGACTACTACTATAGAAACCTCTCTAGGCTGGGTTTTGAGAGGGTTGTGGAGAGGATAAGAATGGAGTACAGGGTTGGGAGGAGGGATGAAGCACTCAGGGCGGCCGAGCCCCTAGTGGATGAACTCGCACTCGTTGGAGCCCCGGGAGAAATCGCGGAGAAACTCGCAGACTACCCAAAACAAGTGACCCCCGTACTGATGTTTAAAGCGGAAAACCACGAAGATGCAGATAGAGCCTTGAAAACCATGGGAATACTAGGCGAGGAGCTACGGAAACTAAGAGGAAGATAGGGGTGCGTGGGCTATCCCACCCCGTATGTCGGGTCAAAAAGGTTATCACTCAGAATATGCTTAGAATGTCGTTTGATGTACCCATGCTGGGCTAGGTTTTGAAACATGCGTAAGCAATAGCCACAATCATCACAGCGTGCCTTCTAGTGTTTAAACATCTCATAAATGATGAAGCCCATTATGAATATAAAGAAGAGCCCAGCGATGATAGCGCCGGCGAGAAGATAAATGTTCACACTCCTACCTATGAATAGCTCATCCACGCCCCCACCCACGAATAAGCCTAAAGCTGGGAGAGAGCGTAAGCTACCCTTAAGTCTCCTGAGAAGCAACCCAACCCTGTCTCTCAGAGCGAACACATGATTTTTTTAGCTGAAGGTCTTATTAGTTTGACGCATCAGTCAACGAGCCAGCCTATGGTGGGTGGGAATCTTGGCGGCTGGATTCACTCCACCACTAAGCGGCGCACATCGATATGGGCAGGTGCGCCATGATAATCCCAAACGTTTGGGTGTACCTTAAAAATCCGTGTTTTCGGGGTTAGAGTTGTCTTTCTACTACACCAAGCTTAGAAAGGCACACACGTAACCGTGAGTCTTAGGAACCATCAAGGCTTCTCGGGGAACTCCTGTATGAAGGTCTCCGAGAGTTTTAATACCTCCTCTATGTCTGAGAGGTCCATGTAGGAGTTCGCGGTGTGTATGTATCTGCATGGGACTGATATTACACCGCTTGGTATACCGCTGCCCGCAAGGTGGATAGGGCCTGCATCGGTTCCACCGAAGCCCGGCTTCTTTATCTGGTGTTTTACGCCGTGTTTCTCCGCCAGTTTTTTCAGTGTGTGAAACACGTTCTGGTTGGCGATCATGGATCTATCCATCACGGTGAGCACGGCGCCCACACCCATCCTGGAGGGGCACTTGTCCTCCGGCACGTTGGGCGTGTCTGCTGCAACTGTTGCCTCTAACACGAGTGCGACGTCTGCGCGTTGGGTGTTCGAGACCACGTGGGCTCCACGTGTGCCAACTTCTTCTTGGGTTGTGGCCACAAACACAAGGGTGGGTGTGTCACTGCCTGTCTGGAATTGGCGTAGTATCCTCAGCAGGTTATAGCAGCCCACGCGGTCGTCTAGAGCCTTGGATTTAACGATGTTACCCCTCTCTCTAGGTGTGGATGTGGGAACAATTGGGATGCCGACCTCGACTCCTAACTCTCCTAGCTCTTTCGGGTTCAGACCCGTGTCCACGTATAGTTCATCGAATTCCATCACCTTCTTCCTCTCGGCTTCTGAGGTTATGTGGGGTGGTTTTGTGGCCACTACGCCGTAAACCTCCTCCTTTCCGAGGATTTTTACCTCCATGCCCGGGAGCACCCTCTCATCCCATCCTCCAAGCGGTGTGAAGCGTATGAAGCCTGTTTGAGTTATATGCTGAACCATGAAGCCAACTTCATCCATATGGGCGCAAAACATAAGCCTCCTCTTCTCATCACCCAGCCTCTCAGCGTACAGGTTCCCCACACCATCCATATACACCCTATCGGCATACCTACGGAACTCAACCTCAAGGAAGCTCCTAACCCTATCCTCGAACCCTGAGGGGCCATCTAGACCCAAAAGCCTCTCTAGAGATGCATCCATAAAACTTCTAACCCAAGCAAAGATTACGCACAGTTTTATAAGGCTCCCAAACCTTGCCACTCACCCAGCGAGCCAAAAACCTGTTTTCTAGGACACCATAAGCGCTGGTCAGGAGCTTTGATCCACTACTATAAGTAGAGTTGTTCACAAACACCCGGTAGTGTCTGGATAGGCGTTTCCCACGCTTGGAGGCCACGGCGCCCACCAACCCCTAACCCGGACACCATCGTTTTCTTGGTAGTGCCCGGATTAGAATGTGGTGACCTCTGTACCCAAGCGTGGAGAAGCGTTATCCGGACACCATCAAACACCCAGCGCAACACATTTAGGTGAGTGAGGAAGAGGAGAGGGGATGGATTTCGGCTGCCTAATACTTGCGGCTGGGGAGGGGAAGAGAATGGGTACACAGAAACTCCTCCTCGAATTGGAGGGTAAACCCATCCTCCAACACGTCGTAGACACCGCTCTAGCGGTGGGCTTCCACGAAGTGGTGGTTGTTGTTGGCAACCAATCTGAGAGGATAATCTCCACTATAAATTTTGGGTCCGCTAGGGTTGTCGTAAACAACGAGTACACCGCAGGTCTGTCCTCCTCACTCAAACTCGGACTCAAAGCCTTCAGCTCGAAGCCAGATGCCTACGTAGTAATGCTCGGCGACCAGCCGCTCGTCCGCCCCGAAACTGTGCGGAAACTCCTAGAAGAACACGCCAAGACCAACCCAATAATGAGTATACCAACCTACCACGGGAGAAGAGGCAACCCAGTAGTACTAAGCAGTAGAATACTGGGTGAAATCGAGACACTGAGCGGCGATGTGGGTGCAAAACAGCTATTAGACCACCACTCAGACGAAGCCAAATGGATAGAAGTCGACGACCAAGGCGTCACCATCGACGTGGACACCCCCGAGGACTATAAGAAAATCCTAGAGAACATGAGGCATGTAAACTGAGTCCCACAATGGTGAAGCACACCCCGAGTACTTGCTGCATCAACCCACGCGCGAAGCTTTTCACCATGTGGACGCCAGACCCAGCCGCAGCACTGTCAGATCCACCCAAAAACTCTATACTATACTACTCAAACAACCCTCACCACCGATTGTAAAAACGTGAACTACCCCTCCCTAGCGGTAGACCCAAATTAGCGCCTAGTGCGCATTGTAACCCCCACTTTAATTTTGGGTCCATCGTTAGGGGAGGGGATCTTCCGCCCCCCTTAGCCCCCTTAAGATAAAGCCAAGACAGAGTTCACTGGTAGTCGTGGTTGAGCTAAGGGTGATTATTCACGCAGTCTAATAACTGTAATGGATGTGTTTATATTGATGTACGCAGAGGTTGAGGTGAATGGTGTTTGAGTTTGCAGGTGGCAACAGAGGTTCTGAGTAAGCTCCTATCCGAGTATGTTTCATCGATTGTGGATAAGGCTAGTAAAGGCGGAAGGCTCACGTCGACCGACGCTGTTATACTCATAGCTGCACTCACCCAGAGGGAGTTCGAGGACATATCAAAGAAGCTCGACGACACGAACACGAGGATCGACCACTTGGAGAGGCGTGTGGAACAGGTACGGGTAGAGGTCCTCCAGAGGATAAGCGATGTTAGAGCCGAGCTACTCGGTAAAATAGATGACACAAACAAGAGGATCGACGATACGAATAAGAAAATAGAGGACACAAACAAGAGGGTGGATGAAGTCAAAGCAGACCTATCATCCAAAATAACAGCACTAGACAAAAAAGTAGACGAAGTCAAAGCAGACCTATCATCCAAAATAACAGCACTAGACAAAAAAGTAGACGAAGTCAAAGCAGACCTATCATCCAAAATAACAGCACTAGACAAAAAAGTAGACGAAGTCAAAGCAGACCTATCATCCAAAATAACAGCACTAGACAAAAAAGTAGACGAAGTCAAAGCAGACCTATCATCCAAAATAACAGCACTAGACAAAAAAGTAGACGAAGTCAAAGCAGACCTATCATCCAAAATAACAGCACTAGACAAAAAAGTAGACGAAGTCAAAGCAGACCTATCGAA
>Ga0209012_1002129_pt1 | contig 18147 bp, 13 predicted proteins | sample RS3BMetagenome_FD_184735 | JGI IMG/M metagenome (GOLD analysis project Ga0209012, IMG submission 184735) | Ferric oxide microbial mat and aquatic microbial communities from Rainbow Spring, Yellowstone National Park, USA - RS3B (SPAdes) (version 3) ...
CGCCGGCCCGGCGAGCCTGCGCGCGGGGCTCGACCTCGTCAGCGGAATGGACGCCGACCTGGCCGGGAGCATCGTCGTGCCCGCGCGCGTGCTCGCCTCTGCGGGCGCGCGCCTGCAGGTGACGCGCGACGTGCGGCTCGCGCTCGACGTGCGAAACCTCTTCGACGTGCGCACCGGCACGTACGTGGGCGCGCTCGGGCCGGTGCGCGAGCCCATCGGCGACTACTACGAGTACCCGCTGCCGGGGCGCACCGTGCTGCTGACCGCTCGCTTCGAGCGGGGAGGGGGACCGTGACGCGGCGCTTGGCCTCGATCGCGGCGATCGCGCTGGCGGCGTGCGGCAGCCCCGGGGACGGGGCGCCGCCGGCGGCGTGCGCGAGCAACGGGGGCGCCCCTGCGCCGGCGGAGGCTTGTGGGAGTACCGACGCGCTCTGGGTGGCCAGCGACTACTCGTCGAGCGCCGTCGGCGCGCTGGCGCTGTCCGGTGCGAGCACGGCGGCGGCGGGCGCGGTGGACCTCGGGGCCGATCCGGTGCTCGCGACGTCGCGAGGCCGCGCGTTCCTCGTCGCGCGCGACGAGGACCTCGTCTTCGAGCTGGATCCGCGCCGCGGCACGCCGCTGCATCGCTGGAGCGTTCACCTGCCATCGCCGTCCGGCGGCTCCTCCGACCCCCAGGACGTCGCGGTCGCGTCGGACGGATCGCTGTGGGTGCCGCTCTACGACGTGCCGCGCATCGTCGTGCTCGACCCGTCGGGCGATGTCGCGCGCACGATCGACCTGTCGCCCTACGACGGCGACGGCAACCCACAGGCGAGCGCCATCGCCATCGTCGACACGCCCGCCGGGGAGAAGGCGTTCGTGGCCCTGGAGCGGCTGAACGACGCCCAGGCATTCGTGTCCGACCAGCCTTCGTGGATGCTGCGCATCGACGTGCCCAGCGCCACCGTCGAAGGGCACGTGCAGCTGGCCGGCCGCAACCCGTTCGGCATGTTCGTCGACGGCGGCGTGCTGTGGCTCGCCGAGCCCGGCAACTTCGACGACGCCGGCGAGACCGACGCGGGGATCGAGCGGTTCGACACGGCCACCTCCACCACGGCGCTCGTCGCTCGCGAGACGGATCTCGGCGGCAGCGTGGCGGAGGTCGCGGTCTCGTCGGGCTGCGGCGCGGCCATCGTCGCCGACGCGACGCACGACGTGAACGCCACGTCGCTGGTCACGTTCGATCCGGCCACCGGCTCGGCGATCGCGCCGGCCCCCCGGTCGCCGCTCGCGACCCCGGGTTTCCAGCTCCAGGGGCTGCTCTGGTCGCGGGGCGCTCTCCTGGTCGGCGACCGGCGGCGGGCGGGCGCCGGCTACCCCGTTCACGCGTTCGACGCCGGTGTGGGATGCGCCCTTCGGCCGCGCAGCGACACGGTATTTCTACCCCTGCCGCCCGTGGGCCTTCGCGTGCCGTGAGGGGCGCACGACACGGCTGAGCTTCGGCCCAGCTGTCGGACGGTCCATCATTCCGACGCGCCGATGACAGGTTGCTGTGTCGCTGGCCATCCGGTTGAGGCGACAATCGCACACAGGGCCGGGGGTGGCGGCCTGCTTTCGACGTCAACGATGAACGTACTTCTGGTCGACGACGATCCCGTCCTTCGCCGTGCCACGACGCGCATGCTCCCGCGCTTCCGTGTCGACGCGGTCGGCGACGCCGAAGAGGCGCTCTCGGCCCTCGAGCGGAGCGAGTACGCGGCGCTCGTGGTGGATGCCTGCCTCCGTCGCTCGGGCGAAGACCGATCCGGCCTCACGCTCGTGCAGCAGCTCCGTGCGCGCGGGTGCGCGTCGGGCATCGTGCTGGTGAGCGGCATCATCGTCGAATCGCTCGAGGACGAAGCGCAGCGCGTCGGCGCCGACGCCATGCTCCACAAGATCGACTACGACGGGCCCAGCCTGCGTGCGGCCATCGAACGCGCCATCGCGGCGCGCCGCGGCCGCGTCGCGGCCCTCGAGGCGATCGCGGGGGACGATCCGCCCCTGCCCGACGAGCTCCACAAGCTCGCGCAGGACGTGCTCGACACCTTCGCCAAGGAGCGTGCGGTCGAGGCGGAGCAGGCCTACCGGCTGGCTCTGCTCGCCAAGGCGGCGTTCCTCCACAAGTCGGCTCGGGGCAGCGCCATCGCCGCGTGCGCTCGGGCCGTCGGCCTCTCGCGCCAGACGCTGCAGCCCTACGCCATCGTCGCGACGCGCTGGAGCGCGCCGGAGCTCAAGCAGCTGCTCGCCGAGCGGCGCAACGTGCGCGGCGAGCCGATCTCGATCTCGCACCTCGTTCTTCTGGCCAAGCTGCCGCGCGCCACGCGCGACACGTGGATCGAGCGGGCGTTCGCCGAAGGGCTCACCGTGCGTCAGCTGCGCGATCTGCTCCGCGGGGTGCCGCGCGAGGAGGCGTGAGGGCGATCTTGACGGCGCCAGACGCATCCGCGTCACCGAGCGCGAGCGTGCACGCCACGGACTGATCCGTGGCGGCCGCGTGTGTCGGGCCCGCCGCGCGCCCGCGTGCGGCGAAGCGCCCGAACGTGGCTCCTTGGAAAAAAAAACACCTTGACGCAGACGCCCCGATCGCGCGTCCGAAACGTGCGTCTATACTTCGACGCAATGCGCATGCTGCAACGCTTCGCGAAGCTGGGCGCCCTCGTCGGCGCCTTCGCCGTCAGCCTTCTGCTCGCGTTCCGCCTACACGGTGGTGGCTTGTGGGAGGGGCTCACGCCGGCCATCGCGGCGAACAACCCGAACGCGGAGCACACGCCAGCCCCGTACGACCTGACCCAGCTCAAGGTCGTCAACGAGGTGCTCAAGACGGTCCGCGACCGCTACGTGGATCCGAAGCGCGTCAAGCCGAAGGAGATGCTCCTGTCGGCGCTCGACTACGTGCAGAAAGACGTGGCGCAGGTCATCGTCCAGCGCGACGAGGCCAACCCGAACCAGGTCAAGGTGCGCGTCGACACGCAGGAGAAGACCTTCCGCGTCGACGACGTGGTCGGCCCCTGGGACGTGAGCTCGCACCTGCGCAGCATCTTCGCGTTCCTGCAGGACGGGCTGCGCGGCAGCGACGTGGACCTGCGCGACGTCGAATACGCGGCGTGCAACGGCATGCTGCACACGCTCGATCCTCACTCGGTGTTGCTGTCGCCCGAGGCGTACAAGGAGATGAACCTCTCCACGCAGGGCCAGTTCGGGGGGCTGGGGATCGTCATCTCGATCCGCGACCAGCTCCTCACGGTCATGAACCCGATGCCGAACACCCCGGCCGGGCGCGCGGGCGTCAAGAAGTACGATCGCATCGTCAAGATCAACAACGAGTCGACGCTCAACATGGGCCTCAACGAGGCCGTCAACCACCTGCGCGGCGCGCCGGGCACCAAGGTCACCGTGTGGATCCACCGCGACGGGCCCGAAGGCTGGGCGGGCGCACGGCCGTTCGAGCTGACCCGCGAGGTGATCCACGTGGCGGCGGTCGAGCACAAGCTGCTCGACGGCAACATCGGCTACGTGCGCATCAAGCAGTTCCAGGCCAACACCGAGACGGACCTGCGAGCGGCTCTCGCCGACATGAAGCGCAACGGCGAGCTGCGCGGCGTCGTGCTCGATCTGCGCGACAACCCGGGCGGCCTGCTCGATCAGGCGGCCAAGGTCGTCGACACCTTCGTGAGCGACGGCCCCATCGTCGCCACCGTCGGCAACCCGAGCGAGGGACGCGAGGAGAAGATCGCCCACGCCGACGGCACGGAGCCGAACTACCCGCTGGCGGTCCTCGTCAACGGCTCGAGCGCGAGCGCCAGCGAGATCGTGACCGGCGCGCTCAAGAACCACGACCGCGCGGTCATCATCGGACAGACGACGTTCGGCAAGGGCAGCGTGCAGCTCGTCTTCACCGACCTTCCGGACAAGGCGGCGCTCAAGCTCACCATCGCCCAGTACCTCACCGAGCCGGGTGACGTCTCCATCCAGGGCGTCGGCGTCACGCCCGACGTCGAGCTCGATGCGATGACCGTCGACCCCCTCGAGATGGATCTCACCGCCGACAGCGGCGGCATCAAGGAGCGCGATCTGTCGCGCGCCCTGTCCAACGTGCGCGCCAAGGAGGGCGGCCGGCCGCTCGAGGTGGTCAAGTACGACCTGCCGATCAAGGACCGGCTCGATCAGCGCGAGCGCGGCGGCGATCTCGACGAGAACTTCCAGCTCGACTTCCCGATCAAGTTCGCGCACGACTTCGTCGCCCACGTGCAGGCGGGCAAGCGCACCGAGGAGGTGCGCCAGGCCAAGACGTTCATCGCCGACACGCGCCGCGCGGAGGTCGACAAGATCGCCGAGGAGCTCAAGGGCGACGGCATCGACTGGAGCGATGCGCCGGCCGACGTGCCCATGGCCGCCACCCCGACGCCGCCGCCCGGCGTCGAGGTCAAGGCGGAGACCGACCGGCCGAACAACGAGGTGACGGCCGGCGACACCGAGAACCTGAAGCTCACGGTCACCAACCACGGGCCGACGACGCTCTATCGCCTGTTCGCGCAGACGAAGAGCGAGGACCCGTTGTTCGACAACAAAGAGTTCGTCTTCGGCAAGCTCGCGCCTGGCCAGACGCGAACGGAGACGGCGCCTGCCGGCTGGTGCGACTACAAGAACCACAAGATCGGCTCGACCGCACAGGTCCCGGCCAACACGCCGCGCGTGTGCACCATCCCGAAGGACGCGCTGATGCGCTCGGACGGGGTGACGTTCCACTTCGGCGAGGCGCGCGGGCACGCGCCGACCGACGCCGAGCTGCGCACCACGGTGAAGTCGCTCGAGCGGCCGGTGTTCGCGTACTCGTACGAGGTCATCGACAACCGCCGCGGCAACGGCGACGGCCGCCTCCAGAAGGGCGAGGGGATGACGATGTACCTGACGGTGAAGAACGTCGGGAAGGGCCGCAGCTTCGAGACGCAGGCCAACCTGCGCAACCTCTCGGGCGAGGGGCTTCTGCTGCACGACGGCCGCTTCGACATCTCGAACATGATGCCGGGCGACACGCGGCGCGTGGCGTTCACGTTCGACGTCGAGCCGCAGTTGCAGGATCCGGAGGCGAAGGTCGAGCTGCAGATCCGTGACGACGACCTGCGCGACGAGGTCGACGAGAAGGTGCGCATCCCCGTCGTGGATCCGATGACGGTCGCGGCGGCCAGCGGGGTCGACCGCGCGAAGGGCAACGGCGCGGACCTGTACAACGAGCCGGACGGGCACGGGCGGATCTTCGCGCGGCTCCCGCTGGCCATCGCGCTCCCGGTGATGGGGACGGCCAACGGCTACGTGAAGCTGGCACTCGGCGGCGGTCGCTTCGCGTTCGCCCCCGCTTCGCAGCTCGACAAGGCCAGCGCGCCGACGACGGCGATCCGCCTCGACGACGCCGTCGAGCACGCGCCGCCGGCGCTCGAGCTGACGCAGCCGCAGCTCGCGACGCGCGACACGCACACGCTGGTGCACGGCGTCGCCAGCGACGACGCGCGGCTGCTCGACGCCTACATCTTCGTCGGCTCGCGCAAGGTGTTCTACCGCTCCAATCGCAACGGGCCGGACCCGAAGCGGATGACGTTCGACGCGGACCTGCCGCTGCGGCCCGGCGTGAACGTGGTGACCATCGTCGCGCGCGAGAACCCCGACACGACGACGCACCGGACGTTCATCGTGCGGCGCGACGGCCCCAACGGCCAGCTCCTGGCAACGCCGAAGACCGACGACGACCTGAGCGAGACGGCGGTCAACGACGACGAGTGAAGCCGCGGGCGTGACGCGGCAGGCGCGAGGCCGCGCTTGCCGCGCCCGCGTCGATGGCGTTCCAATGGCGCGTGCCTCGCGCGCCCGCCCGCCGACTGACGCTCGCGTCGCTCGTCGCGGCGCTCTACTTCATGGTGTCCGGGGGCCCGTACGGCCTGGAGGAGCTCGCGGGCAAGGTCGGCTTCGGGGCGGCCATCGCGATCCTCGTCGCGACTCCGCTCGTCTGGAGCGTGCCGACGGCGCTGATGGTCGGCGAGCTCGCGGCCGCGCTCCCCGAGGAGGGCGGCTACTACGCCTGGGTGCGCCGCGCGCTGGGGCCCTTCTGGGGCTACCAGGAGGCGTGGCTGTCGCTGGTCGCCAGCGTCTTCGACATGGCGATCTACCCGACGCTGTTCGTGCTGTACCTCGGGCGCCTGTTCCCGGCGGCGGCATCGTGGCCGTTCGCCGTGGGCCTGCTCGTCGTCGCGGCGGGAGCGGCGTGGAACCTGGCCGGCGCGTGGGCGGTCGGCGAGGGTTCGGCCGCGATGACGGTCCTGCTGCTCGCGCCCTTCGTCGTGCTCTCGGCCATCGCGTGGCGTGCGCACGTCCCGTCCACGGCAGCCGCCGCCGGTCACACCGGCGCGGCGCCCGACGTGGCCGGCGGGATCGTGATCGCGATGTGGAACTACATGGGCTGGGACAACGCCTCGACGGTCGCGGGCGAGGTGGACAGGCCGCAGCGGACCTATCCGCTCGCCGTGGTGGCGGCCGTCGCGCTGGTCGTGCTCACGTACGTCGTCCCCGTCGCCGCCGTGGGCGCCGCGGGGGTGGACCCGTCGGGCTGGGAGACGGGCGCGTGGGTCGACGTGGCGCGATCCTGCGGCGGCGGCCTGCTCGCCTCCGCCGTCGTCGTCGGCGGGTTGCTGAGCGCCTTTGGCATGTTCAACGCGCTCTGCCTGTCGTACTCGCGCCTGCCGGTCGTCATGGCCGAGGACGGGTACCTGCCGCGCGCGTTCGCGCGCCGGCTGCCGCACGACGGCGCGCCCTGGGTGGCGGTGCTCGCGTGCTGCGTGGGCTGGACGCTCTCGCTCGGGCTGTCGTTCGAGCGGCTCGTGTGCCTCGACATCCTTCTCTATGGCACGAGCCTCGTCCTCGAGTTCGTGGCGCTCGTCGTGCTGCGCGTACGCGAGCCGCGGCTGCCTCGCCCATTCCGCGTCCCCGGCGGCACCGCCGCGGCGGCGGCGCTCGGGCTCGGCCCCGTCGCGCTGCTGGCGATGGCGCTCGTCAAGAACCTGGACGAGCGCGTCGCCGGCGTGAACGGCTGCGTGTTCGGGGCGGGCCTCGTCGCCCTGGGACCGGTCGCCTACGCGTTGACGCGCCGGATCTCGCGCGCCCCGTGACGGGCGGCGGGTCGCCGTGGCGTCGCCGCCGCTCCTCGACTACTGACTGCTCGTGATGAGCGTCCGCCTGCACGTCAACGTCGACCACGTCGCCACGCTGCGCAACGCCCGCGGCACGACGTATCCGGATCCGGTGCGCGCCGCCGAGGAGTGCCTGGCCGCGGCGGCCGAGGGCATCACCGCGCACCTGCGCGAGGACCGACGGCACATCGTCGATGCGGACGTCGAGCGGCTGCGGGCGCTCTGCTCGCGATCGGCGCGCACGTTCAACCTCGAGATGGCGGCCACCGACGAGATGGTCGCCATCGCCCGTCGCGTGAAGCCCGACGTGTGCACGCTGGTGCCCGAGCGGCGACAGGAGAGGACGACCGAGGGTGGCCTCGACGTGCTCGCCGGGGGCGACGACCTCGCGCGCCGCGTGAAGTCACTCGTCGACGCGGGCATCAAGGTCAGCCTCTTCATCGCCGCCGATCCCGGACAGATCGAGCGCTCGCGCGCCATCGGCGCCGCTCAGATCGAGCTGCACACCGGCGAGTATGCGCATCGCCACGCTTCGGGGGAGGGGCCCCGAAACACGCACGTCGCCGGGGAGCTCGACCTGCTGGCGCGCGGCGCCGAGCACGCGCAGCGCCTCGGGCTCGAGGTCGCCGCCGGCCACGGCCTGACGCAGGACAACGTCCCGGCGCTCGTCGCCATCTCCGAGATCGTCGAGCTGAACATCGGGCATGCCGTCATCGCCGACGCCGTCTTCGTCGGCGTGCGCGAAGCGGTGCGCGCGTACCGGGCCGCCATCGCCCGCGGCGCGGCGATGCGGAAGGGGAGGCCGTGAACCCCGTCCTCTCGCGCGCGCAGATGCGCGCCTTCGACCGGCACGCCATCGACGCGTGCGGCGTCCCCGGGCTGCTGCTGATGGAGAATGCGGGACGCGGCGCGACCGACGTGCTGGTGCGAGAGCTCCTCGAAGGCCACCCCGCGGGCGCCCGGGTCGTGGTCGTCTGCGGCACCGGAAACAACGGCGGCGACGGCGTGGTCATCGCCAGGCATCTGCTCGTGCGCGGGGCCGATCCGCGCGTCTTCCTGTGCGGTGACGCGCAGAAGGTCGCCGGCGACGCCCGCGTTCAGCTCGACGCCTGGCGTGGTCTGGGCGGCGTCGTGCACGAGCTGCCGCCGAACGCGCCGCTCGACGTGCTCGCCGGCGCCGTCTCGGATGCCGACGTCGTCGTCGACGCACTCTTCGGCACGGGCCTCGACCGCGCGATCGAGGGCTGGCTCGCCGACGTGGTGCGCGCGACGAACGCGGCGAGCTGCCCGCGATTCGCCGTCGACCTTCCTTCGGGCCTCGACGCGGACACGGGCGGCACGCTCGGCGTCGCGGTGCGTGCGCGCGTCACGGCCACCTTCGCCCACCACAAGCTGGGCCTCGTCACGCCGGCGGGCGCCGAGCTGGCGGGGCGCGTGCACGTCGTGGACATCGGCGTTCCGGGCACGCTCGTCGCGCACGTCGGCGGCTCGGCGCAGCTGCTCGAGCGCGCAGACGTACGCGCCTGGATCCCCCGGCGCGCGCCGGGGGCGCACAAGACCTCGGCCGGTCACGTCGTCGTCGTCGCCGGATCCCCCGGGCGCGTCGGCGCGCCGCAGCTCGCCGCGCGCGGCGCGATGCGCGCGGGCGCGGGGCTGACCACGATCGCGACCTGGCCCGACGCCGCGCGCGCCATCGAGAGCTCGGTTCGCGAGGTGATGACCGCGCGCATCGATCCGGCCAAGCCCGCCGAGAGCCTCGACGCGATCCTCGCGCACAAGCACTCGGTCGTCGTGGGCCCGGGCTTCGGGCTCGGCGACGACGCGCGCACGGCGGTCGAGTATCTGCTGGCGTCGTGGCAGGGGCCGGTCGTGGTCGACGCCGACGCGCTGTCGATGTTCGCCGGGCGACCGAGCGTCTTCATGGCGGCCAAGAAGGCGATCCTCACGCCGCACCCCGGCGAGCTGGCCCGTCTGCTCGGCAAGACGGCCGCGGAGGTGGAGGCCGATCGCTTCCGGGCCGCGCGCGAGGCGGTCGCCGCGTCGGGCGCCGTCGTCGTGCTGAAGGGCGCGCACACGATCGTCGCCTCGCCCGACTCCCGTGTCGCCGTCACGCCGGTCGCGTGCCCCGCGCTTGCGACCGCCGGGTCGGGGGACGTGCTCGGCGGAATCATCGCCGCGATCGCGTGCGCGCAGCCCACCTTCGAGGCGGCGTGCGCCGGCGTGATGGTGCATGCGCTCGCCGGCGAGGCATGGTCGCGGGCCCACGGCGGGGCCGACCGGGGGTTGCTCGCCCCCGAGATCGCCGACGCCTTGCCCGACCTGCTCGCGTCGCTCGCCTAGAGAGCTCGCCGACACCGAACGCACAAACGCCGACAGGCGTTGCCGAGAGTGCGAGGGCGTTGGCCCGCAGCCACACGTGTTTGGGCGGACGGACACGCGCGACGGCGCTCGAGCTCGGATTTCAGCGTGATTTCGACGGGCTCGCTCGTGGCACCCGCCTTGCGGAAGAGGCGTGTCACCGAGGAGGACTCGATGGCCACCCCCGCTTCCGCCACACCCCGACCCGCCCCTTGTTCTTCCGCCGCCCGCCGCGAGCACGCCCCCGCACCGCCGGCTTCGTCCCGTTCCCGCCGCACCCCCGTCGTCGCGCGCGACACGCGCGAGCTGCACGCGGGCCTGGTCGCGCTGGTCCCCGAGCTGCGCGCCCGCGCCCTGCGTCTCTGCGGCGACCGCGCGGCCGCCGACGACGTCGTGCAGGACGCGATCGAGCGCGCGCTCCGCTTCTCCGGCCAGTACGAGCGCGGCACCAACCTGCGCGCCTGGGCGTTGCAGATCCTGTTCAGCGTCTTCGTCACGCGCTGGCGGCGGCGCCGGCGCGAGCGCGTCGCGGTCGAGAACCTGGCCAGCGACCCGTGCGCGTGGACCGTCCCGACACCGTTCGCCGCTCCCGACGCCGGCAAGGGCGCGCTGACGCCGTCCACGCGGCGCAAGCTCGACGCGCTCCCCGAGGGGTTCCGCGCCGTCCTCGTGATGGTCGATCTGGAGCAACGCTCGTACCGCGACGCGGCGCGCGAGCTGGGCGTGCCCGTGGGCACCGTCATGAGCCGGCTGCACCGCGGGCGCAAGCTGCTCGCCGCGCAGATGTCCGGCGAGCGCGAGGCGGCCTGAGGCATCGAGCTCCGGCCCGTACACCTCGAGTCGCGGTGAGCGATCAGCGCGGCTTCCAGGGCACGTCGTCCACGCCGGCGGCGACGTTGGCGCGCCGCGCGAGGGCGAAGAGCAGATCGCTCAGGCGATTGAGGTAGACGACGAGCTCGCGCCGGGGAGGCGCGTCTTCGACCGCGAGCACCGCCCGCTCGGCGCGTCGGCAGATGGTGCGCGACACGTGGAGCGACGCCGCCTGCGGCGACCCGCCCGGCAGGACGAAGCTCTTGAGCGGAGCGCAAGCCGCGTCGGCCTCGTCGATGGCGCGTTCCAACCGCTCGATGTCGGCGGCGCCGACGAGCGGCATCCCGAGCCTGGACTCGCGGCCCGGCACGCACGCCAGCTCGGCGCCGACGGTGAAGAGATCCTCCTGCACGTGCGCCAGGACGGCGTCGATCGCGGGATCCTGGCGGGCGGCGCGCGCGACGCCGATCGCGGCGTTGGTCTCGTCGACCGTGCCGTACGCGTCGACGCGCGCGCTCGCCTTCGGGATCCGACCGCCGCCGAAGAGCCCCGTCGTGCCGTCGTCGCCCGTCTTGGTGTAGAGCTTCATCGCCCGCGCACTGTCGCGCGCGGCGCGACGGGGCGCAAGGTCACGCGCGGTGTAGCGCGGCGGCGCGAGTCTCGGCCTCGGTCGAGACGTAGTCTCGATAGAACTCGACGGCCGTCTTGACGTAGTCGGACGCGTCCCGAGCGGCGTCGTGCATGTCCTCGGCGGCGCTCTTCGCGTGGTCGGCTGCGGCCGCGTGCTGGGCGGCGGTGGCGTCGTCGGCGGCTTCGTGCGCGCCCTTGTCGCCGCCGCCAATGTGCATCCCTGCAGCGACCAGCTTCCCGCCGCCCTGCCACCGCTCGCCGACCTGCGGCGTGCTCGAGAACCCGGCTCCGATCATGCCGATACCCTCCGCCGCCGTCCCGATGCCGTCGAGAAGCGCCTCCGACCGGATGTCGTCGGCCTTCTGCCGCATCGCCTGCACCTCCTGGTCCTCCTCGTGCTCCTCTGCGGCCTCGTCGGCGTCGCGCGAAGCGCGGGCTACGTCCTTCTGCTCCTGGCCGGACTGCACCGCGAGGGCCGCCATCTCGGCGCCGATGTCGCCCGAGGACGTGAGCATGTTGACGATGTTGGTGACCTGCATGGCTCAATCATCCTTTCAGAGACACGGACGTCGCGATGACGGCGGTCTGGTTGTTGGTCTGCATCGCGCCCTGCAGCGTCTGCAGGGCGCGCTCGTGTGACTTGTCGTCGTCCTTGAGCTGGTCCACGACCCACTTCGTGAGCTCGTCCATCCGCTCGCTCCGCTGCCTGGCCGCCTCTGCGTCCGCGGACGCCTCCTGAGCACGGGCCGCGAAGTCCCCGTTGCGTACGTGCGCGCCGCCGGCGACCACGTCCGCGGCGCCGCTCGTCGTCGTCGCCACCGCGCCGACCGTCGACAGTGTGCGTGTCGCGACCGACGCGCCGCTCGTCGCCAGGGTGCCATCGAACGACAGCGCCGCCCCGGCGACCTCCATTCCGAGGCCGACCCACTTCGACGCGCCATCGCCGAGCACGCGCGTTTCGCTGACCACCTCGCCGCCGACCGAGAGCGCGAGCGCCGCCAGCGCGATGCCCGGCGCGCCCGCGCCGAGCGTAGCCGCGGTGACAGCGACCGAGCCGACGATGGCGGCCACCTTGGCCGTCGCGAGCGCACCCTTTTCGAGGTCGTTCCAGAACGCAGGGCTGTTCCATGCGTCCTCCGTGTCGTGGACCGCAGCGGTCACTGCGCGATCGACGCGCAGGTGCACGGCATCGTCGGCGACATCGCGGAGCAGGTGATCGATGCTCCCGAAGAAGCCCCGGCCACTGTCGGCTTCGTTGGCCTGCTGCCGCTGCAGGGCTGCTCGCTCGTCGGCGAGCGCCCCGTCGCGCAGCTTCTGGTTCTCGTCGACGCGGTTCTTGCCCGCCTGCATGCCGAGCTGTCGCTGCTGCGACATCATGACGTACAGGGCGCTCATCGCGTCGTTCAGCACGGAACACGACAGCGGCGCTCCCTCGGGCAGCAGCGCGATCGCCCCGGCGCCGTCCGCCGAAGCCCCCGTCTGCGCCACCGGCGTCGCGGCTCCCACTCCCGTGACGGCGCCGCTCATGGTCGCCACCACTCGCTGGCGACGAGAGCGCGTAGCTCGTCGTCGTGCAACTCCTCGGCGATGCGCGCGGCCTGCGCGATCGCCTCGTTCGCCTCCGCCTCTCGCCCGCGTGCGCGAAGCAGGCGGGCGCGGGCGAGCTCGCAGCGAGGCGCGGCATGCGTCATTGCGGTGGCCGCGGCGTACAGCTCGAGGGCGATGTCGTGCTGGTCCTTCGATTCGTGGCAGGCGCCGAGTGCGAGCCACCCGCGCTCGTCGTTCGGCGCGATGTGGATCATTGCGCGGAACACGCTGATCGCGTGGTCGATCCGGAGTTGCGAGTACAGCCAATGCCCGGTCGCGTAGAGCGCCTCGACGGCGCCCGGCGACGCGCCGGGGAGCGCGAGTGTCCTGGTCATGGCACCCTCCGATCAGTGGCCGATGTTGTCGGCGATCTTGTTGAGCTGATCGCCGATCGACTGCACGAGGTTGGTGGTGAGCTGGATGGCCGTCTGCCGCTGCGACATCAGCGACTGCAGCTGGATCATCTGCAGCTCGGCGCCAGAGTTGAGGTCCGACGAGATGCCCTGGATGGTATCCATGAAGCCCTTCATCTCGGTGTCGCTGAGCATGCCGTCTCCCTGGTTGCCGTTCTGGTTGGGCGGGAAGTCCTGTTGGTCGATGTACGGCGTGCTCGACGTGGGTCCCGTGCCGGTCCAGACGAAGTCGTTGTAGGCCTGAATCAGCTTGCCGAGATCCGGGTTGTTCGGATCCTCGGCCTGGAGTTTGTGGATTTCGGCCGCCATGGCCTGCTCGATCTTCGCGCACGTGCCCTGATCCGACTTGTTGTTGGGGATGTCTCCGATTCCGCTCTGGTACGTCTGCAGCAGTCCGAGGATCTGCTGTAGGTCACCCTGCTCGCCGTTGCGCAGCTCCTGCTGCACGAAGGCAGTCTGCACCTGCGAATCGATCGAATTGAGGCGGGACTCGCAGTACGCCATCAATGCGTCCGGCGTGAGGTAGACGCTCGCGTCCGCGCCGCCGAGGCCTTCGAGGCCGGTGCCGCCAACGGAAACGCTCTGCAAGATGGCTTGATCATTCTGTTGAGACTTCGAATCGACGTACATGAATGTGTTCTCCGTGTTGTATGTGCGATCAACCGCGGATACCGACGACGACCATCGTCGTCGGCTGCGTGACGGTGACGCCGTCGATGTCGTCGAGCAGCTCGCGCGGCACGGCGAGCCGCACGCCATCGCCGAGGCGCGCCAGCGCTTCCCGTGCGCGCTCCCATTGGTCGTCCTGCTCACGCTTCTGCCGCTTCAGCGCTTCCAGCCGCTCCTGGAACGACGTCGCCATCGCATCCTCCTTCGTGCGTTTTGACCCCCCATCGGATGGGTCACGCCGGAAGTTGCGTGGAAGTGCGCTGCGCCCGTCTCCGATCGAAAAATCGCGTCGCCCCCGCCTCAGTACCGCTTGTGCCACAGCAGGTCGAACAGCGTCGTCCCCTCGTCGCCGACCGTCGATTGGAGCGACCAGCTCGGCTTGAACCGCCAGTCGACCGTCAGCAGCGTCGTGTCCGGGGGCTGCCCGGGCGCCGGCATGCCCGTCTGGACGGTGATGCGCGCGAGGACGTCGTTGCTGACGCGCACGTCGAGCTCGGGCCGCGGGTTGGCCGCCTGCGACGTGTCGACGCGCGTCGAGATCTGCAGCGAGGTGATCCCCGAGAGCGCCTGGTTGATGCCTTGGGTGACGATGCCGCTCGCCAGCCCCGCCGCACGCTGCGTCGGGTCGGGCTGCTCGCCCGGCGCCGGCGTGCCCGCGAGCCCCTCGGGGCTTCCGAACAGGAGCAGCCCCACGATCTCGTCCTGCGACAGCGGCGGCTCCGACCGCAGCTTCACGTTCATCTTCTTGGGCGTGCCGATGACGTCCGCGAAGATGCGCGTCCCGTCGGGCGCGACGTTGAGCGCCGTGACGACGAGCTGCGGGTTGCTCGCGTCGCCCGTGAACGCCACGGTGCTGGAGGGCTCGATCGTGAAGCGCTTGCCGAAGACGTCGACGTTGCCCCGGACCAGGTGGATCGTCCCGGTCACGCGGGACTTTTCGGTGACGTCGAGCACGGGCTGTCCGGTCAGGTAGACGTCGAGGTTGGCGTCGCGCTTGATGCGCACTTCTTGCCCGAGATCGACTACCGCGTGAATCGCCAGCGCCCCGGGGGCTCGAGGCTTCTCGGGCGCGTGCTGCGGCAGGATGACGAAGCGCCCCAGCGGCCTGTACATCCCGATGAACACGTGCGGCGCCGGGGCGAGCGACTGCAGTGAGCGGCCCGAGCTGCTCGGCAGGTCCATCTGCAGCCGGGGCACCTTGACGTCGACGTCGAGCGTGTTTCGCGGCTCGTTCATCGTTGCCTCCGCGTGCACGCGGCCGGACGCTTCTCCGAGTGGGACGCCCTCGATGGTCAGCGGCATGCGGTCGCTGCGCGGGATGTCGATGTCCGCCGTCGCGCTGCGCAGCTTCGTGCCGTCGAGCAGGGCGAGCGCGGACCCGGTCAGCTTGCCGGTCGGGCCGTGCGCGGTGATGTCGTCGACGCGCAGCGTCCCCCAGGGCCGCACCGTCACGCGCGCGCCCACCCCGTGCAGCGGCTCGCCGAGGGCGGGGACCTCGAGCAGACCGTCGGACAGGACGATGCCGCCGTCGAAGGTGCCGGTCTTGAAGTCGGGATTGACGTGCACCCGCACGCCGGCATCGATGCGGCCGTCGATGCGGTCGACGACGCCGCGCAAGAGCGGCATCAGGGCGGCGGCTCGGAAGTCGTGTGTGTGCAGCGTGGCGTCGATCGGACGCGAGGTGTCGAGCGACGGCGCGATCCGTGCGCCCCAGCGCATCGCCGCGTCGACGCTGGCTGCCGCGAACGACCCGGGGCGCTCGAACCGCGTCGCCGCGGCGAGGCGGTCACGGTCGATGCGCAGCCGCACGAAGCCGTCCTGGAAGCAGACGACGTCGAGCCGCGGTCGGTCCAGACGGATGTCCGCGTCGACGCGCGCGTCGCGGTGCAGCCCCTCGAGCGTCACGACGCCGCTGGCGCGCCCGCCGACGCCTCGCGTCGCGACCTCTGGGATGCCCTCGAGCGGGAATCCGTGCAGCGCCACGGTGGCGCCCGCGTCCCACGCGGGACCGCCCTGCGGCGGCCGCAGGAACTGGCCGATGGGCGCGTCCACGTCGGCGCGCACGTCGAGCACCACCCCCTCGGGGCGCTTCGCGATCACGCGCGCGATCGCGGCGCGCCCGTCGTAGGTCGCATCGACGCTGCCGTCGAACGGCAGCGCGCTCGTCGACTGCATCGACGTCACGCCCATCCCGCGCGCCCGCAGGTGCACGCGCGGATCCACCACCCGCCCGTCCAGATCGAGGCTCGCCTCGACGCGGCCGCGCACCGCCTTCGGGCGCAGCACCTCGGGGAGCGCCGCGAGCTCGCGCGGCGGCACCTGCGCCTGCGCCTCGATGGGCGCGTGCTCGATCAGCTCGGCCGCGCGGCCGCGGGCGTGCACCAGCTCCGCGACGGGCGCCGTCGCGCGCAGCCGAAGCTTGGCGATCGGTCCGAGGCGGTCGACGAGGGCGCCGTCGACCGTCAGCCGGTTGGAGGTGCCCTGCACGGCGGCCGAGAGCTGGACGTCGACGCCGCTCGTGCGGAAGGGCTGCTCGGGCGGCCTGGCCTCCTCGGGACGCACCAGGTAGCTCGGCTGCTTTCGCTCGTTCGGCGCGACGACGAGCAGCAGGCCGCGCGTCGAGAGGTCGACTCGCGCGTCCGGGGTGCCCACGGGGCGCGCGCGAGAGAGCTGTGCCCGTAGCTGGACCTGGCCGCCCATCTGCTGGAATGGTCCCGAGTCGGCCGGCAGGAGCCTGCCCAGCTTTGCGAGGTCCACGGCGGACACGAGCTCGAGGGCGCCCGTGGCGCGTTCCCAGGCGCGGCCCTCGTCGGGCGGACCGCCGAGGACCAGGTTGCGGAGCGTCACGCGGGTCTGCGCGCCGTCGAGGGCGACCCACGCGCCACCGTCGACCCGTCGCCCCGCGAGCTTCAGCGCGAGGCGGGCGTCCGCGCGACGGATGCCGAAGAGCCCCAGGGCGGTCAGCCTCCCGTCGACGTGTCCGGTGGCTCCGCGCGCGTCGGTGCGCACGTCGGCATCGAGCGCGGCCCGCCCCCGGATGATGTCGCGCCGGCCGAAGAAGCGCATCGCCGCGGGCACGTCCACGTCCGTGGCCTGGAGGCGCACGGCGACCGCGCCCCTCGCGATGTGGGCGTCGCCTCGCACGGGGGCGCCGATGCCGTCGATCTCCAGCCCGGTCACGTCCACGCGCCCGCCGCCCGCGCGGACCGCCGCCACGCGACCGGTCACCGTCGTCGCGTTGCGCGACAGTCGGAAGACGAGCCGCTGCGCCCGCACGGCGTGCGCGAAGCCGAGCGTGGCATGCGCGTCGACGTCGGGGATGCTGCCGCCGCGCAGCGAAGCCGTCACCGTCGGCTCGCGCACCGGGCCGGCGGCGTCGACCGAGGCCGACACGACCTCGATGCCCGCCGCGCGCACGTCGAGCGCGCGCAAGGTCACGCGCCCGCGCGGAGCCCGAAGTGGTCCGTGCACGCGACCGCGCACGACCGCCCAACGCACGCCGTCGTGGCCGACGTGCGCGCCCGCGACGCGCGCCTCGAAGCGCGCGTCCACCGTGCCCGTCCCGAGCCGCGTGCGCCCCTCGATGTCGACGTCGGCTTCCCCTCCGGCTCCGTGCCCCCGCAGCTGCGGCAGCAGCGCGAGGTCCCGCGCGTGCGCGTGCGCGTCCAGGGCGATCGTCGTCTCGCTGCCGTGGCGCCGTACGTCGAAGCGGACGTCGGTCGGGGCCCCAGGCTCGGCGACGTGCAGCGTGCCGGAGGCCCGCGCCTGCGTGAACGTCGCTTTCGCGTCGACGGGGGGCACGAGCTGCGAAGCGATGCGCATCGCCTCGGTGTGCAGCGTCGCCTGCCCCGTCAGCGCGCCACCCGGCGCGATGCGCGCGCGCACGTGAGCGCCGCCGGTCACGCGGGCCTCCGGAGCCGTCGCGATCACGTCGTGCGGGTCGACCCCTGCGACGAGCAGCGTCGCGTCCACCGTCTTGGTCTCGCCCAGATCGGCGGTCGCGTCGAGGTCGACGGAGCCTCCACCGGGCTGCGCTCGCACTGTCGCATCGGCGGTCCGACCGAGCATCGTGGCGCGGACCGACACCGGTACGCCCTCGACGCGGCCGTCCACCATGACGCTCACGGTGCGTTCCCCCTGCTCGGGCAGCGCCGCGTGGGCGCCGAGGGTCGCGTCGATCGGTCGAGGCAGAACCCCGCGCACGTCGAGCGCCACGTGCCGCACGTTCGCCGTCGTGGCGGACGCGTCGTGCGCGAACGAGCCGGCCAGGTCATCGGCCTCGGCGAAGAGGTGATCGAACGACGCCACCTGCCCGTGCGCGAACACCCGCGCGATACGCAGCGCCCGAACGTCGATGCTCACGCCGCGCGGCGGCTTGGCGTGCGCGGGCGCCGGCGCCGAGGGGTGGCGCGGCTCGAACGCGTTCAGGAGCGTCGGCCGGCCGTCCGCGCCCCGGATGAGCGTCGCCTCGATGCGGCGGATGGTCG
>Ga0209012_1002133_pt1 | contig 18117 bp, 19 predicted proteins | sample RS3BMetagenome_FD_184735 | JGI IMG/M metagenome (GOLD analysis project Ga0209012, IMG submission 184735) | Ferric oxide microbial mat and aquatic microbial communities from Rainbow Spring, Yellowstone National Park, USA - RS3B (SPAdes) (version 3) ...
CGCGCCGTGAAGAGAAGGTCGGCCAGTCTTCTGATCGATGATGCGCCGTGGCTAATCCGAGCGCGCGTGAGATATCCACGTCTTAGGACGCGCGCCTCTCACATCCTCGGCCGAACCCGTTCATCCCCACATGGATAATTATTTTATTCTGCATTCGCGAGGGCCCGTTCCGACGGGCAAGGAGGTTCCCTTCTGATATAGGTTTTAGACTCGACCAATTCCCCCCGCGCCCCCGGTATCTCCGCGAAATCACGACCTCGCCTCTTCGCCCTCGCAGTCCACGGGGCGGACCGGCGCGGCATTTCCCGGTGGGGGGTCCATTTCAACCACCGCCGGTGCAAGGGAACGGTTCTTCGGAATTCGGAATGCCCTTATGTTCAGGCCCTCGAAGACCACGATCAAATACCGCTCCGCAAACATGCCGGTGACTTGCCGCGAAGCCGTCCCTCCGCATAACCCCATATTTCGGGCACCGGACGGAACGGTGGTTCGTGAGTGGACGGTAGTCCGGGAGGGGAGGTAACCCCGGCATCCTAGCGTGCATATGCCACGTGTATATTCGAGCATTAGCTATAATATATGGGAAATTGATCCGAATAACAAATAAATTGCGCGAGCTTTCGCCGTTTCCCAGGTCCGCTTAATTGTTAAAGCTTTAATCCGACCGCGCCGGGATCCCGGCATGGCCTCGAAGAGGAGGGCGGCGGAGGGCGCCCTTAACTTCCTAGGCGGATCCAGGGTGGTGGGGATCGGGACCGGATCAACGGTCATGGAACTGGTGGGAATACTGGAGCCGGACGACAGGATTTACGTGCCGTCGTCAGTAGAGACCGCCGAGGCGCTCTCGCGCAGGGGGTTCAGGGTCGCGCACCCGTCGTCCGTGAGGTCGATCGATATCTACATCGACGGCGCGGACGAGGTGGACGGTAACTTGGACATGATAAAGGGAAGGGGCGGCGCGCTCACCATGGAGAAGATCCTGGCGCACTACTCCAGGAGAAGGATATTCATCGTGGACGAATCCAAGCTCGTATCAAGGCTGGGCGAGAGGGGTCCAGTCCCCGTTGAGGTGCTCCCGGAGGCCATAGGGCTCGTCGCGGGACGCCTGGAGGAGATGGGGCTCCACATCTCGGAGCGCGCGTGCCCGGGGAAGCGCGGCCCGCTGATGTCGGATACGAGGGGATATCTGCTGGACGTGGATCTGCCGCCGGGCGTCGACTATAGGAATCTGGACGTCGATATAAGATCCCTTCCGGGCGTCGTGGAGACGGGGTTCTTCCTAGGGCTGGCGGACGCCGTCGTGGTGGGATACGAGGATAGGACCAGGCTGCTCACGCGCGGCTGATCGGTTGCCTCAGGACGCCCCCGACCTGACCCTGCGCTCGCGCGGGAGCTTCAATACCTCCTCCTCCGGGTCGTAATCCGCTAGATGCGCGTAGAGGAGCCATGAAAGCAGGCAGCGGAAGCTCCTCTCCGCATCGTCGTCGCCCTCCCAGTAATGATAGCCCCTCATGAGCTCCATGACCTCCTCGCGCCTCAGGATTCTCCTATCCCTCAGCGCGCGCAGGATCCTCCCGAACGGCTCCACGTTCACCAGGATCTCACCGAGCGCCTTCCTGGCATGCCTCGCGGTCTCGTTGCTGAGCCCCTTCCCCAGCCTCGAGAGCATTATATAGCCCGAGTCTACCTCGACGAGCCCGAGCATCTCGGCCGCCCTCAGGGCGTGGGGTAACAGGTCGAGATCTACGCCGGATGCCCTATTGAACGTGCCTGCGTCAGCTACCCCGCCCAGCCCGCTGAGGTAGCCCAAGAGGCCCATCACATGGTCGGGGGACACGCACAGGGGGAACGATTCAGGCGCCAATTTCTGAATTCGAACCTCCTTCTTGAAATGGCAATATTGCTATTTAAACTTAACTCAGGCGATCGCAGCAACGCTTATTGCCAGCCGGGGGTATATGGACGGCAATGCCTCTGGAGTATAAGGGCGTCAGGATAACATATCTGGAGCACGACGCCTTTCTCATCGAGGGTGGAAACGTGAGGATCTACACTGATCCGTTCAAACTACCGCAATCCAGGTACCCGCAGGGCGACGTTGTCACCATAAGCCATGAGCACTTCGACCACCTGAGCCCGGACGACCTGCGCAAGGTCGCGGGCCCCGGGACCGACGTCGTGGCGTCGGGCAACTGCAGGGGAAAGGTGCCGGTGGGGAGGACGACGTTCCTATCGCCGGGGTCCTCTGTATCGGTGAAGGGGGTGGAGATAGCCGCGGTGCCCGCTTACAACGTGAACAAGTTCAGGGCGCCCGGAGAGCCGTTTCACCCTAGAAATTATGGGGGAGTCGGTTTCCTGATAAAGTTAGGCGACGTCACCGTGTACCACGCGGGCGACACCGATCACATACCGGAGATGAGGGAGCTGAAGGGCAGGGTCACCGTGGCGCTGCTCCCGACCAGCGGCACCTATGTCATGACGCCCGAGGAGGCCGCGGAGGCCGCCCTCGACATATCGCCCGAGATAGCTATACCCATGCACTGGGGCGCAATAGTCGGTGGCAGAGGGGACGCCGAGAGGTTCAGGGATATCCTGAAGGGCAGGGTCAGGGTCGAGGTCCTAGACAAGGAGAAGGTGCAGCGATCCTGAAATCGCCATGAGCTGAAGGAACGGATGTCCCTCGGGCGGGTATCAATTCGTGACATCTTTTATTCGTATTCATGACTAGTGGGTCATGTTGACCCAATGCGCAGGCCTCATGCATTTCTCAGATGGCGCCAGTAAAGGATGAACCTCTCCACGGTAGCCTCGAGCGCCAGCGCCAGCACCACGATGACTCCGACCTCGACGAATCCGGCGGCACTCAGTATGCCGAGCGCGAGGAGCCTCTCCGCCCTCTCGCCCAGCTCCAGCCCTCTCGGCCTGTCGCGGGAAAGCGATTCGAGCCTAGCCCTCAGATAGCTGACCGTCAGCGAGAGCCCGAGCGCGAGGAGCACCAGCAGCTGGGGCGAGCGGGCGCCGGCCGCCAGGCCGGCATACGCCGCTACCTCGGCGAACCTGTCGAGGCTGGAGTCCATGAATGCGCCGGCGTGGCTGACCCTGCCGGTGGCGCGCGCCACGGCACCGTCAACCACATCCAGGAAGCCCGAGGCCAAGAGCAGGAGGCCCCCGGCCGCGACCGGCCCCCTCCAGTATGCGAGCCCGGCCGCGACCGAAAGCAGGAACCCGGCGGCCGTCCACGCCGATGGGTTGGGCATCAGCGACGCTGCGGCCCGGCCCAGCGATTCCTGGATGCCCGAGATTCGCCCGCGCAACCAGTTCAGCACGCGATGCGGTCGGCTGCTACCCTTATTAGCACTTGGGCCATGTGACGCACCATGGGATGCAAGTCCCTGGGTCCATCCAAGGGGCTATACGTCCTCGTCATATCGCTCGAGGAGCCGATCGACTTCGGCGCGAAACGTGTGAAACCCGGGATATACCTCTACCTGGGGAGCGCAGGGGGACCTGGAGGTCTCAGGGGCCGCGTCTGCCGGCACGCAAGGCACTCCGGCGGAGCGCGGAAGTGGCATGTTGACCGCCTCCTGGGCGCCAGCAGGGTCCGGGGCGCGTACGTGTTGGAGGGGGTGCACGGGGTACGCGAGGAAAGGCTGTGGGCGGAGGCGCTCTCGCTCCTCTTAGAGGAGGGAGCGGAGGATTTCGGGAACACCGACACCGGAGGACCGTCGCATCTGTTCCGCGCGGATGGCGCTGACGTATCGGCGCTTCTGGGACCCAGGTGGCGCTACGTGGACCTCACACGTCTCCGATGAGCGCCCGGCTCCTGTAGCCCCTGGCCTCCGAGGCGCTCCTGTAGCCCCTGGCCCTCAACGCCTCCAAGAGTTCCCGGGACATCTCGCGGAACGCGAGGGGGCCCCTGAACGCCACGGCCGTCAGGACCTCGACCGCGTCGGCGCCGGCCTCCAGCGCCTCCAACACCTGCGTCCCCGTCATTATGCCGCCGACGGCGACCACGGGCATTTCCTCCGAGATTGCCCTTATCCTGGCGAGCGCCGAAAGCATCCTATTGTAGAGCGGGAGGCCGCTCATGCCGCCCCTCCCCGCCCCTAATGCCGACGTCCTCACCGGTATCGTGTTGTACACGGATATACCGAGGCCGCGTTCGTCCGCTATGTGCGCCGCGTCCTCCAGGATATCCGAGTGCCTAGGGCTCAGCTTTATCAGAGCCGGCTTGCGTATCGTGCGCGAGGCGAGCTCCGCGAGCTCCCCCATCCCGGCCGGATCGTCGAACAGCGGACAGCTTACGTTAAGCTCCATCGCCCCCACGGATGGCAGGGCCTCGGCTGCCCTCATGAGGACCGAGAACTCGGCGAGCGAGAACCCGGCGAGGCTCGCGATCACCGGGACGTCGACGCGCAGCGCGTTCATCCTGCGCACGGCCGATATGACGCCCTCCGATGGTAGTCCGAACGCGTTCAACATCCACAGGCCATCCCTCGGCCTGTGGAGCCTGGGCCTCGGAAGGGGCCTCCTCCTGAAGGCAGTTATTGAGCCTATTACGTAAAATCCCATCCCCCACCGGGAGAACGCGGGGTACAGGTATCCGTCCTTGTCATAACCCGCCGCAAGCCCTATCGGGTTCGGAAGCCTGAGCCCGGCGAACTCCACCTCCAGCCCCTCGTCGACCAAGGGCCCCGGCGAGGGCGCTGAGAGCGCGTATCTTGCGAGCGAATGCGCGACATCGGGCGGCACCAGGTGCGCGACCCGCATGTACCAGGGCACTAAACCCACTATGAACCCTCGCCCTCTCCGCGAAGATTAGTTATAAGGTTAACGCGCCACTGCGCGCCGGACGGCCCTCAGGCCAGCAGCTCTACGAGCTCCTTGACGTCGCCCATCGACTCCATCCTCAACACGCGCCCCACAACCTCCTTCGCCGCGCCATCATCTAGCGGCCTGGAGGAGCGCCGGGCGGTGCGCAGGAACTTTTCAATAACCTCATCGCGACTTATTGGATTTTCCGGATGTCCCCTCGGGGGACCGCACTCGACCTCCACGTGCGAGCCTCCCCTGAGCGCTATCGATAGCCGCGAGCGGAACTCCGTGTCTATCGAAGGGTCCTCTACGATGTGCACTCTAGGCAGGAATCCGAGGACTCCATCGTGCAGCACCGCGCCATCCTCGTAGTGCTCCAGCAGCAGAGGTCCCCTCACTATGAGGTTCGCTATGGCGTACTGGAGGTTGAACTGCGCACTTGCCTGAAGGCTGCGCCCGGGCTCGAACGGGCGGCCGACCACGCCGTACGCGTAGGGACCAATGAACACCGTTATCTCATCAACGTCCCCGGACGAGACCCTCGATTCCTCCAACATGCGGGTGAGGCAGTCCACCGGCGAGAGCGAGAGGCCGCCCGTGGGCCATTTCTTGATCATGATGTGACGTGGGCCCAAGAACTCGCTGCCCAGGCCGTCGAGCAGACCGTGCTCGTCCATCACCCCCTTCGAGAAGAGCGCGTAGTAGCCGAAGCGACCGCCCAAGACGTTCGTGGGTCCCGTCACGCCCATTGAGGCCAGCTCCGCGGAGAGCACGCCGTGATAGGACGTGAAACCCTGGTTGAAGCGCGCCGTCAGCGCGCCGTCCGCGTTGCTTTGGAAGCTGCCCCCGGACCTCACGAAGGCTATGCCGAGTGCGTTGCGCATGGCATCGGTATCCAACTCCATGAGCCTACCGGACACGGCGGCCACCGCGAAGACGCCGGACACACCGGTGGGCTCGTATCCATTGTACGTCACGCCGCCGTTGGTGGTACGGTTTATCCTGAGCGCCAGGTCGTCTCCCACAGCTATGGATGCCAATGTTTCCATGCCGGAGGCCCCTGCGACCTCGCCGACCGCCAAGGCTGCCACGACGGTGGACGCGCTCAAGTGCAGGCCCGGCCTAGCGGCGGTATCGTAATCGAGCGCCCTGGCCATGACGCTGTTAGCAAATGCCGCGTTCGGCATCGGGACCCTGTCCCCATGCCTGAGGATTGAGGATTCCCGCGCACCACCCCACAGCCTGACGATGTCCACCGCGGCATGGCATCCCGGGGCGTCGCGCCCGGCGATCAGCACCCCCAGGGTATCCAGAACCGTCAACTTGGTGAATTCCAGTACGTCGGCTGGGATTTTCCGAGAAGGCGTATTCGCCGCGACGTGTGCCAGCTCGAACACAGGATCCAAAGCACACGAAATGCCGTCATGCGCTCCTTATATACTTGTTCGTTTATCTGCTGTGTTGCACGATATGAGCTCGTTGTCCACCGATTTGATCCGTGTGCACTTACGCCGGGCCCGCGTCACCCGGGCCATGCCCGGCGACGGGGACCGGCGCTAATACAACGAGGCGCTCGTGAGGAGGGGGGAGCTGGATTTAACATCGACCCCTCGGTGCTGGAGGACTGGGGGAGGGAGCTGAGGAGGGCCAACGGGGGCAAGGTCGGGGAGCCGTACTCCCACCACTGCCCGGAGTCCTTCATCGAGCTCCTCGCGTTCGTCAGGCTCCTCTTCCACTCCACATGCCCTAGGGGCAGACAGAGGGGTTCGTGCGCTTCCCCTCCGGGTTCGCGGTGGAGGATGGGCTGCAGGTCCCGGACTATTAAACGATAAAGGGGAGGGTGAACGGGTTCAGGGTGGACCTCGGCGATTCGCTCGTCAAGTCGAAGGGGCCGGTCAGCATAGCCGTCGACGCATCCGGCATCGAATCAAGGTCCACAACGGAGGGGACTGGATCCGGAGGGTCTGGAAGGTGAGGAAGGGGTACCTGAAGATGGAATGCACTTCGCTGTGGACATAAAGACGGGGCAGGCCGTCTCGATGGACGTGACGTCGGGGACGGGAGGCGCCTGAGGAGGCCCGTGGGGGACGCGAAGGGGAGGGTGGGGGGTCAGGAGGGTCCTCGCCGACGGCGCTTACGACTCGAGGGCGAACTTCAACTTCCCCGCGGGGGAGGGGATGGAGCCGATCATCGGGGTCGGGGAGGGAGCGGCTCCGCGCCGAGGAGCGGGGGGAGCCCTGCGAGGAGGCAGGCCGTCATAGAGCAGCGGAAGTACAGGCCGAGGGCGTGGTCCGGGATCCACGGGTTCGGATCCGGATGGAGGGTCGAGGGGGTCTTCTCGGCGATGAAGAGGATATTCGGGGAGTACGTCACGGCGGGGAAGTTCGCCAATATGGTGAAGGAGATGATAATGAAGGCGTTCATATACAACATATTCATCGCGCAGATCTTGAGGCTTCCCGCGGGAGGCCGGCCGGGGGAGGGACCGCTGGGCCGCTCGTCGGGGAAGTCGCGCAACAAAGCATGTTTATCATATTTGGAGTTTGGGGGCGGAAGACCCCTCCCTCGCGGGAGGGGATGGATAGCCCCTCAAAGTAAAAAATGTATTTCGTTCAAGATTATGCGATATTCATGGACGGGGTAAGCGTCACCGAGACGCCCCGGTTGAAGCGGGGATCGGTGAGGTGCGCCTCCGCCCCATCGACGGCCCGTACGGGCAACACGGATGCATCCCTTGATATACTGAAGGGGTGTGAACACCCCTTGGAGTCCGTGGAGCTCCGCCCTCTACCCGCGGTCAGCGGGCAAGGCGGGCTATGAAGCGGGAAGCCTTGTCCGCGAGGGCGGGGTAGTTCACATACATGTTCAGCCACATGGTGTAAACGGGCGAGAGGGTAGCTACTCGTGAGGACACTTCCCGATGATCGCCCTGACGGCGCTCACTGCACGATCGCGATCATTTGGACCCTTGCACTCACATATGAGTTCACCATTGAGAGTAAAATTCCTGCCTCCCATGGATATTACGTGAACGCCCGACACATGTGACAGCTCCCCACTGAAGCCCTCCAAGAGTATCAGGTCGGGCGCCGAGAGCTCTTCCACGGTCCTCAGGAGCGCCGGGAGCTCCATGGACCCCCTAATGCCTATGAGCGTCCTCGAGGAGGAGGCCCCAACCACCGCGACTGAGCCCGCGCGGAAGGCCCTCCACGTGTCCTTGCCAGGAACGTCGAACTCGAAGTCATCGTGATGTATGTGCTTGATCACCGCCACCCTGCAGCCGGACCCGGTTAGCTTCTCCGCTATCGCCTCGACGATTGTCGTCTTGCCGCTCTTTTTCCCACCGATCACCGCTATTATCGGCACGCGCATATTCATCGCGCTCGAATTTCCGTGCTACGCGTTCAGTGGTACCGCGTGACCCTCCTGCCGCATTTGTTGCAGGTGAACGTGACCTCGTAGACGCCATTCCTGTAGTGCTCGCTGACCAGTTGCATGGTCCCGCCGCAGGTGCACATATTGCCATAGGCCTCGGCATATCTCCTGATTAGGCCGTTAGGGGCGGACAGCCCTATCAGTGCCTCCTCGAGGGACTCAATAGCAGCCGCCGCGGCCGAGAAATTGTGGGGGAGGCCGGCGATCTCTCCCTCCAGGGCCCGGTGGCGCTCGACGATGTCCTCCAATGCCTCGACGACGTCGCCGGCGTGTTTGTACCTGGACAGGAGGAGCAGCGAGGGCACGGCGCGCTCCATGAGGTCCGTGAGCGACAGCGCCAACTGCGAGAAATCACCCAGCGTGTCCTCGACCTCGCGATCGGGGAGTCCGGCCATATCCCCTAGAAAATATGCTGAACTTCCCCTGCGAATCTCGCGCAGTTCTTCCCTGGTGAACACCACGTACACGTCGGCCGAGGGATTGGATTCCGTGGCGACTATCCTAGAGGGCGGGACATCCATACCGGTCCTCGAGAGGGCCTCCAGCACGCGCCCTACGACCTTGTCCATGTATGCGTCGACGTGCGAAACCATCACTATGGACCTAACGGGCACTCTTCCACCATATCTGTCCTTGAGCGATTTATCTAACAACGCGGACGCTATCAACCCCCTAGCTGGACTGCTGCCCGAGTAGAAGCCAAACGTGAACGGCTCCAGCTCCACGCCGGAGCTCGGCCGACCTTATTTAAAGGCTTGACCTCACAAACTACCCCGTCTTAGCGGACGGAGTTCCTGGTGAAGGGAGGTGATGTGAACAGTGTAAGGACCCGCGCTTGGGCTCGCGCCCCGGAGAGCGCAGGTCGGACTCCGGTGGACGCCTAGACCCGTCCAGGGACCACCTGGGCGGGGCGGCGCTCCTCCCCGGCGTTTTGCCGCCGGGGTGAAGGGCCCCCCACCGAGGGAATCCCGGAGGGGTCCGGAGTCCCCATTGTTCGACCGGCGCGCCCCTGTCCGGTGCATTGAGGCCGCCTTGGAGGCAGGGATCCCCTCCCCCCTCTCCCGGGAAGAAGGAGGGAGCGCGCTCAGCCCCTGTTCGGCCCCGCCGCCCCCGGACGGGCGCGGGTTCGATACTTGGGTTAGCGGGAAGCGCATCTAAGCTATGCCGACAACCAATGTGGTCATAATTGACACCTTTAATTGACATAGACGTCCCCGTCGATGGATAAGCGTTTATTAGCGCCCGCGCGCACGGGCACGTGAATTGATGGTCGTCCCGGGTTCGTCTAACGGAGCCCTGGCCTACAGGGTGGCGCGGTCGGCCGGAGTGCGGCTGGCCAAGGTGGACTACAGGAGGTTCCCCGACGGAGAGAAGTACGTCCGTATCCTGGATGACGTTAAGGGCGAGGAGGTCGTGCTCGTTCAGTCCGCGGCGTTCTCCCCGGACGAGTACCTGATGGAGGCTTTCTTGGCTATGGATGCGCTGAGGGATCTGGGCGCCAAAGGCCTGACCGTCGTGCTCTCATATTTCCCGTACGCAAGGCAGGATGAGAGGTTCAAGCCGGGGGAGGCCGTGAGCCTGGCCACGGTATCCAAGCTGATAAAGAGTGCGGGGGCCGATCGCCTAGTCACGATCGACGTGCACAGGCACAGGGTACTCGACATGAGATCCGTTGTGGGGATCCCGTACGTGGACTCGAGTGCCATGCCGTTCTTGGCCAGATATGCAATAGAGTACGGACTTGTGGAGAAGGAAAGGGTTGTGGTCATCGGTCCCGACGCGGAGGCCGAGCAGTGGGCTGCACTGGCCGCTCGCGAGATAGGCGCGGAGCACTCATCCCTGGTGAAGACGAGGTTGGGGGACAGGGACGTCAAGGTAAGGATTAACGGCAATGTGGAAGTCCGCGGTAGGGACGTGCTGCTCGTGGACGATATAATAAGCACCGGAGGCACTATAAGGGAGGCGGCGAGGCTCCTGATGGAGCTGGGCGCCAGGAAGATCGTCGTGGGCGCCACGCATGCGCTACTCGTCGAGGGGGCGCTTGCAAAGATATTGGAGGAAGGCGTCGAGGAGGTCTTCAGCTCGGATACGATACCGAACCCGACGTCACGCGTCAGCGCGGCGCCGGCCGTGGTCAGCGGAATGAGGTCACTGGGGCTCATCGGCTAAAGGGAGCCAGATGTCTTATCGGTAGTTTATATTTATAATTGGATGCAGTTATATGTGAATTCAGTTTAGTTACAGGAATATCAGGGGGCGGCGTGGAACTGGAGGGTCGAGAGGGCGGCCGGGGATCCGTGTTGAGAGGCGTCGATGGCGCAGTGGAGCTGCCCACAGGGACGCGTGCTCCGGATGCGGGTGGATCGACGTAGATTAGGGAAGCGCGGCCTTCAGGTGCGGGCTCGCGATCGACGTACAGCTCAACGCGGCGATCGACCTCCACCTGAGGATGGATGGAGTTCCCACCGGCATGAGCTGTGGGACGCGAACGTTCTGCCGATGCCGGTGGGCGGACACCTCACGACGAGGAGCGGAGGGATCCCGATGAACCCACGAGGGGTTGTATGATGCAGTGAAGCCCAAGCTCCACCGCGCGTGCGATGGGTATGTGCCAGCTTACCTATGCGCTTACTGGAGTGGAACCCGTCCGTAGCCTTGCCGGCACCTATTTCACAATGGGATGGGGATCCATCTTCAGCGATGTATGCCATATTACACATCGATGAATGCGCCGCCGATTCGCCGGGTGAACTACCCCCGCCCTCGCGGACAAGGCTTCCCGCTGACAGCGGGTAGAGGGCGGAGCTCCACGGGCTCCGGGGGTGGTTCCCACCCCCGATCCCCTCGGGATATTGAGGGATGCGTTGTGGTCGCGATCCGCGACCCGGCCGCACCCGGGACGGACGAAGACGCGGTCGGAGAGCGCCAGATCCTCCCTCGCGGGAGGGACCTTCCGCCCCAAAACCCCTAATGAGATAAATAAATTACATTAACTTATTAAATGTATATTGTTAGGGATGGATGGTCCATGGGGAATCTTGGATACGGCCATGTATGCGACTTCTATCTCCGGGACAGCCTGCCCGGCTCCTTCCTCTCGTTCTCCGGCCTCACCTTGACTATCCCATAGTGTACAGCGCATGATATACAGTAGTACTTCGTCATCATCGTGATCGGCACATATGAGCCCTTCTCCCTCAATTCCTTCGCGAGGACCGGATCAACCGGTGAATGCCTGGCCGTGACCTTTATCGCCTTATCCCTAGGCACTAGGGCGCCGCACTTGCTGCAGTGCACGAGATCGCTCCTGCCCCTGTCGCCCTTGGACCTTCCTCTGCTCTTCCGCTTCTTCGTCAAGACGCCGCTCCTCCGCCGCGCTGCGATAAAAACGTGCGGTCGATCAGTACGCCTTGGCCATGTAAACGACCCTGGCCGCGGGGCGGCCGCACCATGCGCAGTTCCCCGTGGGTTTCTCCTCGACGTCCACCCTTCTGCCCCTCACCTCGTATCCGGTCTCCTCCTTTATTTCCCGGGCGCACTCATCCATTCCGCAGAAGTTCGCCCTTATTATACGGCCCTCCTGGGCCAGCCTCATCACGTCCTCCCTGCTCGCCGCGTTGGATATCGATCCGTCCAGCCTCTCCCGCGCGCGCCTCCTCAGATTCTCCGATATCTCGGACGAGAGCGCACGGATGCGTGCCTGCAGATCGCCGTCCTTCACGCGCTCCCTCGTCCTCATATCCCGCCTGAACAGCGTGACGTAGCCGCCTTCCACCTCCCTCCTGCCGACCTCAATCCTCACCGGGACGCCGACCATCTCCCAGCGGTAGAACTTATCGCCCGGCGACTCCTCCGAGCCGTCCATGTACACGTCGAACCCGGCGCCCCTGAGCTCAGCCTCCAGTTGTCTGGCCTTGCCGATGACCTCATCGACCGAACCCCTGTGGGGTATCGGGACTATGACCAGATCGTGGACGGAGAGCCCGAAGGGTAGGACGAGGCCGTAGCGGTCGCCATGCGTCATGACCAGCGCGGCGAGGGTCCTGGAGATCCCCACGCCGAAGCAGGTCGTACGCGGATTCCTGCTGTTCCCGTCGCGGTCGGTGAACGAGACATCGAAAGCCTTCGTGAAGTGGTCGCCCAGATAATGCGTTGTCGCTATCTGCAGGACGTTGCCGTTCGGCAGCAGCGCGTCATACGCATAGCTGCTCTCCGCCCCGGGGAACTTATCGTACGGTTCCCTCTCCACCACGAGGAACGCGAGGCCGAGCCCATCGTAGACCTTCTTCGCGACCTCCAGGTCTTCCCTTATCTGGGCCATGGCGCCGGCCTCGTCCTCGAACGCGTCATGCGTCTCTATCCACAGGAACTCCCTCCCCCTGAGGAGTGGCCTCGTGGCCTTCGTCTCGTGTCTGTAGACCGCGACGCTCTGATAGAGCCTCATGGGCATGTCGCCGTAGCTATGGATCCAGAGTGAGAACATCGGGTATATGGCCGTCTCCGACGTCGGCCTGACTATCAGCTTCTCGTCCAGCGGCCTCCCTCCGGCCTCGGTTATGTAGAATACCTGATCCTCGAAGCCCTTGACGTGCTCCGTCTCCCTCCTGAAGTTTGCCATGGGTATCACGAGGGGGAGGAGCATCGGCATGTGTCCTCCCCTCTCCAGCTCCTCCTCGAACATCCTGTAGATGCGCTTGACAATCCTCATGGCGTTGGGCCTGTAGACCACGAAGCCCTTCACGCCATATCTCGTGTCCAGGAGCTCAGCCCTCTCGAGAACTCCGTCGTACCATTCGCCTATATCCTTTTCCTTGTCCGGGAGGGGCGCCTCCGGCGCGGACTCCGACAACGCACCACCCTGACGCAGCCCGCTTAAATTCATTAGCGGATGGCCCTCCTGGCCGTTACCACGAACGTCGTGTGCGATATCGATGTGTTCGACGGCCTCGTCGCACCCGGCCTGGATTCTATCCTCCTGTAGGATGTTTCGAAAGAATCGATCATCACATATCCCTCCGAGCGAAGATGCGAGATCGTCCTCTCCACCTGGTTGAACGTGGGCGCTATTATCGCGAGGCCGCCGGATGGCCTGAGCGCAGAACCCACGGCCCCCATGACGCTCAGAGGATCGCCCACGTCTATCACGGCGGCGTCCACGTCGACCTCGTCCACACCCAGGGAGGCGTCCCTCACCTTGAGATCAACGAACTCCATGAGGCCGGCCCTGGATATGTTACCCCTGGCGACCTCGGCGAACTCGCCCCTCGCCTCGTAGCTGTGGACGCGGCCGGAGGGCGCCACAATAGCGGCCAGGAACATCGTGAGGGCTCCGCTCCCCGTCCCAACCTCGAGGACGCTCGATCCGGGCATCACCCCGACCCTCGCGGCTATGAGCCCCATGTCCTTCGGGTACACTATCTGGGTGGGCCTCTCCCCGAGCATCATGTAGTCCTCGAGGAACGGCCTCATGAGGTGGACCCTCTGGCCGAACGGCACCTCGAGCGCGGACCCGAACGGCCTTCCTATGATATCGTCGTGTCTTATTATTCCGAGATGCGTGTGAAGCTCCGACCCCGCTGATGCGCGCACAAGCCAGTTGACCCCCCTGGGGCCTACTATGAGGACGTAGTCGCCGTCCGATATCAGGGACACGCCGATCCACCGCGAGATCACGATATTAGCGTTCCCTCGCGGTATGTCCGGCGCGGCCCACATCCAGGCACATGTGTGCACGTTTTAACCATCTGCAGGCGAATGGATTCTGCGCGCGCCGGGGACGGGGAGCTCGCCAGAGTTACGTCGCGCCGGCAATTCCGGCGACTGCCCACGCCCGCTCCGCTTAGCTGCCGCGCGGTCGTCGATTGCCCAGCCCAGTCCACGACAAGGAAAAAAGGCCGCGGGACAAGGGGAAGTGCATGAAGGTGCTGGCTCCAGCTTCCTCCGCAAATCTGGGACCGGGTTATGACGTGCTCTCGGTGGCGCTCGACGGTATTTATAACGTACTGCACGTGGATGTCGAGGAGGGTTCCGGAATATCGATTGAGGTCCGGGGGAGATATGCGGAGGGCGTGCCGGAGGATCCGCGGAGGAACAGCGCGGGGTTGGCGGCCGACGAGCTCCTGAGGGCCGCTGGTATCAGGGCGCACGTGCACATGGTGCTGGAGGAGGACATTCCGACATCGTCCGGGCTCGGAAGCAGCGGCGCGGGAGCAGCAGGGGCCGTATACGCGTTGAACGCGATTCTGGGGCTCGGGATGGACCAAGGGGCGCTCGTGCAGTTCGCGGGCATGGGGGAGAGGGCGGCGGCCGGCACGGTGCACTACGACAACGTGGCCGCGGCGCTCCTGGGATGGTTCGATGTCGTGAGGGACGAGCGCCCGCCCAGGGTCATCAACCTCAGGCCTCCCGAGGGCGCGGGGATACATTTTGCGCTATCCGTGCCGATGGGCCCCAGGATACGCGGGAAGACGAGGATCGCGAGGGAGCTCGTTCCCCGCGAGGTGCCGATGGGGCTCGCCGTCTGGAACGCCGCGTCCGTTGCCATCATTGTGGCGGGCATATCGACGGGGGACGTGAAGCTCCTGGGGGCGGGGATGATCGATAAGATCGTGGAACCCGCGCGCAGCTCCACGATCCCGGGATACGCGAGGGCCCGGGCCGCGGCGATTGACACGGGGGCGCTCGGGGTCACGGTAAGCGGCGCCGGCCCCTCAATGATAGCCCTGGCGGCCGACGAGGCGAGCGCGAATAAAATCGCGAAGGCTATGGCGAATGCGATGGAGGAGGAGGGGACGCCCGCCGTCCCAATGACGTCGAGGCCCGGACCCGGGTGCCGGAGTATACCCTGAATTTCTGTTCCGCCTTAGGCCAGGTACGTCTTCCTCACGAGCTCGTCGGCCATGAGCTCCTTCGGAGTCCCCTCCTTCACAATGGATCCCCTGTCCATCAGATAAACGCGGTCGGCGACCTCGAAAACCAGCTCCGCATTCTGCTCCACGAGCAGGATCCCCATGGACCCCTTGAGCTCCTTGAGCGCGTCGTAGATGTTATCCACTATGCGGGGCGCCACCCCGGTGGACGGCTCGTCCAGCATCAGCACCTTAGGGCCCGATATCAGCGCCCTGGCTATCGTGACCATCTGCTGTTCCCCCCCGCTCATCGTGCCGACCCTCTGCGACATCCTGCCCCTCAGGGGCGGGAAGAGCTCGAGAACGCGGCCAACCGCCGAGTCGTACCCCTCGCGCGAGCCAAGCCTCGAGTGTGCGAGCTTCAGGTGATCCGCCAGCGTGAGCCCCGGGAACAGCTCCCTGCTGTCGGGAACGTACCCGAGCCCCATCTTGGCTATCCTGTACGCGGGGAGCCCTGTCACGTCCGCGCCGTCGAGCGCTACCCTCCCGGACCATGGCGCGATCACGCCCGATATAGCGCGGAGGGTCGTCGTCTTCCCCGCGCCGTTCGGCCCTATGATCCCGACGAGTTCGCCCTTCCCCACCGACAGGTCTATCCCGTTGAGCACCTTTATCTTGTAGTAGCCGCTCACGAGCCCGCTCGCCTCCAGAATAGAGCCGGGGCTCATATCTCGGCCCGCCTCCTTCCCAGGTAGGACTCCACTACCCTGGCATCCGACGAGATCTCGGACGGCTTGCCGTCAGCCAGCTTCTGTCCGTTCATTACCACCACTATCCTCTCCGCCAAGTTGAATATCACCTTCATCACGTGCTCTATCATAGCTATCGTCAGCCCGCCCTCGTGCAGCTTCTTGACGACGGAGAGCACCTCCTTCAGGTCTTCGCCCACGAGGCCGGCGCTCACCTCGTCCAGGAACACCATCCGAGCGCCCTGGGCGAGCGCCCTGGCGAGCTCCAGCTTCCTGAGGTCCACGACGCTGAGCGATGTGGGATAATCATACTCCCTCTCCGCGAGGCGCACGTGCTCCAGGAGGTCCCGGGCTATCCCCCTCGCCTCCTCCACGGGCAGATCCTTGGATCCGTACATAGCCGCGACCGCGACGTTGTCTATCACCTTCAGGTCGTTGAATGGCCGGGGCACCTGATATGTCCTGGAAAGCCCCATCTTGGCCCTCCTGTGAGGAGGCATCTTGGTTATGTCGTGTCCGTCGAACGCGATCCTCCCCGAGTCGGGGTAGTACACGCCCATCACAACGTTGACGAGAGTCGTCTTCCCCGCGCCGTTCGGCCCTATGATCCCGACGAGTTCGCCCTTCCCCACCGACAGGTCCATCCCGTTGAGCGCGGTCAGCCCGCCGAACCTCTTCGTCACTCCCGATACATCAAGCAGGGACATCGCGTCACCTCGTGCCGTTCCTCCCGCCGTTCTTGGTCCTCCTGGATTCGATATATCTCACGATGTATCCATATATCCCCTTCGGGGCCTTCAGGAGGACTATCACCAGCAGCAGGCCGAATATCACCAGCGCCAGATTGCCGCCCGTGACCGAGATCGAGCTCAGCCACGACCTGATTGCGGTCTCCACGGGATCCAGCAGCACGGTGCCGAGGAGGACCCCCTCCGGGGATCCCATCCCGCCTATCATCGAGTAGAATACCGGCCAGACGCTGTAGCTTATGTCAGGATATCCGAAGTAATCGGGCGCTATGTAACTCGTGTAGAGCGCCACGAACATCGCCCCGGCGAGCGCCGCCAGGTACCCGGAGATGCCGAACACTATCGTCTTGTAGAACCTCGTGTTTATTCCGACGGTGCCCGCCGCGGTCTCATCGTCGTTTATCGCGGAGAGCGCGAACCCGATCCTGCGGTTCTGGATCAACATGATCACTATGTACGCGGCGAACGCCAGCGCGGCGGAGAACGGCAGCCACGCGGTCGAAGGGAGCGGAAAGCGCGGGACCGCGAGCCCCACGGCGCCCGCGGTCCACGGGGACAGCTGGCTGGAGACCGCGAGTGCGTAGCCGGCCGGCGTGAGCGCGAACGTGAATATGCCGACATACCAGTCCCTCAGCCTGGACGATATGAATCCCACCACGAGCCCGGCGAGGGCGCCCAGGACGGGGCCGGCGAATATAGCCACCAGCGGGTTCATGCCGTACGAGATCACGAAGATGCCGTAAGCGTATGAGCCCAGCGCGAAGAACAGCGCCTGCCCGAGGGACACCATGCCGGTATCGGCCAGGAGCGACCACGAGAGCGAGTACACGTAGAAAACCATGATGGTTATAGCGACGAGCGTCGGATAGCTACCCCACATTGTTGATATAGCCGTTATTATTGCCAGCGCGACCGCGACCGCGACCGCCTTGATGTACATGGAGCCCGGAAGCTTCAGCCTCTTGCCGATGTCCGCGTTCATGCTCATCTGCCTCCGAATATGCCCGAGGGCCTCACCAGGAGTATCAACGCCAGTATTATGAAAGCTACGGCCTCGCCCCACGTCTGCCCCATGTAGTAACCGACGAAGCTCGTAGCGAACCCTATTATCGCGCTCCCCACCATGGTGCCGGGTATGCTGCCGACGCCGCCCAGTATCATGACGGCGAACGCCATCAGGGTCAACAGGATCCCGGTGAATGGGTCGAATGTGAATACTATGCCGTAGAGGGTTCCGGCTATCGCCGCCAAGGCGCTTCCGACTATGAATGTCAGGTAACTTAACCTGCTCACGTCTATGCCCGATATGCTGGCGCCCACCGGGTTCTGGCTCAGGGCCCTTATCGCTATCCCCTGCTTCGTCCTGAATAACCAGTAGTAGAGGACGACCATTATCGCCCAGGATATCAATATTATAGATAGATCGTCGTAGGTCAGCAGGACGTTGCTCGGCAGGAGGACCCCCATGCCGCGGAGCGGGGATGGTATCTCCACGCCGGTGCGGTATACGGGGAGGAAGTA
>Ga0209012_1002135_pt1 | contig 18100 bp, 20 predicted proteins | sample RS3BMetagenome_FD_184735 | JGI IMG/M metagenome (GOLD analysis project Ga0209012, IMG submission 184735) | Ferric oxide microbial mat and aquatic microbial communities from Rainbow Spring, Yellowstone National Park, USA - RS3B (SPAdes) (version 3) ...
CCCGGGCCGCCGCCGAGGCCGTGGCCCGCCAGGCGGGCTGACCGGCTCACCGGAGGTGCGGTTGACCGGAGGTGCCCGACTGGGAAAGGTGCCCCGCTGGCGACGACATCTCCGGTGCGGCGCGACGACGGACGGCCGGCTCCAGGAGCCGGCCGTCCGTCTGTCCGGTCACCATCGCGTGGGGGGGCGCGACGTGCCGTGACCGCTCAGAGCGCGTCGGGCCCGCGCTCCCCTGTCCGCACCCGGATGACGTCCTCGACGGGGAGGATCCACACCTTGCCGTCGCCGATCTTGCCGGTACCGGCCTTGTCGACGATGGTCGAGGTCACCTCCTCCACCTGCTCGTCGTCCACCACGATCTCGAGGCGGACCTTGGGTACGAACTCCACCTGGTACTCGGCGCCCCGGTAGACCTCGGTGTGGCCCCGCTGGCGCCCGAAGCCCTGCACCTCGGTGAGGGTAAGCCCGTGGACCCCGAGGGTCTTCAGCGCCTCCTTCACCTCGTCGAGCTTGAACGGCTTCACCACCGCTACGATCAGTTTCACCTTACGTTCCTCCTTGCGTTCGCAGTGGTCGGGTCAGTTGCCGAATGGACCGAATGGACGGAGTGGGCTCTCCCCGAGGAGCCTCGGCACTCCGTCACCGAGGGCCCTGGGGACACCGTCCTCCGTCGCCACCGACACTACGGTCTCACCGGCACCGCCACCTCCGGCACCGGCGAGCTCGCCCCCGGCCCCGCTGGTAGCCCCGGCGAGCACGCCGATCCGGGAGGCGAGCGTCTCCTCGGGGAAGGCCTCCTCACCGTGGATGGCGAGGTCGCCGACTTCGAGGACCTCGTCCTTGTAGCGGGCCCCGCCGAGCACCCAGCCGATCACCTTCATCAGGATGAAGGTCACCAGTGCGGACCAGAAGATGACCCACACCGCTGCCCGGAACTGTTCCCACAGCTGATGGGCCGATCCGGTGTAGATGAGCCCGTTGACCGAGAACGGGGTGCACGAGGCGGTGGCCGACATGTAGGTCTGCTGGGTCGTGGCCGCCACCTGACCGCTGGCGGTCAGGGTCCCGCAGCCGTACTCGAGCATGCCCGGATTGCCGAGCACCCCGACCAGCAGCCCACCGATGAACCCGGCGATCCCATGGGTGTAGATGACGCCGAGGGCGTCGTCGACCTTCGAGAAGGGCCGGACCTTGGAGAGGTAGTTCCACGCGACCCACACGATGACGGTGCAGATGACCCCGACGGCGATCGCTCCCTGGCCGTTGACCCAACCGGCGCTGGGTGTGATCCCGACCAGGCCGCAGATCATGCCGTTCACCCCACCGAGGAAGGTGGGCTTCTTCTCCTTGGTGAACCAGGCGTCCATGGCCACCCAGACCAGCACCCCGGCCGCCGTGGCCAGGTTGGTGTTGACCACCGCGGCCGCGGCGTCGGCTCCGGCGTAGTACGGGTCACCGCCGTTGAAGCCGTTCCAGCCGAGCCACAGGATGCCGGCGCCGACCGCCGCCATCACCAGGTTGTTGGGCAAGGCGTGCTGTCTGTCCCGCAGGAGCCGTGGACCGAGGACCCAGGCGGCGACGAATCCCGAGACGCCGGCCGACATGTGGATGACGTACCCGCCCGAGAAGTCGAGCGCGCCCTCCTGGGCGAAGTAGCCGCCGCCCCACAGGAGGAAGGCGTCCACGCCGTACACGATGGTCGACCACAGGGGCACCAGCAGGCACCATGCAGAGAACTTGATCCTCCCCAGCACGCTCCCCAGGAACAGCAGGGGGGTGATGGCGGCGAAGACGAACTGGAAGAACGCCAGGCTCGCCGTCGGGAAGTGGAACGGGATGGCCGTGTTGGCTGCCGAGACCGCCTGGGCCTGTTCACCGAAACTGCTGGTGACGCTGCCCGGTACACCGGCCATGTTGGTGAAGAAGTGTTTCACCCACCCGACCCCGGTCAGGTCGTGTTGGACGGCGACCCCGTGGACGACGGTCACCCCGCCGCCGATCGAATTCCCACCGAAGCCGATGTTGTACTCCCAGAGGAACCAGGCGATCAACACGAGGGAGAACCCGGCGAACATCATGGCGAGCACGTTCACCGCCCACTTCTTCTGGACGATCGACGCGTAGAGGACCGCCAGGCCGGGAAGGCTCATCAGGCCGACGAACGTGGCGGCGACCAGCTGCCACGTGTTGTCACCCGTGTTGAGCCAGCTCGGATACGGCACTGGCACTAAATGCGCTGCTGCGGCTAGCACGGCGTGAGTGCTCCCTTCGTGCGTCAACTGAGTCTGGGCTCCCGTTCGTTGCCGGCAGCCAGGCTCACCTGGGTCGAGACAGGCGGGTTCGCTCTGTCGCCGCACACAATGCACGGTGGGGATTTCGGCACGGTCACGCCCGTGTTACCAACGCGTGAACCGGAAGACCGCCAGCTCAGGGACGCATCCGTCGTCGCGCGTCGGAGGAGCGGCGTGGTGACGGCCCCCGGGATGTCCCCCGAGAGGCCGGTCGGGCGCCTGGTCGGAGCCGGTCGGACTACGCCGTCGGCTTCGGCGGACGCCTGGTCGGGGGTGTGTAGCGCTTGTTCGGCCCGGAGCCGCCCGGGAACGTGCCGCCCCCGCCGCCCTTGGCCAGCTTCAACTGCTGCTGCAGCCGGTAGGCGCGCACCAGCAGCCACGCCCCGGCGATGATGTACGGGATCCCGAACCCCCAGAAGTGGAGGTTGAAGATCGACAGTCCGTAGAGGGCCATGACGATGCCGAGATAGAGCCGTTTGCGGTACCAGGCCATCACCAGCATCAGCAGGGCGAGCACCAGTGCGACCGCTCCGAACTCGGCGTAGTGCGACGTGCTCACGTGCTTGGGGTTGACCAGCCCGTCGGCGAGCCGGGAGCCGGGATCGTTGGCGATCAGGCTGGCCGAGACCACCAGGCCGATGGCTGCTGCCACCGGAGCGAGCAGGAGGCCTACCAGTCGTTCCTTGTCGTCGGCCCGTTTGATGGCGGCCTCGATCTCATCCACCGTCGTCGGACCGGCCGCGGCCTGCTGTCCGGCAGCCGCCGGATCCTTCAGGACGGCGTTGCGCATGCGCTCGCCCAGCGGATCACGGTCGGACCGCCTCCCACCCGGATACCACACGGCGAGGACGAAACGTTGCCACGGTCCGGGACGGGGGGCACCGTCGTGTTGGTCGTCAGAGTCCGCTCCGGCCATGGTCGATGCTAACGCAGCCCGGGTCCAGCGGATCGAGACGGGCCTCGACACCTCGTCACCGGGGTGCGCCGGTGGGTCGCAGCCGCTCCGCGGGATCGGTCACCGAAGCACGCGGGACGGATGTCCGCGAGCTGGAGGCGGCCGCCGGGCCCTCACCGGCGCGTCCGGGAACGGCGAGCCCGCAGCACGAGGTCACCTCCCACAGCCAGCGCGACGAGCAGGAGGAAGGTGGGGGCGAGGTACACCCGCCACGATGGCTGCTCGCCGGCCAGCACGCCGGGCGTCGAGAAGAGGGAGGGATCCCCAGGGGTCACGATCCCCCGGACGGTTCCACCCGGCGGCAGGATCTTGTCCCCGGGGATGGACTCTCGGTAGGTCCGCCCGCCGAACCGGTAGGTCCCCGTGCACGAGTACCCGACCGGGTTGCTGCCGCTCCCGCCCAGCTGGCCCCTGCAGGAGGTCACCGTGACCTCCACGGGGACACCGCTCCGGTGCAGGTCGGCGATCTGGGCGTTCTTCTGGAACCCGACGACGTACAGCACGCCGGCCGTGCCGACCACCACGACGAGGGCGATGGCAACGGCGAGTCGTCCGATCCGACGCCCGTCGGCACGGACGCCGGCGCCACGCAAGGTGGTCACCGTCTGGTCACCGGTTTGGGAGGGGTGGGGACCCGTCGTCTCCGAATCGGTCATGGTCGTCCGCTCCTCGCGGCGATGCGTGGGCAGTCGGCACAGGAGACCTGGTAGCCGCCCGAACCTGCTGTCCGGAATGTACCAGGGACTCAGTACCAGGGACTCGGGCGGACGCCCCCGCTGCAGGCGCCCCGAAAACCGGGTCCGTACGTCCGACTGACCGATTGCGGTGGCCTGATGCCACGTCGGAACAGGTACTCCGCGTTGGCGGCCGCCAGCCTGGTCGCCGTCGCCTGCCTGCTCTCATCGTGCTCGGCGACGGCCCCCGGCTCCGGTGCAGCGGGTGCGGGCGGATCACCTGCGGAGACGCTGGGGACCGCGCTCCGACAGCTGACCCACCTTACCGGTGGCCCCCCGGAGCGGTGGCCCTCGTGCAGATCGGGAACCAGGTGCAGATCCAGACCGCCGGCGCCGCAGACCTCTCGAGCGGACGTCCCATCGCCCCCACTGACACCATCCGGATCGCAAGTGTCTCCAAGGCGTTCAACGGCGCGGTGGCCCTCGCCCTGGTCAGCGACGGCCGCCTGTCCCTCGACGCCACCATCGGGGCATTGCTCCACGGCCTGCCGAGCGCGTGGGGGCCGGTGACGTTGGACCAGCTCCTGCAGCACACCAGCGGGCTGCCCGACTACACGAAGAGTCCCGCGTTCCTCGCCGCACTTCAGGCGAACCCGGAGCCGAGCATGACGCCGACGCAACTCCTGTCGTACGCGGTGGGCGAGCCGCTCCTGTTCCCGCCCGGGGCGCGTGACGACTACTCCGACACGGACAACATCGTGGTCGGGTTGGTGGTCGAGGCGGCCACCGGCACGTCGTACGAGTCTGCCCTCGTCGCCACCGTCACCACCCCACTGGACCTCACCAGGACCACGCTCCCGACGGGCACGGCCCTGGCGTCGCCGTTCGTCCACGGCTACGCGATCGACCCCGGACATCCGCCCGAGGACGTCACCGACGCGCTGAACCCCGTTCTGGCATGGACATCAGGAGGGATGGTCTCGACGCCGTCCGAGCTCAACACCTTCCTGCGCGCCTACGTCCGGGGCGCGCTCTTCGACGGGCGGACCCGGGCGGACCAGCTGCGCTTCGTCCCTGGCGCCTCCGGCCCACCCGGTCCGGGTACGAACGCCGCCGGTCTCGCCCTCTACCGGTACGAGACGACCTGCGGCACCGTCTACGGGCACACCGGGAACTATCCCGGCTACACCGTCTTCGCTGCATCCACCCTGGACGGGTCGCGTTCGACCGTCGTGGTGGTCAACGAGCAGTTGAACGACCGGTCGGCCACACCGGCCTTCACCGCGCTGCGGCGGGTCCGGGGGCTCGCCGTCTGCGCCGCCGCTCACGGATGACGGCGGGCCGGGCGAGCCGTCGTGCCGGCCGGGGCCCGTCAGACCGAGCCAGGTCCAGCGTGGCCGGGCACGTCGGCGGTAGCCTCGGTGTCATGGCGACAGCTCCGAAGGCGTTAGACCTCAAGTCCATCTGGCTCTTCTCCGGCTGCTCGGCGGCAGAGATCCGCAAGATCCGCAGCTCGCTCGAGGAGGTCGACGTGCAGCCCGGCAAGGTGCTCGTCGAAGAGGGCACCGTCGGGCGGGAGTTCTTCCTCGTCGTCGAGGGCACCGCCGAGGTCTCCCGGAACGGGAGGAAGGTGGCCACCCTCGGGCCAGGCTCCCACTTCGGCGAGCTGGCCCTCCTCGACCGGCGTCCACGGTCCGCGTCCGTCGTCTCGGAGACGGACATGACCCTGCTCGTGCTGTCCCAACGCCACTTCAACGCGGTGATCGAGGCTGTGCCGTCCATCTCCCGCAAACTGCTGGCGGCCATGGCCACCCGGCTCCGGGAATCGGACGCGATGGCGTTCCACTGACGGCCGGCCCAACTACCGGACGTCCAGCCCGTCGAGCGACTCCTCGAGCAGCTGGGACAGGTCGAGCACCCGGACCTCGTCGTCCTTCTGGTTGGCCTTCACCGCGTCGTCAAGCATGATCATGCAGTAGGGACAGGCGGTCGACACGACGTCGGCCCCGGTCCCCAACGCCTCTTCGGTGCGCTCCATGTTGACGCGCTTGCCGATGGACTCCTCGAGCCACATCCGGGCGCCTCCGGCACCGCAGCAGAACCCCTTCTCGCGGCAGCGGCCCATCTCGACCTGAGTGGCACCGGGGATGGAGTCGATGACCGAACGGGGCTCGTCGAAGACCCGGTTGTGCCGGCCGAGGTAGCACGGATCGTGGTAGGTCACCGTGCCCTTGTAACCACCACCGGGGGTGAGCTTGCCTGCCGAGACGAGATGCTCGAGGAGCTGGCTGTGGTGGATGACCTCGAAGTCGCCCCCGAGCGCGGGGTACTCGTTCGACAGCGTGTTGAAGCAGTGGGGACACGTGGCGATGATCTTCTTCGCCCCGACGCCCGTGAGCGTCTCGATGTTCTTCTGCGCCTGTTCCTGGTAGAGGTACTCGTTCCCGAGGCGACGCACCGGGTCCCCCGTGCAGCTCTCCTTCTTCCCCAGGATGGCGAAGGTGACCCCGGCCCGGTGGAGCATGCGCGCCGTGGCCTGGGCTCCTTTCCGGGCCCGCTCGTCGAGGGCACCCGCGCACCCGACCCAGTAGAGGTACTCGATGTCGTCGGGGATGGCATCGGTCACCACCGGCACGTCGAAATCGAGGGATGCGATCCAATCCTCGCGCTTGGACCCGCCGAGCCCCCACGGATCCCCCTGGTTCTCGACGTTGCGGAGCATGAGGCCCGCCTCGGTGGGGAAGCGCGACTCGATCAGGACCTCGTACCGTCGCATGTCGACGATGGCGTCGATGTGCTCGATGTCGACCGGGCACTGCTCCACGCAGGCGCCGCACGTGGTGCACGACCACAGCACGTCGGGGTCGATCACCGACGGCACCAACGTCTCCACCTCGGTACCGGCCGCCCGGTTCTTTGCCATCACCCGTTCGGCGTTGGCGAAGAGGTTGTCGCGGAGGTCCATGACGAGGAGCTTCGGGGAGAGCGGCTTGCCGGTGTTCCACGCCGGGCACTGGGACTGGCAGCGGCCGCACTCCGTGCAGGTGGCGAGGTCGAGGAGCTGCTTCCACGAGAAGTCCTCGATGCGGCCGGCACCGAAAACGACCTCGTCCTCGTCGCCGACCCCCTCCATGGTCATGTCGGGAGTGGAGCCCAGCGCCCCGAGGGCCCGGGGGCGGCGGGACGTGGCCACGTTGATCGGGGCGAGGAAGATGTGCAGGTGCTTCGAGTACGAGACGAACACCAGAAACCCGGTGATCACGGCGATATTGGCGAGCAGGGCGACCGTCTCGATGACCGAGTTGACGCCGGTTCCGAGCGGCCGCAGCCACGTTGCGATCCCGTGGGAGGCGAACGCCCAGTCCGAGTAGGGGAAGTTGCCGGTGTTGACCTGGGCGGCGCGGTAGAGGAGTAGGGAGACGATGACCCCGGCGATCATCAGCAGCACCAGCCATGCCGCCCGGGTGTGCGAACCGAAGAAGCGTGAACGGCGGTTCTCGCGCTTCGGGGAGTTCTTGATGCGGATAGCGGTGAAGACGAGGAGCGACAGGAGGACGGCGACCGCGAAGAAATCCTCGACGAAGCCGATGAACGACCACCTCCCGATGATCGGGATGTGGAAGTTCCGTTGGAACAGCGCGCCGTACGCCTCGATGATGGTGAGGAGGAGGATGGTGAACCCCCACATGGTGAAGAAGTGGGCGATCCCGGGAACCGTCCACTTCAACAGCTTCTTCTGGCCGGCCACCTCCACCAGCTCCGCCTTGACGCGGACCGGGAGATTCTTGAAGCGGTCGGGGGCCGGCTGCCCGGCGGAGATCAGCCGGTACAACCAGAAGAACCGGCGACCCGCGATGGCGAACATGACCACGGTGATGCCGAGGCCGACGGCGATTCTGACGGGCACTGAGGTCCTCCTGGGGTTACTTTTGGGTAACTTGCGGAACGAGCGTACTTGAGGCGGGCTTAGCGGCGGAAGTTATCGGAGTACCGGCTGGGAGTCGGACCCCACTGCCCCTGGTACTTCGAACGCAGCCCGTCGGATCCGTAGGGACGATCCGCCGCGGTCGTCATCTGCAGGAACGAGATCTGCCCGATCTTCATCCCCGGGTAGATGGTGATCGGCAGGTTCGCCACGTTGGAGAGCTCGAGGGTGAGATGACCGTCCCACCCGGCGTCGACGAAGCCGGCCGTCGAGTGGATGAGCAGGCCGAGGCGCCCGAGCGACGACTTGCCCTCGAGACGGGCCACCAGGTCGTCCGGCAGGGTGATCTTCTCCTGGGTGGAGCCGAGGAGGAACTCGCCGGGGTGCAGGATGAGCGGCTCCTCCTCGCCGACGTCGACCAGCTCGGTCAGGTCCTCCTGGTCCTCGCGGACATCGATGACCCGGCTCGAGTGGTTGCGGAAGAGGCGGAAGTAGCGGTCGACGTGGAGATCGACCGAGGACGGTTGGATGCAACCGTCGCCCAGAGGGTCGATGGCGATGCGGCCGGCGTCTAGCGCCTCGCGGATGGAGCGGTCGGAGAGAACCATGTCCGCTAGACGATAGTGTGAACCGGAGCAGGCAGGCGATGATGCCGGTCTGGCTTACGCGGGCGTAGTTCAGAGGCAGAACATCAGCTTCCCAAGCTGAGAACGCGGGTTCGATTCCCGTCGCCCGCTCTCGTAAAAGTGCCCAGCCCAGAGGGCATTTCTCCGGTACCTCGTGCCTCGGCAGCCACTGCGTCGTGCGCGATACGTGCGCGAACGGATCCGAAAGCGAGGGCTGACGCGTCGACCGAGCTCACCTCACCGGGGGAGTTGCCACGCTCGGTCGCACGATGCGACCCACCTGGCGCCCGCGTCGACCGAGCTCACCTCACCGGGGGAGTTGCCACCCCGTATAGCGCAGGCTGTCGACGGCGGCTCGCACGTCGCGGCGGAAGTTCCAACGCGCAGGAGTCCCCCGGTCGTACTTCCAGTGGCGCCTGCCCGGTCCCCGGTTCCAGCGGGCCAGCCACGTGTCCCAGATGTCGCCGCCCTCCTCCTTCGCCGGTATCTCCTCGGGCTGGTCCAGTGCGAAGCTGGCCAGTGCCAGCTGCCTTGTGGCGGGAAGGCGCACCCGTTGGCGCCCCGGGGCGATGGCGGCTCGGCTCACCCCGTACAGACGCGCCACCTCGGCCGGGCCGATCGCCGGGTCGACCGTGAGGGTGATGCGCCAGCGGGTGTCGGTGGGGTCGCGGCTCGCCTCAATGGCGCGACGTCGTTCATCTGCTGTCGCCGGCCGACTACCTACCCGGTAGTCGATGCCGACGTCGAAGGGCGAACGCCCGTCCGTGCGATGGCTCACCGTCGCGTTCACGACCGGAGGCACCGGCTGCCCACATACGAGCCAGGCCAGGGCCCTCTCACCCCGCCAGGGGAAGTCGCTGGTGAGCTGGTCCACGGTCTCGGCGATGTACGCAGCCCAGGAGTCATCGGGGACGGGAAAGCTGCCACCGGGGCCTGGGAACGGCCGAGCCCGCCGCCCGGTTCGAAGCGCCGCTTGCTCAGCCGCCGGCAATGCTTCGCAGCCATCCACTTCCCAGGCTTCACAGCGCAGTTCGTCGGTCCACTTGTCGAGGTGATCCGGGGCCGGTGGCACGCCGATCTCCTCGCGTACCGACTGCACTCGGTGTTCCTCGCCAGCCATCCTGGCGTAGAGCTTCGCGAGTACCTTGGCGCGCTCGCGGATTGCCGTCGAGACCTTCACGGGTTCGCCCCCCGGAAGCCTCCCTGGTGGCACCCGGGGGGGGTTTCCTCTCCGCAGTGCGGAGAGCTTGGCGACGCCGGCGTCCTTGGTGATCGCCTCGCACTCCACGTCGGCCACGATCGCCGCAGCTTCCAGACCCCACTCCCATACATCGTCAATCCTCATACTGAATCTTAGCCCGATGGGGCACATTGGCGACATGACGACACGCCAGCCGCCGCAAGTGGCCAGCTCCGGCCTTGGAAGCGGACTGCTCAACACCGAAGCCGCTGCCCGCTACCTCGCCACGACGCCGCGGCACGTCCGCGAGCTGTGGGCAACGCGCCGCCTCGCAGGCATCAAAGTCGGTCGCCTGGTGCGATTCCATCCGTGCGACCTTGACCGCTACGTCGAAGCCCACCGGACCGAGGCAGTTCGATGATCTGGCGCCCGGCACGACGCAGGGTGCATGCAGCCATCCGCAGAGCCCGGTGGCACCCCGGTGATCGGGCCGAGCGCCGGGTGATCGGCGCGTACGACCAGCTGGTGCGAACGGAGGAGTGCTCATGAATCCCTTGCTCGACGCAGCCATTGCCTACGCAGCCCGCGGCTGGGCGGTGCTTCCTTGCGAGCCCGGCGGCAAGCGCCCGGCCACCCGTCTCGTCCGGCACGGTCTGAAGGAAGCGACGACCGACGCCGACACCATCCGGCGTTGGTGGAGCGCCCAGCCCCGGGCGAACATCGGACTCGTCACCGGACTGAATTTCGACGTTCTCGACGTTGACGGGGACGCCGGCTGGCACACACTCGCCCACCTGACGGCGGAACTCGGGTGTCTGTCCAGCTCCCCGGTGGCCCTGACCCCACGTGGCGGCGCTCACTATTTGTTTCGGCGGACTGGCCGCGGCAATCGAGCCGGATTCGCCCCGTCGCTCGACTGGCGTGGCGAGGGCGGCTACATCGTGGCTCCGCCTTCCGTCGGTGCCAACGGTGTCGCGTATGAGTGGGCCGTTTCGCCCGACGAGCAGCCGATCGAGCCTGCGCCGGGCTGGCTGATCGACCTGCTGCACAAGCCGGTGGCGCCCGCCGCACCGTCGCCTGTCCAAGGCGACACCACGGCATATGCCCGAGCTGCGCTCGAACGAGAAATTGGGCGCCTCGCGCTGGCACCCGTCGGCGCCCGCAACGATCGGCTGAACCGCTCGGCTCACGCCCTGGGGCAGCTTGTCGGCGCCCGCAAGCTGTCCGCAGCGGAGGCCGGCGACGCACTCTTCGCCACGGCGGTCCGGATTGGGCTCTCCGAAGACGAGGCATTCGCCACCATCCAATCTGGCATGGCCGCGGGGATCCGATGCCCGCGGAAGGTGGCGTCATGAACCCCCCGCGATGGGACGCCTTGGAGATGATGGTCCCTCCCAGCGAGGCCGTCGAGGTGGACGCGGACACCGCGCCGCGGATGACCGACCTCGGCAACGCGCGCCTGCTGGTGCGCGCGCACGGCCACGATCTCCGATACGTCCCTGAGTGGGGGAAGTGGCTCTGCTGGGACGGGTGTCGCTGGGCCGTAGACGTGACCGGGGAGGTGCACCGGCGCGCGAAAGAGGTTGCCGAAGGCGTCCTGGACCAGGCCCGGATCGACCACGACGAGGCGCTCTTCCGCCACGGGATCAGGTCTCAGTCCGCAAGCGCACTCGCCGCAATGGTGCGAGTGGCAGCAACCGAGCCGGGCATCCCAGTGCTCGTCGACCACCTCGACGCCCACCCATGGCTGCTCTCGGTGGCCAACGGCACCCTGGACCTCTGCACCGGCATCCTCGGACCGCACGAGCGTGCGCACCTACTCACCAAGTGCACCACCGTGGCGTGGGATGCCGACGCAGGGTGCCCGCAGTTCGAGGACTTCCTGGCTCGGATCCTGCCCGACACCGAGGTGCGCCGGTATGTGCAGCTCCTGACCGGGTATTCGCTGACCGGGGACGTTTCCGAGCAGATCCTCGCCATCCTCTACGGGGTCGGCGCCAACGGGAAGTCGACGCTCAAGGAACTGGTGCTCTCCCTCATCGGTGACCACGGCAAGCCGGCGTCGCCGAAGTTGCTGCTCGCCACCAAACACGACGAGCACCCCACGGCCGTCGCTGATCTCCACGGCAGGCGCCTCGTGGTCAGCCATGAGGTCGAGGACGGAGTACGTCTCGACGAGCCGCTCGTGAAGGAGTTGACCGGGGGGGATCGGCTGAAAGCCCGGTTCATGCGTCAGGACTTCTGGGACTTCACACCCACCCACAAGCTCTGGCTCCTGACCAACCACAAGCCGAAGATCCGCGGTACCGACAACGGCATCTGGCGGCGCATTGCGCTGATCCCATTCGAGGTCACGATCCCCGTCCACGAGCAGGACCGCCATCTCCTCGACAAGCTCCGAAGCGAGCTACCTGGGGTCCTCCGATGGGCCGTGGCGGGATGCCTGGACTGGCAGCGAGACGGGCTCCGGGCACCGGCAGCGGTGGTGGCCGCCACCGAGGAGTACCGCCTCGAAAGTGACCTCGTGGCGCAGTTCCTCGCCGACCGCTGCCGCGAGGACGAGACGTGCCAGGTCCGGAGCGCCGACCTCTACGGCGCCTACACGACCTGGTGTGCGGACAATGGGTTGACCCACCCGCTTTCGCAAAGGGCGCTGGCTGGAAGGCTTGGGGAGAAGGGGTTCGACCGGACCAAGAACCGCCAGAAACAGGCCGTCTGGTTGGGACTCGACCTAGCTGGCCATTTCGACAACTCAGAGCCGTGACCTGCACTTCCGTCCGAACGCGGACCCTTGCGGACCCATTGTCCGCTACACCCCTCGCGCGGGCGTACAAGAGAAGTATCGGACAACCCCTTCCAATGGGTCCGCGGTGGCGATCATCTCGCTACCCCGGCTCGCGTCCCTCCCGTTCACCGGCCCCATCTCCCGAAAATCCACCAGAGGAGCACTACGAATGACCACCAACCCAACCGCAACCGAGATCATCGGCAGGGTCGGCAACGTGACTGACGCGCCACAGCTCCGCTTCTCGAAGACTGGGACGTCGGTGTGCACCCTCACGCTGGCGTGGCGCCCGTGGACCGCGAAGGGTGAGCCGGAAGCCGACACCACCTTCTACGAAGTCGTGAGCTTCGGTTCGCTGGCCGAGCACGTTGCCGAGGTGGTCCGCAAGGGAGATCGCGCGTGCGTGGTCGGAAAGGCAGAGCTGGACCGCTGGACCGGGCGTGACGGCACCGAGCGGGTGACGGAGAAGATCGTCGCCGATGGTGTTGGACCGGATCTCCGGTGGAGCACCGTCACCGTGGAGCGCTCGGAGCGGAAGACCAGCGAGCGACCAGCACCGACGGCGCTCGATGGTGACGGGGAGCCGTTCTGATGCCGGCGATAAACGGGCGAGCGATGAAGGCCCGAGGATCGCAGTTCGAGCGCGAGGCAGCGGCGTTCCTGCGCGACCACGGGTTCCCTCACGCCGAACGCTCGTACGGCGCCGGCCGGCCCGACGATGCTGGCGACCTGGACGGGCTCCCTCGCTGGACGGTGGAGGTAAAGGCGTGCCGGGCGCTGGACCTGGCTGGGTGGATGGATGAGGCACGCCGGGAGCAGACCAACGCCAGCACCGAGTACACGGCCGTGGTGGCGAAGCGCCGCGGGAAGGCCGTCGAGCATGCCTACGTGGTCCTCACCCTGGCTGCTTGGGCACGGCTCGTCGGGGAGACCGAGGGCGCGAGCGAGGTGGCGACATGAGCCAATCAGTGGACCAGGAGGGGCTGGGATGGTCATGGAGAACGGATGGATCCGGACAGGCGAGGGCGAACGGCAAAGCCGACGATCCCTGGTGGCGCAGCCGCGACCCTGGCCGGCACCTCGATCCCGCCATCGCCGACGCGCTGCACGCGGCTCGATTGGCACGCGGATGGACCTTTCGCGCCGCCAGCGCAACGCTCGGGCTATCGACCGGCTACTTGTGCGACTTGGAACGCGGCCGGCGGGTGCCGTCGCTCACGGTCGCGGTCATCCTGGTTGTCGGCTACCAGCTCCCGGAACCGATCGCGAGGAGCCTCTACTGGGTGGCGCGCCCATGGGTCGGTCGCGACTGCCCGTTTCGCACGGGGTACTTTCCCGATGAAGGAGAGCGTGGCCTGCCGTGGGATGGAGACGGCCTCTACGCGACATGGTGCCGGTAGCGGTGGACCACTCAAGCGGACCAGCGGTGACCACGCGCCCCACCACAACCAGGGAGGCGACCTGTGCCCACCTGCGGCCCGTGTGCGAGCCTGGGGACGTGCCGAGCGCCCGGGACCTCCGAGAGGCTGCCAGGGTGCTCCGCAAGGTCGTGGAGCGCACCACGGGGCTCCCCGATGACTCGCCACGCGATGCCCAGCTCCGGGACCGGCTCGAACTGGCCGCCGACACCCTGGACGCCGCCGCACGAACCGATCCGGACCCCGATCCAAAATGAGGGTGTACATGCTTGCCTGCAAGTATGTACACTAGGACCATGAGCAAGCACAACCGCAGGGCAACGGGACCAACCCGAGCGGTCGTGTACGGACGGGTCTCGACCGGTCGTCAGGCTGACTCCGGACTTGGGCTCGCCGATCAGGATGCCCAGGTGCGTGACCTCTGCGCGCGCCGTGGGTACGAGATCGTGGCCGAACAGGTCGACGCCGGGATCAGCGGTCGCAAAGCCCGCCGACCCGGGCTCGACGCGGCACTCGCCATGCTCGATGCCGGCGAGGCCGACGTGCTCGTCTGTGCGAAGACGGACAGGCTGGCTCGCTCCACCGCCGCCCTGGCTGCGCTCCTGGACCGAGCGGAGCGCCACGGTTGGGCCGTGGTCCTGATCGACGCAGACGTGGACAGCACCACCGCGTCGGGTCGCTTGGTCGTTGATCTGATTGGCTCGGTGGCGGCATTCGAGAGCCGGCGCATCGGCGAGCGAGTGAAAGCGGCGCACGCGCAGATGCGCGCCCAGGGGCGCCGGGCTGGTCAGCTCCCGATCCTGCCGGACGAGATCCGCCAGCGGATCGCCGACGAACACGCTGCCGGACGCTCCATGAACGCCATAGCTGGCGAGCTGAACGCTGAAGGGGTGCCAACCGCCAAGGGGGCCACGTGGTATGCCTCGACGGTGGCCCACGTGCTGCGCTCCGTCGATCTCGAACGGGAGCTTGCAAACGCCGGACAGGGGCGCGCTGCGATCGCTTGAGCAACCGGCGTGTGCCAGAGGGAATGCGCACAGGTCCGAGCGCTCCGTGACCAGGGCATCTCGCCTGGGAGTGCACTACCGTTCCGGCAGGCAGCCTTGGCGGTTGTCTCGGTGGAAGACGGTGGGCGATGGCGGACGAAGCACCCGGACCAGGCAGGTGGAAGGCATCGGACGGGAACTGGTACCCACCGTCGAGCGTCCCACCACCACCTCCTCCTCCTCCTGGTTCCACTTCTGCGCACGGTGGCGGAGGGGTGCTCCCGGTCCCTGACGCCCGGCCCGGACCTCTGGTCCGGATGACTCCGGTCCAGTGGATCAACGTCGCGGCGCTGATCGTCGGCTTCATCGGATTGCTCATGGCGTGGGGCACCGCGTTCATCCTCAGCGTCACCGGCATCGACACCAACGACGGCAAGCTGTTCGGGGTCATCCTCCTATTGGCGGCCGTCTTCCTCGGGTGGCGCATCATGAGGGCGAACCGCCTCAACGGAGGGCTCCTTACCGTTGCGTGGCTTGCTCTGCTCGCCATCGGCGTCTACGAGATCGTTCACATCTCCTCATCGCACGTGGTCAGCGTCGGTTCCGGCGTCTACGTCGATGCCGTTGCGGCAGCGTTGGGGTCGGCGACGGCCGCGATAGACGTGGCGCAGAACTGGTCCCGGGTTCACACCCCTGCGGCACGGGCAGCGAACGTCCAGCCGTCTGCCGCTCCGGCGTCACCAGCCCCGGCACCCGCCGCTGTTGTGCCATCGGAAGTACCGGCCCCACACGAGAGCGGCCCTGAGTTTGCTCTGGGCGCAGGTGTGGACGGCCCGGCAGATCCAGCAGCGCAGCGTCCTGGGGGCGCAGAGAAGCCAGGATGGCGCACAAGGTGGCCATGGGTCGCAGGGGGAGTTGCCGCGCTCCTGATCGTCCTCGGGGTGGTACTGGCCTTGACGCTGGGCTCTTCCAATCCCACCGTGAACACCAATCCACCCGAGGGTCTTGCACCTTCACCGTCGCGTCCTCTCACAACCACGACCGCGCCGGTGCCCACCACCACCACCCCGGCTCCGCACTCGACGCCGGCACCCCTAGCCGGCGCACTGAGCACCCTCGGAACCGCCGTAGCGATACCCACCACGGACTCGGGAATCGACAACGTGACGGTCTCGGCGTGGTACCCCGGGGTGGTCGACGCCAGTCAGTTCGCGAACACGCCATCGGCTGGCCACACATGGGATGCGATCGTCGCGACGACCTGCGCTGGTCCGCAAGGTTCTAGTAGCGGCCCCAACGGGTCGGATTTCGAGGCGCTGTTGAGCAACGGTTCGACCGCCTCGGCGAGCACGGGAGCCTCAGGCTCCCAGTTCTCTGGTCCCCTGGCGTCACTCTCCGAGCTGAACGCGAACAGCTCAGGGTTGTCGGCCGGGCAATGCGTTACAGGGTGGGTGGTCCTGAGCATTCCACCCGGTGCTACACCGGTTGCGGTGCAGTTCTCCGGTACCTCGGCGTCGCTCAATGCGTCCAACGGCGTGGTGAAGTGGGCGATACCTGGAAGCTGACCCGTCGCCCGTGCACAAGTGCCCGCTACCTCTGCACCCTCCACCGTGGCCCGCGTGCTCCGTTCCGTCGAGATCGACCGGGAGTTGGCGAACGCTGCGCAGGAGGATGCTGCGATCGCTTGAATGGCAGTCGTGTCCGACCCACCAGGCCAAGAGGAACCCTCAGTACACCCGGCCAAAACGGTTCGCATCATGATCTCCCGGTTGACCGGTCACGGCGCTTCGCCGAGGTGGTCGTCCTACCGATTCAGGACGTGCAGCAGCCGACGTCGCCAAGACGGCCGAGTTGCTCCAATGCCAGATGTGCCTCGACGTAGGCATCGGCTGCGGGGTGGCACTGGCAGGGCAGCTCGCGAAGGCTCGCCGCGGAGGTGGCCAGGAGGGTAGGGGGAAGCGCCAGGGCCGGGGTCCGGCTGTCAGGACCGCGGGGGACACCTCGGTTACGTTGCACCCCTGGGGGCCAGCCCCCGCGCCCAGTATCAGCCAAGTCGAGAGTGCGCACGAAATGTGCGAGCGAAGCAGGGCCTACTCGTTGAACCCGCACCGCGCACGCTCGGGAGAGGTGGTCACCGACCCCTACGAGTGCGACGCCGGGGGCCACGAAACGCTACCCGAGGGCTATGAAGCGATGCCGGATCGATCAGAACTGGGCGAGTCGGCATCGCGGCCGACAGCCCCGTACCGACTGGGAACATCGAAGACGTACCCGTACCCTCGCACCGTTCGGATCAAATTGCCGTGGAGGGACGGACCTCCGAGACGGCGCCGCAACCGCTGCATGTGAACGGCCAGGCTGGTGCGCGGAGACCCCTCTGGACCCCATGCCGCCTCGATCAGGGCATCCTTGCTCACGATCTGCCCCGCTCGGTCCATGAGGAGCGCCAAGAGGATGAACTCCTTGCGCGGGACCGGTATCGGTGACCCGCCGCCGACGGTGACCAAGTGGGCATCGAGGTCCAGCTCGACGTCGCCCACGCTGGTCACCGTCGGCTGGCCCTTCACGATGGAGTGGGCACCGGCTTGCCGCGTCCTCGGGATGGCCATCGGAGCCCGCCTCTCACCCGGCCGCCGCGGCCACGGCAGCCGGCACCATCTCCTCGGTCTCGGCCGAGGCGTCCTCCAGGCTCTGGCCCCTGGGCTCGGGGAGGGCCACCAGGGTCAGCATGATCCCGAGAACCGAGACCCCGGCCATGATGCCCATCACCCCGCTGATCCCCACCGACTTGAGGAGGTGGGGGACCAAGAGGGCCCCGAGGAAGCCGCCGAACTTGCCGCACGCCGCGGAGATCCCGTCCCCGGTGCCCCGGATGGAGGTGGGGAAGATCTCGGCTGGGAAGACGAAGGTGGTCATGTTCGGGCCGAACTCGATGAAGAAGTAGCTGATGGCGAAGAGGGGCAGGAAGATGCCGACTGCGGTGGCCCCATTGGGCAGGAGCCAGATCAACGCGAAGGCCGCCGCCATCACTGCGAAGCCCTGCCACTGGATCCGCTTGCGGCCGATGCGGTCCATGAGCCACACCGCTGCCCAGTACCCGGGGAACGCCGCCACGGCGAAGATGGCGAGCGAGATCAGGGTGTGGTCGAGCAGGGTGCCCTTGGGCTGGAGCAGCTTCAGGATCAGGGGGCTGGAGACGGAGTTGCCGTAGAAGGCGATGTCGAGGAGGAACCAGCTCCCTGCAGTGCCGATCAGGCGCA
>Ga0209012_1002136_pt1 | contig 18092 bp, 16 predicted proteins | sample RS3BMetagenome_FD_184735 | JGI IMG/M metagenome (GOLD analysis project Ga0209012, IMG submission 184735) | Ferric oxide microbial mat and aquatic microbial communities from Rainbow Spring, Yellowstone National Park, USA - RS3B (SPAdes) (version 3) ...
AGGCATCCACCATACGCCCTTATTCCCTTGACCGCCCCCCGGTGGTTACCGGGCCATCCGCCGCCAGGCGGATGCGGGCGGTCGCGCCGGCCCGCACCGCGCATCGGCTCTTACCCCGTGCACGTGCTGACCGCGCCTCTTCCCCTTGCGTCCATGCGCTTTCGCGCCCTTGCCTTCTGCGCTTGTCAAGGTGCAATCTCCATCGGGTCCGCAGACAAACCGGCCGCCGATCGCCCTGAGGGGCAAACAGACGGGGGGTTTGGCCGACGGCGGAGTGATGGTGGGCATAGGTAGACTCGAACTACCGACCTCGCCCTTATCAGGGGCGCGCTCTAGCCACCTGAGCTATATGCCCGTGCGACCAAAGCACCCCGCCGCCACCGGCGGTTCGGAGAACCGTTTTACCAGTCCTCCAACTCCGCAACAGCGCCAACGCATTGGCAATCGAATAGTGTGTAGGAGTGATGGGAGAGCGATGGAGCGATCCGACCGACCTGAGAGCATCCGTTGCGAAGTGGACGACCAAGGCCGTCACCCGCAACACTGCCCGGCCGTGAGACCGGGCCTGTGCTCCTTAGAAAGGAGGTGATCCAGCCGCACCTTCCGATACGGCTACCTTGTTACGACTTCACCCCAGTCACCAGCCCCACCGTTGTCGGCTGCCCCCTTGCGGTTGGCTCACCGGTTTCGGGTGTTGCCGGCTCCCATGGTGTGACGGGCGGTGTGTACAAGGCCCGGGAACGTATTCACCGCGGCGTTCTGATCCGCGATTACTAGCAATTCCGGGTTCACGCAGGCGAGTTGCAGCCTGCGATCCCAATTGAGACCGGCTTTGAGGATTCGCTCCGGGTCGCCCCTTCGCTGCCCGTTGTGCCGGCCATTGTAGCACGTGTGTAGCCCCGGACATAAGGGCCATGAGGATTTGACGTCATCCCCACCTTCCTCCGGGTCGACCCCGGCAGTCTCCCGTGAGTCCCCCTTGCGGTGGTAACACAGGACGAGGGTTGCGCTCGTTGCGGGACTTAACCCAACATCTCACGACACGAGCTGACGACAACCATGCAGCACCTGTCACCTGGCCCCGAAGGGCGTACGCATCTCTGCGCACTTCCAGGGATGTCAAGCCCGGGTAAGGTTCTTCGCGTTGCTTCGAATTAAACCACATGCTCCACTGCTTGTGCGGGCCCCCGTCAATTCCTTTGAGTTTCAGCCTTGCGGCCGTACTCCCCAGGCGGGGTGCTTAGTGTGTTAACTCCGGCACGGCGGGGGTCGATACCCGCCACACCTAGCACCCATCGTTTACGGCGTGGACTACCGGGGTATCTAATCCCGTTCGCTCCCCACGCTTTCGCGCTTCAGTGTCAGGTACCGTCCAGGAAGCCGCCTTCGCCACTGGTGTTCCTGCCGATCTCTACGCATTTCACCGCTACACCGGCAATTCCGCTTCCCTCTCCGGCCCTCCAGCTCGACCGTTTCGAGAGCGTGCCGCGGGTTGAGCCCGCGTATTTCACTCCCGACGCATCGTGCCACCTAGACGCCCTTTACGCCCAGTAATTCCGGACAACGCTCGCCCCCTACGTATTACCGCGGCTGCTGGCACGTAGTTAGCCGGGGCTTCCTCTGCGGGTACCGTCACCTCCGGCTCTCACCGGAGACTTCTTCCCCACCGACAGTGCTTTACGACCCTAAGGCCTTCGTCGCACACGCGGCGTCGCTGGTTCAGGGTTTCCCCCATTGACCAAAATTCCCTACTGCTGCCTCCCGTAGGAGTCTGGGCCGTGTCTCAGTCCCAGTGTGGCCGACCACCCTCTTAGGCCGGCTAGCCATCGTCGCCTTGGTGGGCCGTTACCTCACCAACTAGCTAATGGCCCGCGGGCCCATCCAGGGGCGACACCTTGCGGTGCCTTTGCTCGGGCGGGGATGTCCCCACTCGACATCATCCGGTATTAGCCCCGGTTTCCCGGGGTTATTCCGAACCCCTGGGCAGGTTGCCCACGTGTTACTCACCCGTCTGCCGCTAGACCCCTTGCGGGATCCCGCTCGACTTGCATGTGTGAGGCGCGCCGCCAGCGTTCGTCCTGAGCCAGGATCAAACTCTCCGTGACATTCGCCACGAATAGCTCCCCGGCGGCTACCGCCGAGATCGCCTTCGTTCGATACCTGTTCCGTCTGTATTTTGACGGGTCGCTCCGCGGAGGTGTCTGTCACCCCCGCTCTCTCCCTACTCCCACACACTATTCGATTGCCAAGGTGCGCTTCCGGCGCGGCCACCGCCGCGTCCCGGCGAGGAGTCAGTCTACTGCGTCCATTCGCACCGGTCAAGAGGCATCTTTCCGAGATCTCTTGGCCGGCATCCTGCGCCCCGGCTCGCCGCCGGAGCTCGGCTATCCTACGACACGGGAGCGCGTTGCGCAAGCCTATCTTGCGGGCGGTTTTTGTCCGCGTGGAGAACGCCGTCGGGCCGGCGCGCGAGTATGCTGATGCGGGATGCGCCACGCGGGTCCACGGGAGCGATGACTTCTGCGTCCACGTATTGGGATCACACGGGCAGACCATCCGCCGGAGAAGTACCGCGCGGCCCTCGTCGCAGCAGGGGCCGACGTCGTGGAGATCCGCGCGGGAACACCGGAGGGCGCGCTGGCGGCGCGCGACCCCGACACGGTGGCGGGCAGCATGGACGGTCTACTGCTTCCGGGCGGCGGTGATGTAGACCCGAAGTGGTATCGGGACCCCGTCGTGCACCCCACGGTCACGATCGAGCCCGCGCGTGATGGATTGGAAATCGCCCTGTGCACCTCGGCGCTGGCGCGCGGCATGCCGATCCTCGGCATCTGCCGCGGGGTGCAGCTGCTGAACGTGGCGGCGGGTGGCACCCTCTGGCAGGACCTGTCCGCACTGCGGCCGGGCTCCTCGCGTCACGCGGAACCTCCGGGGAGGCGGCAGCGCCAGCGGCGACTCCATACGGTCAAGGCGGAGACCGAAACGCTGGCCGCTCAGCTCCTGGGCCGCGAACCGTTGGCCGTCAACTCCATCCATCATCAAGCGGTCCGAGTCCCCGCGACTGGCTTCCGCGTCGGCGCGCTGGCACCTGACGGTGTGATCGAGGCGGTCGAATCGAGCACCGCCGCGTTCGTGCTCGGTGTACAGTGGCATCCAGAGGAACTGTGGGATGAGGACGCGCGCCACGCGGCGTTGTTCTCCGGGCTGTGCCGCGCCGCCGTCGAGTACGCGCGCGCTCGCCGGACGCAGGGCGCGCGTGTGCTTCCCCAGGGCCTGTGATCGGGCCGGCGCCGCCTGGTGCGGACACGCCGACCCGATCTTCCAGCGCAGTCCTGCCGCAGCTTCGGCGTGGATCCGTCCCCCGTAGGGCGCGTTGGCCTTGTCACGACCTAGCCGACCGACCGCCTTCCATGCGAGGGGTGCGGCGCAGCATTCAGCAGACAGCCAAGCGACACCCCAGCGCGGAAGATCGAGGCCGCCCATCCGCTGCCGGCCGCAGGGGCGGGGCGATCCCGGATCCGCCACCGCCGTCACGGCACCTACCAGCCCTTTTCCAGAACGAATGCCGCAAGATCGCCGAGGCGGCAACTGTACCCCCACTCGTTGTCGTACCAGGCGAGCGTCTTGCCCATGTGATCGGCGCCCATGGTGGAGGCGGCATCGATGATGGAACTGCGGGTGTCTCCTCGGAGGTCGGTGCTCACCAGCATTTCTCGGCTGAAGCCCAGGATACCCTCCAACTCGCCGGCAGCGGCCTCCGACAGCACTTGGTTCAAGTCTGCCGCGGTGACCGGCTTTTGATAGGCCGCCACCAGGTCGACGATGGAGACGCACGGCACGGGGACACGGATGGACATGCCGTCCAGACGCCCGTTGAGTTCGGGGAGGACCCGGCCGATCGCACGCGCCGCTCCGGTGGAGGTGGGAACCAGGTTCTCCGCTCCGGCGCGGCCCTCGCGGAGGTCGTCCTTGATGACGTCCTGAATGCCCTGACTGTTGGTGTAGGCATGGATGGTGGTCATATAGCCGCGTTCGACGCCGAAGGCTTGGTGGAGGACATGCACCATCGGAGCCAAGCCGTTCGTGGTGCATGAGGCGTTGGAAAGGATGTGGTGCTCTCTCGGATCATAACGGTGTTGGTTGACGCCGAGGACCATGGTCAGGTGTTCGTTTTTTGCCGGCGCGCTGATGATCACCTTGGCCGCCCCGGCCGTGAGGTGCGCCGCTGCCTTGGTCCCGTCGGTCAGTCGCCCGGTACACTCCAGGACCACGTCGACGCCGAGGTCGCGCCAAGGGATGTTGGCGGCGTCGCGCTCCGCCGTCACCACCAGCCGGCGGCCGTCGATGACGAGCGCACCGTCGTTGGCCACGACTTCGCCGGGCCACTTGCCGTAGTTGCTGTCAAAGCGAAACAGGTAGGCCAGTTGAGCAGGCGTGGCCAGATCGTTGACGGCCGCCACCTCCACTCCTGGATGACGCCGCAGCAACGCACGCAGGCAAAGCCTTCCGATGCGTCCGAAACCGTTGATCCCGACCTTCAAACCCAACCCTCCGTCCAGTGCACTTCCCTTGCTTACGTCCACAGGCCGGCCCAGCCAGGCCGCCCCCGGGCGGTCAGCAGACGACCGAAGCACATCCGGGCGCAGCCTGGACGCTGGCGCCTCCAATACGACGAAACGGGCGACATGGGATGCGCCCGCTGACTCAGCCTACGTTGAGCGCCGTCGAAGCGTCAATAGGAGGCGGTGCAGCCGCGGGGTGCAGCGGCCGGAAGGCCTAACGCACAACCCCTCGTCACGGGCGGCAGGCGGTCGGCCCGCCGGCGCGCGACCCCTATGACCTGCAGGAGTCGGGTTCCACTCCGGGCGCGAACCGGGCGCCCTTGGCGCGCAAGGGGCATCGGAGTAGTGGCCTCGCCAGGGAGGGCTTTTGCATCGGCGCCTACGGCCCACCGGTCAGGGATGTTGCGGGAACGCGCGCGGTTCCGGCAGGTGGCATGGCCGGATGGAATCGGCTGCCCGGAGAAAGCGCGGTCCATCCTGGGCATCCACCCCGCAAGCCGCTACGCTTGCCGCGGGCGACGCGCCCCGTGGGCAGTCCTACGCCCGGCGCCTGGTGGAGAACGGTCCGCCCTGCCACGACGACGCCTGCGGTTCCCGATCGCCCGCCCCCGGGTACCCGTGGTCAAGACACGGTATCGGGGGCGGCGGGCGGCTGCTCGCTCGGGGTCTGACCGGCTTCGGCTCCTACCGCCGCCAGGCGCTCGCCCTCCTGGCGCTGCAACCCGAAGAATGCATAGAGCCCCAGTGCGATGATGGCCGCCATGACCAGAGCCGTAAAGATCATCGCCAGTGGACACGCCTCCCCGCGCACTCGGCGCGATCGCTACTGTACCCATTTTCCACCCGGCAAGCCGATGGGTCAACCGCCGGCTCCAACGGCCGGCACATGGCGGACCTGCGCCGCACACTTCCAACAACGTCCCTCGCTCCCGGCGTCCACCACCCAGACGATCATCAGATGTCCATACAGCCCCAGCAGGCCCGGGCCCAGCCCGGCCCGAAAAGGCACGGGACATGAGTTCGGGCACCCGGCCCTCGGGAGCCCGGGCACGGACAGGGAGTTGGTGGAGCTTTGAAGACACGCGTCGCACTGGTCGGGGCTGGTGGCATCGGCGGGTATCACTATGATCAATTGAAGAAGATCGAGGGTATCGAGGTCGTCGGGGTTTCGGACGTCGCGCTCGATCGGGCGCAGGAGATGGCCCGTCGGGTCGGCGGGTGCGCCGCCTTCGACAATCATGTGGACATGTACGACGCGGTCAAGCCAGAGGCGGTGTTCATCGGCATCCCGCCCTTCGCGCACTCGGATCAGGAGACGGCGGCAGCCGAGCGGGGCATCCACATTTTCGTCCAGAAGCCGCCGGCGGTCACGATGCAGAAGGCGCACGAGATTTTAGCGGCTGTGGAGAAGGCCGGCATCGTCACGGCGGTCGGATTCCAGGATCGCTATCTCGACGTCGTCGGTGAGGCCAAGAACGCCTTGGCCGGTCAGAAGCCGGGCCTGGCGATGGGCTACTGGATGGGCGGCATGCCCGGGGTGCCCTGGTGGCGCGTTCGAGCACAGTCCGGGGGTCAGGCCGTCGAGCAGACAATTCACATCTTCGACACCGCACGCTACCTCTTCGGCGAGGCCGAGTCCGTTTCGGGGGCGGCGCGCAGCGGCCTCATGACGGACGTGCCCAACTACGACGTGGACGACTCATCGGCGATGACCATTCAGTTCAGCAGTGGGGTGCTCTGCACCATCTTTTCCGCGTGCTTCCTCCGGGGCGGGCCGGGCAAGTCCGGCCTGGACGTCTACTGCCAGGATCTGCGGATCGAGTACGGTCTCCGCAGCAACGTGCGCCTGAGCAGCCACCGGGAGACGCGCGAACTGCGCCACCGCAACGACAACGACCTCGATTGCCTGAAGACCTTCATCGATGCCGTACGCGGAGGAGATCGCAGCAAGATCCGTTCTCCGTACGCCGACGCCGTCAAGACCCTCGAACTGCCCTTGGCGGGACAGCGGTCGATCGAGACCGGCAAGGTTGTTCAACTGGGCTGACGGTCCGATGGTCGCACGGCGAACCAACGCAGAGGGGCGGCCGGGAGACGGCCGCCCCTCTCCTTCGAGAGCCCCGATCGCGGACGCGGGGCTCCGAGGAAAGGGGGTGCCCCATATTATGAGTGATACACCCATCGGCATCGCCGTCATCGGATGCGGCAGCACGGCACACCGCCGTCACCTTCCCGTCTGGAGGGACCTGCCCGGCGCTCGGCTGGTCGCCGTCGTCTCACGCGACCCCGAACGGCGGAGAGAAGCCGCTGTGCAGTACGGTGCGTCCAGGGCGGTGGCAGACTGGCGCGAAGTGTTGGCCGATCCGGCTGTCCAGGCCGTGGACGTCTGTACGCCGCACCCGCACCACGCTGAAATCGCCGTTTCGATGGCCCGGGCCGGCAAGCACGTCCTTTGTGAAAAGCCCCTCGCCACCGATCTAGCGGACGCGGCAGAGATGGTCGCGGCGGCGCAGGCGTCAGGGGTGGTTCTGATGCCCTTCTTGAACATGCGGCTGACGGGATCCGCCTCTGCGGCGGTTTCGTTGGTGCGGCAGGGCGCCATCGGCAGACCGCACATCCTGCGCGGCGTCATGGCGCATGGCGGCCCGGATCGCAAGGATGTTCGCCGTCGATGGTTCGTACAGGCGTCTTCCGGCGGTGGAGCGATCCTCGACCTCGGGCCCCATCTCTTCGATCTGGCTGCGCAGATGATGCCGGCGAGCGCGTCGCGCATCCGGGCGACTCTGCGCCACACGCCAGATATCGATGTCGAGTGCGACGGCTTTGTGGAAGTCGAGTACGGCGACGGCGCCCTGGCCCAACTGAGCCTGTCTTGGTCGATGACGGCCGCGCGGGAGACCGCCGTGACGGTGCACGGGACAAGCGGATCGCTCAGGCTGCAGTTGCTGCAGGTACCGGATCCGGCCCCCAAAGCCGCCGCCGCACCCTTGATCGTCTCCTCCCTGCACGACGGTAATGTGGACGTCGAGTATCCAGCACCCTCGGCCTCGGATGAGCCGTGTTCCCTGTTTCTCCGGGCGATCCGCGGGGAGCCGGTCTCCGTGTCGGCGGATGCCGGACTGGAGACCATGCGTTACATTGATGGGTGCTACCGCTCGCACCGGCAGGGGGGCGCTTGGGTGGCATTGTAGGCTACGAAGCGCGCAGGATCGTCGGTCCGGCACGATGACGCCGGGCTGCCCCGCCCCCCGGCGGGACAATCGGGCGTGTCCGCAGAGCGCCTGGTTCAGGGGGTGTTGTGCCATCGCTACCGAGTATTCCTTCGATGCGGTGAGTGGTGTCGACATGTCGGAAGTGCAAAACGCCGTGAATCAGGCGGCCAAGGAAGTCGCCACCCGCTACGACTTTCGTGGGACGAAGGCCCAACTGGAGTTTGATGCCAAGGCCCACGCGGTGACGCTCACCGGCGACGGCGCGCAGCAGTTGCGAAATCTGCTCGAACTCCTGCAGCAGAGACTCGCCAAACGAGGAGTCAGCCTCCGGGCGCTGGAGGTCGGCAAGCCGGAGCCCGCGGGCGGCGACACCATCAAGCAGACCATCGTGCTCCGCCAAGGCATTCCCAGTGAGAAGGCGCGCGAAATGTCCCGCCTGCTGCGAGAGAGTAAGATCAAGATCACGAGCCAGATACAGGACGATCAGTTGCGGGTCGTCGGCGCCAAGAAGGACGACCTGCAGGCGGCGATCGCGCTACTCAAGCAGCACGATTTCGGTTTGGACCTTCAATTCGTAAACTACCGGTGATCCCGCCGCCACCGCCTCGCGGCGGCACCCTGGGGGGACGGTCGCCGCAGCGACACCCGCCGGGTGCCGCCCGGGCAGCCCCGCGACCGCCCACCCTCATCACGCAGTCACCGGTGACCGATAACCGGAATGCCAAGTTGTGGCGCCGGAACGGGAGTGGCGGTGGCGGCGTGAGGAGCGTCGATGTGCGCAATGCGGTCGGCTTCCGGCTGGGGCAGGCCGTCAAGGACGAACGGGGCCGCGTGCTCCTCGCTGTCGGCACACCGATTACTGCCGGACTCTGCGAAGCACTGATCCGTCGCGGTTACGCCCAGGTCTACGCACTGGACGGCGTTGCGGACGACATCGCACCGAGGGATGCCCTCGCCGAACGAACCCGCTCGTTGGCCACCCAGACCGCGCGCAGGTGCTTCCAGCACATCGAGCGCGGCGATCTACTGCCGCTGAAGGCTGTGGGGGACGCAGTCGAGGCGATCTTGGCCGATATCCTGCTCGCGCGCAACGTCGCGCTGGAATTCGCCACGCTCCGCAGCATCAGCGACTATACGTTCGAGCACTCAGTCAATGTGTGCGTTTATTCCCTGCTCGTGGGGCATGCCGTCGGCGTCGGCGGCGAGGACCTGCGCGCCCTGGGCGCAGGTGCGTTGCTGCACGACGTCGGCAAGATACTGTGTGCCGATCTCTGCACCAAAGCAGGACCCTTGTCGCATGAAGACTGGGCCCGGATCCGGCAGCACCCCATCGACGGATTCGAGATGCTGCGCCAGCATCATGAGCTCCATCTCTTTGTTGCGCATATCGCCTATCAACACCACGAACGCATGGACGGCAGCGGCTACCCGCGCGGCTTGATGGGTGACAGGATCCTTCCATTGGCGCGGATCGTTGCCGTCGGCGACGTGTACGACGCCATGACCGCCGACCGGCCGTACGCGGGCGGTCGCCCGCCCCACGAAGCAATGGAAGTGGTTCGCACCGGTGCCGGGGCCCTCTTCGACACAGAAGCGGTGCGGGCTTTCCTCCAACGTATCGCCGTCTACCCTGTCGGAACCCCGGTGTTGCTGGCCGACAGCACCATTGGCGTAGTGGTGGAGCAGGGCCAGTCGCCAGGAGAACCCATCGTCCGATTGCTGGGACGGGCCGGTGAAGTCTACCGCGACCCCCTCCACGTACCCGCGACGGGGGACGCGGCGGTCGCGCAGGTACTCGGCCAATGGCCGAACTGGCTTAGAGGGGCTCGTATGGATGGGTAGGCGGCGCTCCGCGCAGATCCACGGTATCCGGCGCGGCTCAAAGGCCGGAGCGGCTTCGCACAGAGCGAAGTGTCGTAGGGATCAGGCGTTTGTCCACAAGATATTGACCGAATGTGGACAACTTCCCGCAGTGTGAGGTGGGCTCACGCAATGACACGGTGCGGCTCTTCTGGAGGGACGCTACTGGATCTGATGGCCGCTGGCCGCGCCACTGTACGCCAAGGGCCACGACAACAAGCCGCATCACGTCATAGGAGCCACACCCAAATGACACATGCGCGCCATGGGTACGCACCGTGGGCAGCGCCCTCTTAAACGAGCGTCCTCCCAGGCCGACTTTGCGGCTCTGTTCGCACGGCGGGTGATATTGGACTTGGGGGGCGCGCTTTCGTCGATGCGAGTCTTAACCGACAGTACCGTCGTGCTGCCACGACGGTACTTCGACCATAAATTGGTACCGGTACCGGGATTCGAACCCGGGTTACCGCCGTGAGAGGGCGGCGTCCTAGGCCTCTAGACGATACCGGCACATCACACCAGCAACCGCACTGGCTGGGGGAGGAGGATTCGAACCTCCGTAACGAGATCCAGAGTCTCGTGTCCTACCGCTGGACGATCCCCCATCCGCGCCTCGCCGGAGCATTTGAGAGTCTATCACGCACGCGGGCTTCACGCAACGTGGATGTCGACCGTCGACGCCGCGCGCCGCCTATTGGCCGAAGGCGCCCGCTTCGATGCGTTCGGCCGACTCCGCGAGCCGTGCCGCGCACTCCTGGCGACCGATGAGCGCGGCGAGCGCAAACAGGCTCGGCCCCACTGTGCGCCCGGTGAGAGCAAGTCGGGTGGGGTGGATGAGCGCCGCGGCCTTGACGCCCAATTCGTTGGCCAGTTCGCGGTAAGCGAGCTCCAGGGCCTGCTCCTCGAACACGGGCAGTTCGAGGAGCAGGCCCGCGGCGGCTCGAAGGAGGGGTGCCGCACCCGCCTGAAAGTGCTTCCTCGTCCCCACGGGATCGAACGCGGCAGGCCGGCGGTAAAAGTAGCCGATCGCATCCGGCAGGTCCGCGAGGGTTTGCACGCGTTCTTGGACCAACGCCACGACGGCCTCGGGGCTCGGGCCGTCGCTCGGCGCGATCCGCTCCGCCAGCCCGGCCGCCTCCAGCCAAGGCGCCGCGCGCCGCAGCACATCCCGCGGATCCAAGCGCCGCAAGTGTTGACCGTTCATCCAGCGCAGCTTTTCAACGTCATACACCGAACCGGACTTGCCGACCCGACCCAAGTCGAAGACGCCGACAAGTTCATTCAGCGTCATAACCTCATGGTCATCACCGGGCGACCATCCAAGCAACGCGCAATAATTTAGGATGGCCTCCGGCAACAGCCCCTGCTCCCGATATTCTTCGATGGAGACCGGCCCGTGGCGCTTGCTCAGGCGGCTCCGGTCCGTCGCAAGGACGGATGGCAAATGCGCGAACGCCGGCGGGGCCGCGCCGAGGGCCTTGTAGACGAAGAGCTGTTTGGGCGTGTTGGCTAAATGGTCGTCCCCGCGGAGGACATGCGTGATCTCCATTGCGGCGTCGTCTACGGCGACGACGAAGTTGTAAATGGGCACGCCATCCGATCGTACGATAACGAAGTCATCCAGGGTAGAGTGCGCAAATGTGACGTCGCCGCGCACCAGATCGTGCACGACCGATTCCCCGCCGTCAGGTAGGCGCAGCCGCCACGCGGGTTTGCGCCCCTGCGCCTCAAAAGCTGCGCGTTCGGTCGGTGACAGATGACGGCAACGGCCGTCGTAACGCGGCGCCCGCCCGTCCAGCCGGGCCTGCTCGCGCCGCTCGGCCAGTTCCTCCGGCGTACAGTAGCAGGGGTACACCGCCCCGGCCGCCCGCAGTTGGTCGAACGCCCTGCCGTAGAGCGGCAGCCGGGCCATCTGGTTGTATGGCGCGTGTGGCCCACCGATCCCCGGTCCCTCGTCCCAATCGAGACCGAGCCAGCGCAAGGTTTCTTGCTGCGCCAACGCGTGGGCTTCGCTGGAGCGACTCTGATCCGTGTCCTCGATGCGGAGAATGAAGGTACCGTGCTGGCGGCGCGCAAACAGCCAGTTGAACAGTACCGTCCGCGCCGAACCCACGTGCAGGAAGCCGGTCGGGCTTGGCGCGTAGCGGACTCGGACCGACAACGTGACACCTCCGACGACAGACTATTCAAATCTACCAGAAGGCATGGTACCAGATCAACCGGGCCCCGCGGTTCACACGGGGACCGGGAGGGTAAGGCATAGCCCCGTAATGGGGCGTGCGCGACAGCCGCCACGGTCCCCCGGCACAACGCCCGGCGGCATCCGGGCCTCGGGCAGCGGACCGACCGCGCCGCTGCCCGGCTATCCCTCCAGGGGAATGGCCCACGGGAGACGAATACCCGCCTGCCTTGCCTGACCCAGTAGGTAGGTGTAACGGCGCTCGGCAGCGGCCAGGAGGAGCACCGCGTGCTCCACGAGTTCGGGCTGGGAGACGCAGTGGAAATAGTTTACAGCCCGCTGGTATTCGCTGCGCGCGTCAGCGATCGCTGCCACCAGCTCCTGAGCCTCCGGGTCCAACCCATCCCCGGGTCCGCGTCCCAACCGGAGGGCTACCATCGCGTCGCGCCGCACCGCACCCGCCTCCCCTGGAGTCTGCAAGCCCCAATCGGGCATGCCGCCCGTGCCTGCGCCGTCCGGCAACCGTGGTGGCTAAGACTCTCCGTTGTCCAGTGTCTGCGATGGGCGTCGCGGGATGCGTCGAGTGATGCGGTGCCGTGTGATGGCGCAGTGGCAGGGAAGCATCCCCCTTTGGCGGAACGTGGATGCGCTCTGCGTCGAACCTCGCGGCAGGGGAGGCATACGTGGCCGTTTATTCGGCGCTCTATCGAACCTGGCGGCCCAGGCGGTTGGCGGACCTCGTGGGTCAGGAGCATGTGGAGCGTACCCTCCGCAACGCCCTGGGGGCGGGGCACACGGCGCATGCCTACCTGTTCTGCGGGCCGCGGGGCACAGGAAAGACATCCACGGCCCGCATCCTGGCGGCAGCCCTCAATTGCGAGCACGCGTCTGATGGCGATGCATGCGGCGCCTGTCAGGCGTGTCGAGAAGTCGCGTCAGACCGCTTGATCGATGTCCAGGAGATCGACGCCGCCAGCAACCGGCAGGTCGAGGATATGCGGGCGCTGCGGGAAACGGTCGGCTACGCCCCCGCGGCCGGCCGGCACAAGGTCTACATCCTAGACGAAGTGCATATGCTCACTGAGGCCTCCTGGAATACGCTGCTCAAGACCCTGGAGGAACCGCCCCCGGCGACGACATTCGTCCTCTGCACGACGGACCCACGGAAGGTACTGCCGACCGTCGTCTCCCGATGTCAGCGATTCGACTTCCGGCGCCTCACAGTTCCGGAGATTGCGGCGCAATTGCAGCGCGTATGCGCGGCTGAGGGGATCGCTGCGGCGCCGGCGGCCCTGGAGGCGCTGGCACGGCGCGCGGACGGCGGACTTCGGGACGCCCTCTCCACTCTGGATCAAGCCACAGCCTTTGTTCGGGAGGGGGAAATCACCCCCGAGGACGTCGCCCTCATGCTCGGCGCGGCCGACGATGCGGCGGTGGAGCGCCTAATCGGCGCAGCGCGCGGCGGAGACGCACAGGCCGTGTTCACCGAGGTCGAGCGCCTGTACGGTGAAGGCAAGGATATGGGCCAGGTCCTGCGCGACGTGCTTTCGGGCTTGCGAGATCGGTTGGTCGCCCTGGTCGGGGACTCGGCAGCCCGCCCCCGCACCGTCGGCCCGGATGGCGGCGCTACTCGCCGTCCCGAGGACATGCGCTGGTTTGTCTCGGCGATCGGGACGCTGGCTGAAATGGAAGGGCACATGCGGCGCGCCGAGCAGCCGCGGCTGCTGCTCGAGGTCGCCTTGGTGCGTCTGCTGGGCGACATGGAGGACAAAGGGCATGCCGACTCCATGGCTGCTGGACCCATCCCTCCGCCTCGTCAAGACGGACGCCAGCCCAGATCCGACAGCCCCCCGCCCGCACGCCTGGGAGGCCGGGCCCCGGCGGACGGGCCGCGTTCAGCCCAGCCGGCACGGGCATCCCAGTCTGCACACACGGTCCCGCCTGTATCGTCGGGCCCTCCGCCGCATGCCGCAGCCGACGGAAGTCGCACTTCCGAGCCGCTCCCGACGGGTGCGGGTCTCCACCGGACGGCGGAAGCGGGTGGGCCGGAGCCAGGGTGGGAGGCCCTGCTCGACGCCGTGCGCCGCCTGAACGTGCCCGCGTACTGGACGCTCCAGGGCGGGGAATACCGCGGCCGGTCCGGTGGCACGGCGCGGGTGGCGTTCCGTTATGCGGGGCATGTACCTCTCGCGGAGGGAAAGCGCGAGATCGTCGAACGGGCATGGGTACAACTGACCGGTTCCCCGGTCCGCTTCGAGTTCATCGTGGACGGCCAGACCGAGGCATCCAATCCGCCGGCGCCGGCGAAGCCCGCGCGACGGTCTGAACGATCCGGCATTGAGGCGGCGACGATGGAACCGCGGCGGACGGGGGACGCTGCGCCGCCGGAGCCGGCCGAGGCCCAGTCGTCTCCGAACGTGCACAAGGCCGTGGCGGATGCCGCCATCAGCCAGCCGGCCAAGGATGCCGCGCGCGCCCACAGCGGGGCCGGCGGCCAGGACGTGGAGACCCTTTATAAACGGGCACTCGTCGGGTTTCAGGGTACACCGTTGCGGGAGTGGCAGACCTGACCGGGCCCAACCAGTTTTCGAACATCGGGAGGAGGAGTGGACCGTGGGGTTTGCGGACATGCAGCGCATGATGCGTCAGGTGCAGAAGATGCAATCCGACATGGTGCGCATCCAGGAAGAGGTCGGCCAGCGCACCGTCGAGGCCAGCGTCGGCGGCGGAGCCGTGGTGGCGGCAGCCAACGGCAAGGGCGAATTGACGTCTCTGCGCATCAAGGTCGAAGCCATCGACCCCGCGGATCCGGAAATGCTGGCGGATCTGGTGTTGACGGCATGCAACGAAGCCCTGCGCCAAGCCCATGAGGTAATGGCACAAGAGCTGGCCAAAGTGACCGGCCAACGCGGCGGCATCCCGGGGTTGCCGGGCTTTTAGTCTCAGGGCTGGGGGGTGGGCGGGGTGGCGGCAGGACCCATCACGCGATTGATCGAGGAGTTGGGTCGGCTGCCGGGCGTCGGCCCGAAGACGGCCCAGCGTTACGTCTACCACCTACTGCACCGGCCGCGCGAGGAGGGCCGGGCGCTCGCGGCCGCCATCGTCGATGCCTGCGAACACGTACGTCCCTGCAGCGTCTGCTACAACCTGACGGACCTCGATCCCTGCTCTGTGTGCCGGGCCCCGGAACGAGACCACGGTCTGATCTGCGTGGTGGAGGAAGCCAAGGACATCCCGGCCATGGAGAAGACCCGCGAGTTCCGCGGTGTCTATCACGTTCTGCAGGGGGCGATCAATCCTCTCGGCGGCGTCGGCCCCGACGACATCCGTGTGCGGGAATTGCTCGCCCGCGTCGGCACCGATGTCCGGGAGGTCATCCTGGCCACCGATCCGGACGTGGAGGGGGACGCCACCGCCGTCTACCTGATCCGCCTTCTCAAACCCCTGGGCCTGCGCATCACGCGCATTGCGCGCGGCGTCCCAGAGGGGGGCGATCTCGACTATGTCGACGAGGTGACCCTCGGGAGGGCGCTCGCGGGACGCGCGGAGTGTTGAAGGGCCTCCGGGGCACGGATGCCTCGTCCCCTCACTCATCAGGAGGGCGGTCCGTGGGGGACCGCCCTCCAACCGATCATAATGACCGTGCACCCGCCGTCGACCCGAACCGTCCAGGCGGACCGCAGGCGATGCGGCTCCGGCCCGGCGCACCCACGGCACACAGACGTATCCGCTTACCGTTGCTTCCTTCCGGACCTGGCGGGGTTCGCGAGCGCCTGTTGCGCGGGACCAGACCATCGGCACCACACCGCCGCACCAGCCCTGATCCGGAGGGCCTCAGGCGGGCATCGACCCCGCTATAGCGGATTGCGGGTTCAGGGCACCGCTACCTCCCCGTCTAGCACGGCCAATTTGGCGGAAGGGGAGGGATTCGAACCCTCGGAGCCTCGCGGCTCACACGCTCTCCAGGCGTGCCAGATCAACCGCTCCTGCACCCTTCCGAAAATCCTTACCATCAATGCCACCGACTTGCGCGCCATGGACACTGTCCTCAACCCACAGGGTTGGCGGAGGGGGTGGGATTCGAACCCACGGTGCCTTTCGGCACACAGCATTTCGAGTGCTGCACCTTCAACCGCTCGGACACCCCTCCGAATCATCGCCGCAAGTGCCCATGGAACGCTGCATCCCACCGGCCTCCATGGTCAGCGCCGCATCGCGTCTGCCGCCGCGCCGCGCAGATCGCAAGGCGACGAAAAACCCGCGCAACAACACACTGGACTGCTCGGCCATGAGGCCAGCGTCGACCTGCAGCCGATGGTTAAGCCGCGGGTCCGCGACGACATTATACAACGTTCCCGCCGCTCCCGCCTTCTCGTCTCGGGCACCATACACCAGACGGGAAACGCGGGCAAGCCATAAGGCGCCGGCACACATCGGGCAGGGTTCCAACGTGACATACATGACCGAACCGTCGAGCCGCCAACCATCCACTTCCGCCGCCGCCAGCCGGAGGGCCAGCATCTCCGCATGGGCCGTCGGGTCGCCGTCGGACTCGCGCCGATTATGGGCCGCCGCCAACACCCGGCCATCGCGCACCAAAACCGCACCCACGGGAACCTCGCCCATATGCGCCGCCGTTCGGGCCTGCAGCAACGCCAGGGCCATGTGCGCACGGTCCTCGACGCTCCATCGCCCATCCATCCGCCGTCTGCCGCCCCCCGGCCTGTGAGGACAAAAAGGCCGGGCAGAAGCCCGGCCGAAGTAAATTGGTGCGCCCGGGAGGATTCGAACCCCCGGCACGGGGTTTAGGAAACCTACCCGTCACACCGCACAGATGGCGTCATTTCGCCGCTTCTGCCGCCCCTTGCCCCCGCTTTGTGGCCATTTTGTGGCCAGCCCTATCCCGGCAGTGTCTTCGGGGTCCCGCGTGCAGCCTCCTCCATGAAGGCGCCCAGCCGTTCCGCCGCCTGCCGCTTGGCGTCCAGGAGGAAGCGCGCATAGGTGTTCTTCGTGAAGGCGAAGTCCGAATGCCCCAAGACCTCGGATACCGCCTCCAGTGGAACGCCCGCCGAGAGCATCAGGGTCGCCGCCGTGTGCCGCAGGGCATGAAACCCACGCGCCGGCACTCCCGCCTTCGTCCGTAGGGCATACCAAGGCCGCTCCGCGCCGCTCGGATGCATGGGCGTGCCCTTCCCGGTCGGGAACACCAGCCCACCGTCCTGCCACGCCTCGCCGGCCGCCAAACGTTCCTGCGCCTGCCGCGCCTTGTGCCCCCGTAGCGCCGCCTGCGCCAGCAGCGTCAGAGGGACAGTGCGTGCCGAATCGGTCGTCTTAGGCTCCTGAAACGTCGGCTTGCCCTTCACCGCCACCAGGGTCCGCGCCACCCGCACCGTCCCCGCTTCCAGGTCCACGTCAGCCCAGCGCAGCCCCAGCAGTTCCCCTAACCTCATGCCGGTATGCACCGCCAGGACGAATAAGGCCTCCAAACGATGGCCGCGTGCCGCCGCCAGAATGCGCGCGGCTTCCTCCTTGGTGTACGGCTCAACCTCGCGCGGCGCCTGTTTCGGCGGCCGAACGCGGGCCACGGGGTTCGCCGGCAGCAGTTCCAGGCGCACGGCCTCCTCAAGCACCGTATGCAGGAACATGCGGGCGTTGGCTACGCGCTTCGGCGAAATGGGGGCCTCGACGGCCGGCTTTCCACGTCGGGCCTTCTTCCGCACCACAGTCTTCCGCAGCATGTCCCCCTGCCATGCCGACACTTGGGCGGCCGTCAGTTCGGACAGCGGCAGCGCACCCAAGCCAGGGACCACATGCACCCGCGCCAGTGTGCGGTAACTGGCGAGCGTGGTCGGCTTCAGATTCGGTTCGCCGTAGTCGCGGAACCACCGCTCCAGATAGGCGCCCAGGGTCTCCTTGGCGGGCTTGACGTATGCGGCACCCTTCGCCCGAATCTCCGCTTCGTGGGCTATCCAGCGCCGCTCCGCCTCGCGCTTCGTCCCATGGAACGTCTCGCGCTCGCGCTTCCGCTTTCCGGTGCCGGGGTCCTTGCCCTCCCACGTCAGAAGCCAGGCGGGCCGGCCGTCCTTCAGCGGGCGGGGCTCTATAGTCACCCTCGCCACCTCCTCGCGTTTCCCGGAACCGGGGGAAAAATATCGACCTGTGCAATTCACTTGGGTAGCGAGGTGAAGTAGAGCCGGCGGCCCGAGTTGGCACTGGGCCCCTGGACAAGTGGACAGCGCTTCCCCATGATGTTCGGGGAGGCGGGACTGAGTGGAGATG
>Ga0209012_1002137_pt1 | contig 18090 bp, 20 predicted proteins | sample RS3BMetagenome_FD_184735 | JGI IMG/M metagenome (GOLD analysis project Ga0209012, IMG submission 184735) | Ferric oxide microbial mat and aquatic microbial communities from Rainbow Spring, Yellowstone National Park, USA - RS3B (SPAdes) (version 3) ...
TGCGCTCATGCACCCGCAGCTCCCACGCGATGCGGTTGGCGGGCACGCCGTCGGCCATCATCAGCAACGCCCGACCTCGCAGATAGACCCGCTTCTCCACCTTGCCACGACGAAGCAGCGCCTCGACTTGCAGGCGCTGCTCTGCCGTGAGCGCGATCGGCACCGTCGGCGGACCGCACGGCGTGCGCTCCGTCGTCGTCCTCCAGCTCATGACTTCCTGCATGCCAGGAATGCCGGGCCATGGAAAGTCCGCGACCTGCTTGCCCCGTCGATTCAGGGGACACAGTGAGAACCATGCGACATGGAGCCACCGCAGCCCCGGTGAAACCTCGGGCGGCGTGAACTAGTGTCCTGAGTCCGTGATTCGTCAGCGAATCACGGACCCAGGACACTAGGGCGCGGGACGCCCGCTCAGCCCTCTTCTTCCTCGATTTCCCAGCGGGCGAGGGCGGTCACGCCGATGGCCGACGCACACGACGGGCACAGCGGCACCTCGTCGAAGCGGACCTGGTCTCCGCGAGCCGAGAGGTAGACGCCCTGGCCGCGCACGCCGAAGCCCTCGTCCGGCTCGTCGGCATCGAGCGGTTCGCCGCACGCGTCGCAGCGGGGGGATCCGGCCGGCTCGAACAGCGCCTCGTGCGAGGCGACGACGAGCTCGCCGCTGCCCGTTGCGAGGGCGGGGCCGGCCACGGGCTCGGCGTCGACAGGGGGCTTCGTCATCGCGGGCGGCGAATCCTAGCGCGGGCGGACGCGATGGCAACGGCGGACGCGGCCGCGCAACCGCGGCCGGAGCGCGGCCGATGGGAGGGCATGGAAGCGAAGCTCAGCCTGGCGAAAACCGTCCGGTTCGGGTGCCTCGCGGCCGCCGTCGGGGCCGCGGTCGCTCTGCTGTCGGGGTGCGCCTCGACCGTGCCGCTGCCGCCCAAGGCGATCGCCCTGAACGCCGAGGGCGCCCGGGCGCTCGCCCAGGGCGACCTCACGACGGCCGAGGCGCGCTTGTCGGTCGCGCTCGAGTACAGCCCGCGCTTCGTCGAGGCGTGGGTCAACCTCGGGTACGTCGAGCTGCGGCGCGGCAACTTCGAGCAGGCGCGTCGGGATTTCGTGAAGGCGAGGGAGCTCAACCCCGACATCCCCGCGCCCCACCACGCGCTCGGCGTGCTCGCCGACGCGAGGGGCCGCGGCGCGGAGGCGGAGGCGTGCTACCGGGCAGCGCTCGCCGTCGATCCGGGGTTCGCCCCGGCGCGCGCGAACCTGGGGCGACGGCTGTTCGCACGAGGGCAATACGAGAACGCGCGCGAGCAGTTCGAGCGGCTCATCGCGGTCGCGCCCGACGCCATCGAGGGCTGGGCGGGGGAGGCCGAGTCGCTGGTGCAGCTGGGGCGCGCGGCGCAGGCCGAGCAGGTCGTTGCGCGGGCGCGCGAGCGCTTCGGCGATCGGCCGCTGCTGATGCTGCTCGTGGCGCGCGAGCGCCTGGCGGTGGGCGACTTCGACGAGGCCGAGGCGGTGCTCGCGCCCATCGTCGGCGGTCCCGACCGGGCGCGTGCGGGGGTCGCGTGGGCGTGGATCGCCGTGGCGCGCGCGGGCCGCGGGGACGCGGCGGGGGCGCGGCAGGCCGCGCGCGCAGCGCTGGCCATCGACCGAGACGACGCGGTGGCGCGCTACGCCCTGGGCCTCAGCGGAGGAACAGGAACGCCGTCCCCGCGAGCACCAGAATGACGCCGACGACGAGGACGACGACGACCCACGCCGGCACGTGCGTGCCCGGGATCTCGATACGCTCCTCCTCGTAGTACACGGGGGGCGGGCGGTTCGAGGACGAAGCCCGGGGGGCGGGCGCCGGCGAGGCTGGCGCAGGCATGGTGTCCGACGCGTTCGCGAAGACGAGCGTCGAGCCGAGCCCCTGCGGCGCGCTCGAGCCGGGGCCGAGCGAGCCCGGTATCGGCGGTGGCGACGAGGAGATCTCGGAACGCCGGTGTGGCTCGGTGTTGTCGGCCGGCTCCTCGGGCAGGGTGTACTTGCGGTACTTGAGCGGCTCGGCCGTCGCGTCGAGCGGTTTGAGCCCCTCGCCGTCGAATTTCACGACGATGACCGTGATGTTGTCGTGGCCGCCGGCCTGGTTGGCCCGGTCGGTGAGCAGCTTGCACGCCTCGATGGGCTCGGACGTCGCGCGCAGCACCTCGCGGATCTCGTCGAAGCGCACCATCCCGCTCAAGCCGTCCGAGCAGAGGAGGAGCGCGTCGCCGCGTCGCAGCTCGCAGTAGGTGAGGTCGACCTGCACGGTGTCCGCGGTGCCGAGCGCCTGCAGGATGATGTTGTTGTGCTCGAAGGTCTCGGCCTCTTCTTCGGTGAGCTGGCCGGCCTCGATGAGCTGGTTGACGAGCGACTGGTCGCGCGTCAGCTGCACGAGCTGCCCGTCGCGCAGCAGGTACCCGCGCGAGTCGCCGACCTGCGCGAAGAACAGGTGATCGTCCACGAGCGCCGCGGCCGTGACCGTGGTGCCCATGCCGCGACGCGTGCGATCGAGCTTGGCCTCCTGGAAGATGCGCAGTCCCGCCGCCTCGACGCCGCGCACCAGGCGCCGCGCCAGCTCGTCGCGTGTCAGGGGGTGCCTCTCCTCGAGCCCGTCGATCATCCGCTCGTAGAGGATGTCGACCGCGAGCTGGCTCGCGATCTCGCCCGCGGCCGCACCGCCCATGCCGTCGCACACCGCGAACAGCGACCCGTGCTTGCCGACGACGCCGGCGCGGTTGGCCTCGAGCAGGCCGCGCGCCTTTCGCGACAGGTCGGCCACGAGGAAGTTGTCCTCGTTGTGCTCGCGGATCTGCCCGACGTCCGTGCGCGCGAACAGCTTCACGCGGACCTCGCCGTGCGTGGCGGTCGAAGGCTCCTTCGAGTCGCCGGGCACCGCCGCGGACTGGGGGGCGTCCTGTTGGGTCACGAGTCGAACCGGAAGAGCTGCTGGCCGATGCGGAAATGATCGCCGTGGCGCAGGCGGACTTCTTCGCGCACCTGCAGGAACGTACCGTTGGACGACCCCAGGTCGGCCAGTGTGAAGCGACGCGGTGCGCCGTCGTCGCCGGCGCCGTGCACGCGCAGCATGGCGTGCCGGCGCGACAGGAACGGGTCGTCGGTGAAGACGATGTCGCCGGATTCGCGTCCGAGGACGGTCTCGGCCTTGCGCACGTGGAAGACGTCGCGCGCAAGTCCCTCCACCGTACGCTGGCTCAGGCGAGCGTAACGCGGTGCGGCTGGCGTTCCGAAAAGCAGCGTCCCATTCTCGGAGGCGACGCCGAACCCCTCCTCCGCATGCTTCACGACCTCAAACCTTAGCACCTGTTGTCCCACCAGGAACAAGTCTTGATCGGCCAGCTCTGCCTCGGAATCCGGGGCGGCCGATGCTTGCGCCGCCGCCGCCGCCGCCGGATCGTCCCCGGCGCTTCTCTGCGCGCGCAGGAACGGGATGCGCACGAATACGCCGTTCGTGCTCTCGAGGTCGCGCAGAAAGAAGGCGCCGCCGCGCTGGGTGATGCGCGCGTGCCGCGGCGAGATGTAGCGGTCGTCGGCGATGACGATGTGCCCTTCGCTGCGCCCGATGTCGGTCGTGTCGCCGAGCGCGTAGCTCGGCCCCTCGCCCCCGTCGCGCGCGATGAGCACGAGGCGTGAGCGCGTCTTCGCGAGCGAGGGGGCCGCGGGGCGGGTCGCGGTGGCGGGTGCGGCCGCGGGCGCGGGCCCCGGTGCGGGTGCGGCCGCGGGTGCGGGTGCGGCCGCGGGCGCGGGTGCGGGTGCGGGTGCGGGTGCGGGTGCGGGTGCGGCGGCGCGCGCTCCGATCGGATCGGGCGAGGGCTGCACGAGGATCGAGGCTGCGTCGGCGAGCGACGCGCCGCAGAAACGGCAGAACTGCGCGCCCTGATCCGAGGTGCCACGGCAGCGAGCGCACAGGCGCATGGCCGGTGCGGCGCCCGTCCCGAGCCCCACCACGCGTGCGGGTGCAATGGGCACGGGGGCGTCGACCGTGGCCGGTGCGGCAGCCGCCGGCGGGGCGGAAGCCGCGGTCGCAGCCGGCGGGCCCGGAGGGCTCGACTTCGTCAGAAGGTGACCGCACGTCACGCAGAAGCGAAGACCGCTCTGGTTGGCGCTGCCGCACAGCGGACAGTTCGTCACCTCAGCTGCGGGGGCGCGCGCGGGTGCAGGCGCAGCGGGGGGCGGCGGCGTGGCGGCGATCTCGGGCGAGGCGGGCGCCCCGGGGCCGAAGCGCCAATCGGGCACGGCCGGGCGCTGGGGCGGGGGAGCTGCGGCCGTCGCCGCCATCGGGGACGTGACCGGCCCGTCGCTCGCGGGCGACAACCCGACCGGCGGCGTCGGCGGTGCGACGCGCGGCGCGAGCCTCTGACCGCATTCGTGGCAGAACGTCAGATGGCCCGGGTTGTCCCGGCCGCAAGTGGCGCAGATCACGCACGACGATGGGACACCGGCGCGCGGGCGACAGTCAAGGACCCACGCCTCGAGGGCCCGATCCCCCGGGGCGCTCAGAGCGCGTCCTTGGCCTCGAGCGCGACCTCCAGCGACACGAAATGCGCGATGCCGCCGGGATGCGAGAGGGTGCTCGTGTCGACCCACGACCGGAAATACATCGGGCGGTACGCCAGCGTGAGCTCGAGCACCGGTCCGCCGAGCTCGACCTCCATGCCGACGCCCAGGGTCCCGTCCGGGCCCCAGGTGTCGATCGACCACTCGTTGCCGTACCCGTGAACGCCGGCGCCGACGACCGCGAACGGCGCGATCTCCTTGCCGGTCGGGAAGTAGCGGCGCATCTCGAAGCGCGCCTGCTGGAGGATGCCGAGCCGGTAGAGCTGGTTGGGGTCCTGCTTGGACGCCTCGTAGGCGCCGCCGATGTACAGCTGCGCGCTCGGCCGCCAGCCGGCACGCGCGGCGATGCCGCCCCCCGAGCCGAGGATGCAGTTGCTGACGTTCGAGCAGATGGGGCCCGCGGACGCGACGGTCTCGGCGGCGAGCGCCACGCCGTACTGCAGGTACTCGTGGAGCGTCGGCGGCGGCGCGACCAGCGGCTCGTTGCCGGCGCCCAGGTCCGTCCGTTGGGGCCCCGGCCCCAACGGGTCCGCCTTCGCGACGCCCGCGTGCGTGACGAGCGCGCTCGTCAGCGCCATCAGAGTCGTCCTCGGCACTCGCCGGTGGCACACTCCCGGCAAGATAACACCCCGGAGCGCCGCACGCGGACGTTGACAGGCCGAGGGCGGTTCGCATACTCGGGGCCAGCCGATGGAGATCTACCTCGACAAGCGCGCCGTTAAGCAGATCCGCACCTCCGCCCAGGACGCGGTCGAAGAGGGCGACATCGAGACGCTGCGCGAGGACATCCTCGAGGCGTTCACGGAGGAGCAGGTCGAGGAGATCGAGCGCCGCCTCGACAACGGCGACTTCTTCGAGTTTCTCACCGACCTGCTCGACGAGTGGTCGGGTGACGACCCCGACGAGCTCCTCGAGCTGATCGACACCCAGCTCGGCGACGTGGGCGTCGACCTCAAGTTCGAGAAGCGCGCCGCTGCGGAGCCGGCCGACGAAGAGGAAGAGGACGAGGGGACCGACTACGAGGACGAGGACCTCGAGGAGGACGAAGACCTCGACGAGGACGAAGAGGAAGAGGAAGACGAGGACGAGTAGCCGTCGACGCGTGGTCGGCTCGGCGAATCAGCGCGCCGACTCGGCCTGCTCGGGCGCCTCGATCGTCTCCGCGCGTTCGCCCGGCTCGGCCCGCGTGATGTACGCGTGGCACCGCCGGGGCGCGTCGCTGGTGCGCGGCCGCTCGAGCCCGGGGCAGCGCAGCGCGGCGCACGGGACGTACCGGCTGTCGGGGAACTGGCGGACGAGCGTCCCGAGCCGATCGCACGCCGTCTTGTCGTCGCCGTCCTCCCGCCAGAGCGCCGCCTCGAGCCAGAGCGCCTCGTCGCGCTTGGTCGAGTGCGCGAAGCCCGTGTAGAGGCGGTGGTAGGCCTCGCGCGCGCGCGCCCGGTCGTGGAGCCGCTCGCTGTACAGCTCCCCGATGCGCAGCATGGACGGCACGTATAGGGCGCGCTCGTAGCTGCCCATGAGCGTCGTCGTTTCGCGGACGCTCACCAGCCGCTCCAGGTCGTCGATCGCGGCCTGGTAGCGACCGAGCTTCTCGTCGAGCAGGCTCGCGTGCCAGAGCGCGTCGTCGAAGAACGCGCCGAACGGGTACGGCCAGCGGTCGGCGATGCGCAGGTACGCGTCGCGCGCCGCCGCGTCGTCGTGCATCGCCTCGAGGTGCTCGGCCGAGAGGAACGCGACCAGGGGCCCGAGCCCCGTCGAGCCGACGTCTCGCTGGAGCGCCTGGAGCTCGTCGAGCGCCGCGGACGGGCCGCCGTCGTCGGCGTGGGCCACGAGCTTGCGCACGGCGACGTGCGCGATGCCGTGGGTCGGGAACCGGCGCGGCACCTGCTCGAGGTCGCGCCAGCCGCGGTCGGCGTCGCCGTGCTCGATGCGCAGCAGCGCGGCGCGGTAGGCCGCCTCGGCCTGGTGCCCGCTCGCAGCGTCGCGGGCCATCGCGTCGAAGCGCTCGACGGCCTGCGCCACGTGCCCCTCGCGCGCGAGGACGTCGGCCGCGTCCCAGCGCGCCTGGTCGCGATCGCGCGGCCGCTCCGCAGACGCCTCCGCGCGCTCGTAGCCCTGCACCGCCTCGTCGAGGCGCCCGGCGCTCTCGGCGCGCGCCGCCTCGGCCATCGCGCGGTCGTAGGCGGCCCCGCGCGACGGGGCGCAGGCGGTCATCGAGACGGCCGCCAGGACGCCAAGGCGCCAGGAAGAGCCCAGGGAGAGAAGGAGAGAAGGAGGGGATGGGGCGGCCCCCCAACCCTCCTCGTCTCCTTCTCTCCCTGTCCTCACTTCTTCCTCGCTTCCGCGACGGCTTTGGCCAGCACCTCGGCGGCCGTGTCGACGTCGGCGCGCGAGACGTCGAGGTGCGTGACGGCGCGCAGGCGCCCGGGGCCCGACGGGTTGATGGCGACGCCGCGCTCGCGGGCGGCGCGCGCGACGGCGTCGGCCGGCACGTCGAGATCGATGTTGACGAGGTTCGTCTCGACCGACGCGAGGTCGATGCGCACGCCGTCCACGCGCGCCAGCTTCTCGGCGAGCGCGCGCGCATGCGCGTGGTCGTCGGCGAGGCGCGCGCGGTGGTGGGCCAGCGCGTGCAGCGCCCCCGCCGCGAGGATCCCCGTCTGCCGCATCGCGCCGCCCCAGCGCTTGCGCAGCCGCCGCGCCTCCTCGACGAGCCTGCGCGGCCCGCAGAACGCGCTCCCGACGGGCGCGCCGAGCCCCTTGGAGAAGCAGACGCTCGTCGTGTCGAACGGCGCGCAGAGCGTCGCGACGTCGACGCCGCTGGCGACGCTCGCATTCCAGATGCGGGCGCCGTCGAGGTGCGTGGCCAGCCCGAGGGCCTTCGCGCGCTCGGCGACCGCGCGCGCCTGCGCCTGCGGCCACACGCGGCCACCGGCGCGGTTGTGCGTGTTCTCGACGGCGACGAGCGCCGTGCGCGGCGCCCAGTACACGCGCGGCTGCACGGCCGCCTCCATCTCGTCGGCCGTGTAGAAGCCCCCGCGCCCCGCCACGGTGAACTGCACGCCGCTCAGCGCTGCGCCGGCGCCCCCCTCGTAGTGGACCGGGTGCGCCCCCTCCCCGACGACGACGTCGTCGCCGGGCCGGGTCTGCGTCGCGATGGCGAGCTGGTTGCCCATCGTGCCGCTGGACACGAACAGCGCCGCCTCCTTGTCGGTCAGCCGCGCCACCTGCTCCTCGAGCGCGTGCACGGTGGGATCGTCGCCGAAGACGTCGTCGCCCACGTCGGCGCGCGCCATCGCCTCGCGCATCGCCGCCGTCGGCCGCGTCACGGTGTCGCTTCGCAGGTCGATCATGCCGAAACGACGTTAGTCCGCGCGCGCGGCCCAACGGCACGAAATCACGCGCGTTCGCTCGACCGCGGCGCCGCGAATGTCGAGTCGCGTGCGAAAGTGGTTGCGCAGGAGTCGTTCACATGTCAGGTGGTTGAACCAGTAGAGGACTGGCGATGACCGACGACCAACCCCCTCCGTCGACCAGCTTCGGCCCCGACCTGCAGACCCTGGCGACGCTCGCGCCCGTGGCCCGGCAGAGCGTCGTCGACGCCGTGGCCGACCGCCTGCGCAACGAGATCCTCTCGGGCCGGTTGCGCCCCGGCACGCGCCTGCCTTCCGAGCGCGAGCTGTCGCTCGCCCTCGGCGTCAACCGGCTGACCTTGCGCGCGTCGCTCGCGCGCCTCGAGGCGCTCGGCCTCATCACGACGCGCCACGGCGCCGGCACCCTGGTCGCCTCGTGGCGCGAGCGCGCCGGGCTGGAGATGCTCGGCACGCTCGTGCGCGGCCTCAAGCTGGCCGACCCGGCGTGGCACGAGCTGGTGCGCAGCGCCCTCGAGCTGCGCCGCATCCTCGCCGCCGAGGCGGTTTCCCTCGCGGCCGAGCGCCACACCGACGAAGACATCGACGCCATCGCCACCTGCGCCCAGGTGCTGCGCGAGCACGTCGACGATCCCATCGCCTTCGCGCGCGCCGATCTGGCCTTCATGCGCGCCGTCTGCCGTGCGGCGCGCAACGTCGGCCTGGAGCTCTTCCTCAACACGTTCGCGCGCTGGCCCGACGAGCACCCGCAGCTGGTCACCATCCTCTACGACGACATGGCCCGCTCGGTGGAGCTGTACGAGCCGCTCATCGACATTATCAAGACGCGCGACGGCGAGATGGCGCGCACCGCCGCGCGCCGAGCGCTCGAGGTGCTCGACGTGGCGTGGGCGCGAAGGCACCCGGCCCCCGAGCCGGTGCTGCCCGCCGCCGAGCCGGAAGACGCGGCGCCGCCGCCCGCGCGCGACGCCAAGAGCAAGAAGGGAAGGAAGCGATGAAGCTGACGCGTTTCGAGACCGCCTGGGCCGAGGCGGAGATGCAGGCCATCTTCCCCGGCTCGAGCGACGAGGGGCTGACCGACATCTGCGCGATGGACGTGCGCGGCTTCATCACGCAGACCATGCGCTACATGCCGCTGCAGGCGGCGCTCGGCTTCCGCGTCGCGGTGTGGATCGTCGCGCTCGCGCCGCTGCTGCTGCTGGGCCGTCTCGCGACGATCACGGGCCTGGCGCTTCCCGACCGCGAGAAGGTCATCGCGCGCCTGGTGGCGAACAAATCCTACGCGATCCGGTCGCTCGTCCTCATCCTCAAGACCCTCGGCGCGCTGCTCTACGCCGGCGACGACGGCGTGCGCGCGCGCATGATGACCTCGACGACCCCGGCGTCCGCCCCGCGGCCGCTCGTCCCCTTGCGCACCAAGCGCGTGCACGCTGCCTAGAGGTCCCGCCATGGCTCACGACCACGATCCCGGCTTCGATCACGACCACGACCACGATCACGCACACGACGCGTTCCCCGACGAGCACCTGCCCGAAGGGACGGTCGTCGACGGCGAGACGCTCGCGCGCGACGTCGACGAGGCGTTCGACTTCGTCGTCGTCGGCTCGGGGGCGGCGGGCGCGGTCGCGGCGCACGTTCTCGCGAAGGCCGGCTGGTCGGTCGCCGTCGTCGAGGAGGGGCCGTGGGTGAAGACGCGCGAGTTCGGCGAGCGCGTCTACGACGCGTTCAAGCGCATGTTCCGCGACTCGGGCCTGCAGGTGGTCGAGGGGCGCTCGTACATGCCGCTCATCCAGGGCCGGTGCGTCGGCGGCAGCACCGTCATGAACTCCGCCATCGCGCACCGCACGCCCGAGGACGTGCTCGACGACTGGGCGGCGCGCTTCGGCCTGGGCGAGTCGATCAACGCCCGGACGCTCGAGCCCCACTTCGACGCGCTCGAGCAGCAGCTGCACGCCCACGCCGTCGCCGACGACGTGCTCGGTCGGAACAACCGCATCTTCCTCGATCAGGCGCAGGCCGACGGCATGCCCGCGCGCCCGATGCGCCGCTACGAGCGCGGCTGCCGCGGGTCGGGCCGGTGCGTGACCGGGTGCCCCAACGGCGCCAAGCAGGGGATGAACGTGAGCTACGTGCCGTGGGCGCTGGCCCTCGGCGCGCGCCTGTACAGCTCGTGCCGCGTCGAGCGCGTGGTCGTCGAGGGCGGGCGCGCGACGGGCGTGATCGCGCACACGACGAGCCACGATCCGGAGGTGCGCGAGCGGCAGCCGCGGCGCGCCGTGCACCTGCGCGCGCGCCGCGGGGTGCTCGTGGCGGCGAGCACGATCCAGACGCCGAACGTCCTTCGCCGGAGCGGCCTGCGCGCGCGCGCCATCGGCGAGCACTTCCAGTGTCACCCCGGCTACGGCCTGGGCGGCGTGTTCGATCAGCCGGTGACGATGAGCTTCGGGGCGACCCAGGGCGCGGAGATGACGCACCTGCGCAAGACCGAGCGCATCAAGCTCGAGACCATCGCGATGCCGCCGGAGCTCGCGGCGGTGCGCATCCCCGGCATCGGCCAGGAGCTGATGCGGCGGATGGGGTCGTTCTCGAACCTCGCCGTGTGGGCCGTCGTGGTGCGCGCCGAGGCCGAGGGGACGGTCAAGCCCGGCTGGGGCGGGCGCGACAGGGTCCGCCTGACGCTGACGCGCGCCGACATGGAGCGCACGAAGAAGGGCACGGCGCTGCTGGCGCGGCTGATGTTCGAGGCGGGCGCGCGCGAGGTGTGGCCGGGCCTCTACGGCTTGCCGAGCGTGATGCGTTCGATCGACGAGGTGCGCCTCATCGAGGAGGTCCCGCCCGACCCGCGCCTCTTCAGCATGATCACGACGCACCTGTTCGGCGCCGCGCGCATGGGGCTCGACCCGCGCGCGAGCGTCGTCGGCGCCGACTTCCAGGCGCACGAGGCCAGGGGCCTGTACGTCGTCGATTCGAGCGTGTTCCCGACCAACCTCGGCGTGAACCCGCAGCACTCGATCATGGCGATGAGCCGGCTGGCGGCGACGCGCATCGCCGAGAGCGCGAGCCGGACGAGCGCGGCCGCTTGACTCGCCGGCCGGGCCGCGTATCTTCCGGCGCCGTTTCGACAGGCCACCCTAGCTCAGGGGTAGAGCAACGGTTTCGTAAACCGTAGGTCTCGGGTTCAAATCCCGAGGGTGGCTCCGGCGCTACGCCAGCGTCTTTTCGAGAAAGACGCTCGTCGCGATGGCGTGTGGCGCCATCGAAGCGTACGCGCCGAACGGCGGGCAGTCGGTGAAGCCGTAGCGCCGGTACAGGCGCAGCGCCTCGTGCTGCTCGTCGCCCGTCTCCAGGCGAAGCACGGGGAGGCCGGCCGTTCGCGCTTCGGACTCGAGGCGCGCGAGGATCGCGCGCGCGATGCCGGCGCCCCGCGCGGCCGGACGCACGTACATCCGCTTCACCTCGGCGAAGTCGGCGAAGAGCGCGACGCCGCCGCACCCGAGGGCGGCGCCCTCGAGCCTCGCCACGAAGAAGCGCACGTGCGGCTGGAAGATCGCCTCGAGACTCAGCCCGTGCCGCTGCTCGGGCGCGTACGCGGCCGACAGCGCCGCGTCGAGCTCGCCCACGAGGTCGCGGACGTCGTCGTCGGCGGCGTGGATCGGATCGAGGGTCAGCATCGCGAGGCGCGGTGAACGTACACCGGCTCCTTTTCGCGACCGTTTCGTGGCTGCCCCGAGCCCCCTCGGCCGCGCGGACGCGGCGCGAGGAGGGGCAGGGGCGCGCCCGGGCCCCGGGGAGAGGCCGCATCCGCACGCACGGCGCAGCGTCCCCGGGGCCCTGGTTGTCGCGGCCGGCGGCTAGCCCTTGGGCTGGGTCGCCGTTGCGCCGTTCGGCGCGGGCGGCGCGGCGGCGGGCGCGGGCAGCGGGGCGGTCGCCTCGGCCTCGGCGGCGGGCGCGGGCGTCACGACGAGCTTCGCCGTGACGTTGCCGTGCACCGCCTTCCTGGCCTTGGGTCCCGTGGTGCCGCGCGCACCACGCGTCGCCCTGCGCTTGGCGGCGGCGACCGCCTTCTGCTCGGCCGTCAGCGGCGTTCGCGCCTTGCGGGGTGCGAGGCCGAAGTCGGCGAGCGCCTCGCTGTCGTCGCCGAAGGTGAGCCGGACGAACGCGATGAACGCCACGATGAGCGCGTTCAGCGCGGGCATCTGCGCACGTTCGACCGCCAGCTTGGACCTGGCGGTCGCCTGGGCCGCCACGACCGCGTCGCGATTGTCGACGAAGGACTGAAGCTCCTTGGTGACGTCGTCGATCGTCGTGGTCTCGCCCTCGAGCGTCACCGACTGCTTGCCGTTCGGGAAGCGCTTCTGGGCCCCGGCGACGAGCTTGCCCACCGCGGTTGCCTTTCGGTTCTTGTTGCCCGTGTCGTTCATGATCGATCTCCTTTCCTCGGTTCCATGCAGAGAGGTGAGCGCGCCAGCGATGTCGCCGGGCGCCGCCGCCTCCCATTCAGTGATTGCGGGAGCAGCCGAGCCATTTCCTGAAAGAAAAACGTATGGTCACCGCAGGACATCGGAACGACTGAGGGATTCTCGACGTCGGCGCGGTGGCGTGGTTCGAGCACCCCACGGGCTCTCTCATCGTCACGGGGATGTGGCTCGTCGCCCTGACGATGCGCCTCATCGTCGCGGGGATGTGGCTCGTCGCCGTGACGATGCGCCTCATCGTCGCGGGGACGTGGCTCATCGCCGTGACGGTGCGCCTCATGGTCGCGGGGATGTGGCTCGTCGATGTGACCATGGGCTTCATCGGCATCGGGATGTCGCTCGCCCCCGTGACGATCGGCTTCATCCCCGTCGGAACGTTGCTGGTCCCCGCGCCCGTCGGCCTCATCCCGGCATGCTCGGCACGCGTGGTCCGGCGGATGTGGGCCGGCGCCCGCACTGACCGCACTGTCGCGGGCACGTTTCGCGTGGCACACCTTTGCACGAAAGCGGGCCGGTTCGAGGCGAGCCACCGCGGCCCGCCGATTGCTGAAGGACAGCCGCATGCTCTACCGAAAGACCCCACGGCAGGCCCCGAGGCTCCTCCTGCGCGTCGTCGCCGCCGGCGCGGGCGCGGCTCTCGCGGCGGCGTGCTCGAGCACCGGTGACCTCCACGGCTCGATCGCCGGTGTGCTCGCCAATCCCGACGCGAGCGCCGACGGCGGACCCGACGCCGGTCTGCCATGCGGCACCGGCGTGTGCGGCTCGGTGGGGGAGCCGGACGACGGCGGCGACGCGCAGCCCGTGCCCGAAGCGTCGTTCGACGACGTCGTCGTGGGGGTGGCGCCCTGCGTCGACGGCGGCTGCGGGTCGGTGGCCAACCCCGACGCCGGCGACGACGCGCAGATGGTCGGCCTCGGCGTGATGGTCAACCCGGACGCGGGCACGGATTAGGATCGACGAATGCTCTACCGAAAGACCCCGCGGCAGCCCCCGAGGCTTCTGCTGCGCATCGCAGCCGCCGGCGCGGGTGCGGCGCTGCTGGCCGCCTGCTCGAGCACCGGCGACACGGTCCACTGCGTCGGCTGCGGGACGCTCGCCGCCGCTCCGTCGGATGCGGCGGCCGATGGGAGCCAGGACACGGGCCCGATGGGCATCGTCGACTCCGGCGGCGAACCCGAGGCCTCGTTCGATGACGTCGTGGTCGGCGTCGTCGTCAACCCCGACGCCGGCGACGACGCGCAGATGTCCGGCGGCGGTGTCATGGTGAACCCCGACGGCGGTCCGATGGGGATCGCGGACGGCGGCAGCGACTAGACTGGATGCCGCCATGAAGGAGCCCTTCGAGATCGAGTGGATGGGCGGCCCGGCGGAGCACCACTTCCGCAAGGTCCGCCCCGCGGTCGAGGGGCTCCCGTGGGGGTCGCTCGATCCGGCGAAGTTCGCGCCCGCCGCGGTCGAGCGCGCGCGCGGCTCGTGGACCGAGGTCGCCATCAACGAGTACCGCGCGGTGGCGTCGTTCACCGAGGTGCTGCGCGCGATGGCGGACGCCAAGGCGCCGCTCGACCTGCTCGGGATGACGAGCGACTTCCTCGCCGACGAGTGCTCGCACGTCGAGATGGCGAGCCGCATGGCGATGGAGCTCGGCGGGGCGGCGCCGCGGCTGGTCGACATGGATCGGTTCGTGGTGCGCCCGCGGGGGCTCACGCACTTGCAGCGCGCGAACGAGCTGGTGCTTCGCGTCAGCTGCATCGCGGAGGCGTTCAGCGGCGGGACGGCGAGCGTCAGCCGCGACGAGACGACCGAGGCGCTGCCGCGGGCGGTGTACGAGACGATCCTGCGCGACGAGGCGCGCCACCGGCGGCTCGGGGGGCTCTACTTCGAGTGGGCGCTCGCGAAGATCGACGAGGCGGAGGTCGCGCGCCTGGGGCGCGTGATGCTCGAGGCGCTGAGAGGGCTCGCGCCGTTCTGGAAGCGGCGGACCGCGGCTGCTCCCGCGCCCGCGCCTGCGCCCGCGGCCGACCTCCACGCCCTCGGCTGGCTCGAGCCCCCGCGCTTCGCCGCCGTCGCGCGCGAGGTGGTCGTGCGCGACATCCTCGATCCGCTCGCGACGATCGGCATCGCGATCTCGCCCGAGGAGCGCGCCTCGCTGCTCGAGGGGTGACCGCGCCCGCCCCCGCTCGCGCGCGCTCGCCCCTCACGGCGCCCGCCGCGCACGCCCGCTCGCGCGCATCACGGCGCCGGCCGCGCGCGCTCGCGCCGCAGCACCATGCTCGTCGACGCGTACGGCCGCCCGCGCTCCTCGCGCACGTCGACGAACCCGAAGCGCGCGTACAGCCCCTCGGCGTCGCGCGTCCCGAGCCGCACGCAGTCGGCGTCGCGCACCGCGGGGTGATCGAGCACCAGCCTCACGAGCGCCTGGCCGAGCCCCCGCCCGCGCCAGTCGGGCGCGACGCACACGTCGGCGACGAGCGCGTGCCGCGCGCCGTCGCCCACCGCGCGCGCCGTCGCGACCAGCCGCCCCTGCGCGTCGCGCGCCCCCACGAGCGCGCTCGACGCCCGCATCGCGCGCGCGATGCGCTCGCCGCCGACGCCCTCGTTCCAGTACTCGCCCGCGACGAGCGCCGCCGCGGCCTCGACCTCGTCGCCCCCCAGCGCGCACACCAGGCGCGTGCCGCCCGGCCCCGCGAGCCACGGGGGCGCCGGCACCCCGGGGTTGGCCGCGAGGATGCGCTCGATCGCCGCCGCGTCCCCGGGCGCCCCGCGCTTCCAGAGCGCCTCGACGATGCGCGCCAGGTCGGCCGGCTGCCGGTGCTGGCCGAGCTTCGCCTTGCCGACCAGCCGCTCGAGCGACACGCGCACGACCAGCAGGCTCGCCACCGTCTTCGCGTACAGCGGATGCCCCGCGTCGATCGGCGCGTAGCCCCCCTCGGGCTGCAGCGCGTGCATCAGCGCCTCGAGCGCGCGCGCCTTCTCGCGCGGGTCGTCGACGCGCTCGAGCGTGCCGCGCACGTGCGCCGAGACGTAGTACGTCGTCGCCGGGCAGGCGCGCTGCGCGTCGAGGAAGTAGCTCGGCATCGTGGCCACGGTCTCCTCGGCGCAGACGAACGCGGGGCGCCCCACGGCCTCCGCCTTCTCGCCCACCGGCGCGCCGTGGAAGGCGAGCCACCGGTCGTCGACGACGGCGGCGTGGACCGTGCGCAGCAGCGGCTCGCCGTCCTCGGCGGTCGACGCGACGTGCACGACGGGCGCGCGGCGAAGGAGCGCCAGCGCCCCCTCGCGGTCCATGCGGAACACGGCCTTCATGCCCTCGAGCTTGGCGCCGATCTGGTACCTCGGACAGATCCAGTTTCGAGAAATGCGCTAGACCAGTGCCATGTCCTCCTGGCCGCGCGCCTTCGCGCTCCCCGAGGCGACCGAGGGGCAGCCCGCGTTCCTTCGCATCGCGCGCGCCATCGCCGACGAGGTGCGCCGCGGGCGGCTGGCGCCGGGGGCGCGCCTCCCGGGCAGCCGCGAGCTCGCGCGCTCGCTCGGCGTGCACCGCAACACCGCGCTGGCCGCCTACCGCGAGCTGGCCGCCGAGGGGTGGATCACGACCGAGCGCACGCGCGGCACGTTCGTGTCCGCCGAGCTGCCCGACGCGCGGCCGCGCCCCTTCGCGCGGGCCGCGGCGAGGCGCGCCGAGGTCCCCGCGAGGGCCGGCTTCGACGTCGCCTCGCGCCTGACCGCGCTGCCCGAGCCCGTGCGCCCCCATCTCCTGCAGCTCCGCGGCGGCCAGCCCGACCTGCGCCTCGTCCCGGTCGACGTCCTGGCGCGCGCCTACCGCCGCGCGCTGCGGTCGGCGGGGCGTGCGGCGCTCGGCTACGGCGACCCCCGCGGCCACCCGCGCCTGCGCGCCGCGATCGCCGCCATGCTCTCGGCCACGCGCGGGGTCGCGGCGGCCGCCGACGACGTGCTCGTCACGCGCGGATCGCAGATGGCCTTCGACCTCGTCGCGCGCACGCTGATCGCGCCCGGCGACGTCGTGGTCGTCGAGTCGTTCGGCTACCGCCCCGCATGGCGCGCGCTGCAGCTCGCGGGCGCGACGCTCGTCCCCATTCCGGTCGACGAGCGGGGCGCGAGCATCGAGGCGCTCGAGCGCGTCGTGCGCGAGCGGCGTCGCCCGTCGGCGGGCGCGCGCTCGACCGTGCGCGCCGTGTACCTCACCCCGCACCACCAGTACCCGACGACCGCCGTGCTCTCGCCCGGCCGGCGCCTTCGCCTGCTCGAGCTCGCGCGCGCCGAGCGCTTCGCCGTCCTGGAGGACGACTACGACCACGAGTTCCACTACGACGGCCGGCCCGTCCTGCCGCTGGCGAGCGCCGATCGCGCGGGCGTCGTCGTGTACGTCGGATCGCTGTCGAAGATCCTCGCGCCGGGGCTGCGCATCGGCTACGTCGTCGCGCCCCGGCCGCTGGTCGACGCGCTCACGGCGGTGCGGGCCCACGTCGACCGCCAGGGCGACCAGGCCGTCGAGACGGCGGTGGCCGAGCTGTTCGAGGACGGGGAGGTGCAGCGGCACGTGCGCCGGGCGCGCGCCGCCTACGCAGAGCGCCGCCAGGTGCTGGCCGGGGCGCTCGAGAGGGGCCTGGGCGACGTCGTGTCCTTCGGCGTCCCGCCGGGGGGCACCGCGCTGTGGGCGCGCGTGGGCGGCGGGGTGGACGTCGAGGCGTGGCTCGAGCGGTCGCGCGCCGCCGGCGTCGACTTCCAGACCGCGCGCAGCTTCACCTTCGACGGCCGCCCCCGGACGTTCGCGCGCTTCGGCTTCGCGTGCCTCGAGCCGGACGAGCTGCGCCGCGCGGTCGCGCGCCTGCGCGCTTCGTTGTAAGCCCGTGGGGCCCTTCGCTCGGCGGCGGCGGCGCCCGTCCTTTTTGTGAAACCAAGCTCCGGTCGCCCACGTATCCTCCTCGAAATGCGCCGCCCCCTCGCCGTCCTGGCCCTCGTCGCCCTCGGCGTCGTCGCCTGCAGCAAGAAGGACGACTCCGCCAGGCTCGCCCCCGTCGCCAGCTCGCTCGCGGCCTCGAGCGCCGATCCGTCGGCGGCGGCGTGGCATTACGCGATCGATCCGGCCAGCACGACGCACGTCGACATGCCCGGGCTCAAGGAGCACATCCAGGGCGACACGACGGCCGCCGCCGGCACGCTCGACGTCGTTCCGGCGGATCTGGCCAAGTCGCGCGGCACGGTCAAGATCGACCTGGCGACCTTCTCGACGCACACGTTCGGCAACGGCGACGACGCGACGCAGACCAGGCACGCGCGCACCTGGCTCGAGGCGCAGGTCGACGGCAAGACCAACGACGCGATGCGCTGGGCGGTGTTCGCCATCCGGTCCGTCGACGATCTGAGCGCGCACGATCTGAACAAGGTGCCCACCGTCAAGGACGGCGCCGAGGACGTGCGCACGGTGACGGCCACCGTGCACGGCGACCTGCTCGTGCACGGGCACGAGGCGCAGAAGGACGACGCGGTCGAGATCCGGTTCCACTACCCGTCGGGCGCCGCGGCCGACGCGAAGCCGACGCGCATCGAGGTCACGTCGAAGGCGCCGATGCGCGTGGTGCTCAAGGAGCACGACGTGACGCCGCGCGATCCGGCCGGCAAGGTGCTGGCGTGGACGA